>Ga0065711_1010033_pt1 | contig 15912 bp, 25 predicted proteins | sample Hoacrofraction12_FD_59098 | JGI IMG/M metagenome (GOLD analysis project Ga0065711, IMG submission 59098) | Hoatzin crop microbial communities from Cojedes, Venezuela - Epithelial fraction 12 v2 (version 2) | ecosystem: Host-associated > Birds > Digestive system > Esophagus > Crop | place...
GACACGGCTGCTGCCAGGAGGGAGGTGCGGTGGCAGCTGGAGATGGCTCGGGGGGGACGGGCAACATCTCAAGGAGTAACAGTTCTTTGAGCAGAAAACACCCAGTCCTAGCGCTGAGAAGTGCCACAAGTGCAGGGCTGTGAACCCACCTTGCCCTGGTTGTCCTTACTGGGGGCCTGACCCCCTCCCCAAACTGCCTGGCAGCCCCCGGCTTGGGGTGTTGCTGCCAAAACCACCCCCATCCAGCTTCTCCCATTCTGGGAAAGAAAGCGCAGCCCATGCTCGGGGGGAATGGGAGCCCGGCCCCGTGGTGTGAGCCCCCCCAGCCTCCGCAGCGCTTCGTGCTGTTAAGCTCCCTGTGTGCTGAGGGTTGCTCCCTTGCAGGGATCTGGAGAGGGGCTCGAGGCACAGCACCCTTCACCCCGGGGGCAGCTGCGGGTTTTTTCCGTAACGTGATGCAGCAGCTCGCCTTTCTCCCGGCCGGCACAGCTGCTGCCCGCAGTGAGGGGCTGCCTGCTCCGGTGCTGCCCGCCGGCTTTTCCAGCCTCACCGCATGGGGAAGAAAGTCTGAAATGACAGCGAGCGTCCTGCAGCATCGTGTTAGGGCTGGGGAAGGCAGAGTTTGGCCAGGGGATGGGGACGCGGGGCAGCCTTGCAACTGGCAAAGGGGCAGCGGCAGTCATGGCACCCGATGGAGGGGACACACAGAGGGGCCAGCATGTCCCCCGGCACGGTGTCTGCTCCAGAGGGTCTCAGTAACAGCCTGATGATCTCTGCATGAGGACTGTAGGTGCCTAAGCACTGCGATCCCAGCCCCATGTGCACTGCACCCAGCCTAATGACAGCCCTGTTGTGTCCCCAGGTAGCCAAGGACGTCTCCGTGCGGCTCCACAATGAGCTGGAGGCGGTGGAGAAGAAGAGGATCAGGCTGGAGGAGGAGAACGAGGACCTGCGCCAGCGACTCATCGAGACGGAGCTGGCCAAGCAGGTGGTGCAGAACGAGATGGACAAGCTCCGAGAGGTGAGGGGGACACGGGAGGGGGGACCGGGAGGCGTCCCCAAGGCTCTGCCCGTGGCAGATGTCCTGGCCCTGCACCGCGGGATCCCCCACCCCTGCTCGCGTCGCTGAAACCCAAACTGTGCTGCAGATGCTTGCAAAACCCGAGCAGCGCCTGCCCTCGGCGATGCAGGCTTCGTCCCACCCTGCGGGCACGGGGTGCCTCTGCCGCGTCCCGGGGGGGCTGCGGGACGCCCCCCTGCACTAGAGCCGCCTGAGTGTCCTCGGCCACTTGCTCAGCCCGCAGCCATGCCCAGCTCCCACCAGCCAAAGCTCTGCACGATGTGTGGAGTCCTCCGTGTCCCTGGCACAGTGCCCAGTGCTGGCCATATCCTGACCGCACGCTGCTGGTTCAAACTGTGCCGGGCCATGGGGCTGCACGGCAGCGATGTCCCAGCAGTGTCCCAGCGATGTCCCAGCAGTGTCCCAGCAGTGTCCCAGCGGTGCTGCGGAGCCAGGGAGGGAGCACGGTGCTGTCTGTGTCCCGGGAAGCTGTGTGCCACGCATGTACCCATACACACGGGTCCAGGGCCCTCGGTGCCATGCCGGGTTTGGGACCAGCTCCCAGCCAGAAGCAGTGTCCTCCTCGGTGACAGGAAAGGCATCCCGGTGACAGCACGGGCTTGTGATCCATCGCAGCACTTGTAACCCACTTCCCCACTGCCCGGGATGCCTTGGTCCCCAGGGAGCCTCGGGAAGCGTCGCTGGCTGAGCCGTCAGGGCAGCGTGTGGGAGATGTGCCGTGGCAGAGCTCTGGCCCTGCTCCCACCGAGGACGGGGACACGATGCAGGGAGGGCTCTCTCTGTCCCCGGGGACACAGCTTGGGATCGCTTGGGGCCTGCGCTGGTTAATGCCGGGGCGAGTTCCTGGCCAGTGGCAGGACCCGGCTGCGGTCGCACCCCTCCCCTCTGCAGCCACCTTCCAGCGGGGTGGCACGGAGCAGCGTCACCCCGGACGGGGTGCCTTGTCCCTCAGCTGCGCAGCCTCTGCTAACAGGCGTGAAATGGCTTTCCCTGCAGCCAGCGAGCGCGGGCGGAATAACAAATGGCAGCAGCGGGAGCTGGGCTGGGAGGACTCTGGCGCTGGAAAAACAGGCAGAGAAAATGGTTGGGTGGTCAGTGAGCAGGGAGACCTGGGCACCGGCCGCTGCCTGGCCCTGGCACAGGAGCGTGGGACAGGGCACGGCCCCTCTCTGCAGCTGCCTGAGCCCAGCGGGGACACTGCCGGCTGGCACGAGACCCAGCACAGCTCAGAGCGCAGCTCCCCGAGCTCGGGGTGGCGTGTCCCCGGGCTGGCAAGGGCATGGGGGTTACTCACTGATTGCAGAGCGCTAATTAGAGTGAGTTAGCAGCTCTCCTCCACCTCCTCCCTGCTGCTGGAGGGCGCAGAGCATGGCAGAGCTTGTTAGCAGCCAAGCCGGCGTGGAGCGGAGGCTGCGCAGGGCTGGGCTCACCCCTCAGGGCTGATTATTTCTCCCTTCCAAGAGGTTTCTCCTGTAATTGGATAATTGTCGGGATGGGCAGATCATCCCCAAAGGCGCATGCATGCGTTTGCCCCTCTGGCTCTGCTCCTCTGTGGCGTCTCGTGGGGGGCAGGAGAAAAGTGGGACCAGGCCAGGTACCCCATGCATCGAGCTCGGCCATGTTGGGGCCCTTAGGCATGGCCGCCCCGAGGGGTGCACCCAAGGTGGAGCGATGACAGCCGCAGTCTGACCCCGGGTGCTGTGTGTGGGGCTCCTCGGGGCCGGGCCATGCCCCAGCGTGGCGGGGGCAAGGGACGCCGACGTGGCACAGCCAGCCCCTGGGAGAGGCTCAGCAGCAGCAGCAGCTCCGGCGATGGTTGTGGCCTTAATAGGAAAGCCTGGAGCCCGGCACCTTGGCACAGGCAGCAGCTTACATTTCACAGCTGCTTTCTTTGGCTGCTGGGCCTCAGCGCCAGCTTGGAAATAGGTCCAGGGCAGCTGCACGGACCGGCCGGCGCTCGTGAGGGGCTGCGTGGATGTTCTCGAGCATTTTCCCGCAGCTCCCCGCCCCGGATAACTGGCCCTGCTCTGGGCACCCGCTTTTTCCCCCTCTTCTGGTCACCCTTATTGCTCTGTCTGGCCTCCTCATCTCCCAGCTGTCCTCACTAGCCTGGAGATTGTCCCTTGTGTCCCCAGAGACCTCGAGGGCAGAATAAGGGTCGCCCCGCTGAGGAGCCCTCCCCATAGCTGAGCACCCAGGACATGTCCCTTGCTTGGGGAAGAGGTGACGGGGAGCATCATGGTCTGCTGCTCCCACACTGGGATGCTCTGAGAGCTGTCTTTTGCCCTGGGGGGTGGATTCCCCACTCCATCCAGCCCTGACAGGACCCTGACTCATCCTCTCCATGGCTCATTTCCTGCTGGCTCCTGCTCTCTCGCTGCTCCCTTGCCTGCAGGGGCAATTTCTGGCCAAGCCTGATGACATGATGCTTGCCAGTCCAGCTCCCCCAAAGCAAAGGGCCTCAGCCCACTGGGGCTCCGGGGTTTTCCTGGGGTTCACAAGCAGCTGGAGAAGTCAGCGATGATGTCCACCCACGCTGGGTCTGTCCGCCCACGCCGGGGTGCCGTGCCATCGCTGTGGGTAACCGCTCTCTCTCCTCTCTGCAGAATTCCCTGAAGAAACGAGGGTCTCGCTCCATCGGGAAGACCGAGAAGAAACCATCAGTGCAGGTATCGGCGCTGGCACGTTCAGGGCACGCCACGGTGGCCCGCCGGCACCCCAGGTCGTGGTGCCAGCCAGAGACTGTCCCCTGGCAGAGCTTTGCTGCCTTGCAGAGACCCTGCATAAGGGAGGGATTGATGTGCTGGGCCATGTCCCCATTGTCCTCAGCTCTCCCTTGTCTCATTTATCACTGCAGCATCGGTGGCCACCGGTGGCTTTAACCCTTCCCGTGTGTCTGCAGTAAGGAGCTGAAGGACCCGGCTTTCACATTGCAAAGCTGCTTCTGCTGCTGGGTGGTGGCTGTTGCAGCCCAGGGTCCCTCCTGCCTGCGCCAGCAGCCGTGGCCCTGGAGCCCCGCAGGGTCTGAGGGAGCTGAGGGTCCCCGTGGGGAGCGGCTCGAGGCCGAGCTGTCCCTGCCCCGTGCCAGGCTGCTCGGGCAGCGCCGGCGAGGGGGGATTTGCCGGCGGCAGCGGGATTTCAGCTGTCACTTGCTGTTGCGTTGAGCTGCTGTGACTCGCTAATGCTGTTACCGGGGCTCGGAGGGGCAGAGCTGCTGTTGCGGGAATAGAAATGCAAGTGTTTTAAGACTGGAAAAATCCTCTTTCAAAGGCAAAAGGCCTGAAAGGTTTATTTTGAGGAGCAGATTTGCTCTCCTGAAGCCAGAGCAGGGGGGAGGCCCCATCAAGACACTCCCGCGGCGCGTTGTTGAGAGCATCTCATGGCGGGGACCCCGAGCACCCGGGGGGTTTTTGGGTGACCTGTGTCATTGCTGGCACAGCCCACCCCACGCGGCCACGCGACAGGGAGCCCCAGGCCCTCAAAGACTTTCCACTTTGGTCTTTTATTTATCATCTCCCTTTAACTCCACCCTTGAAAACCCTTTCATGCCAGCTGATGGTCCCGCAGTCCTGCCCCCCATTGCCCCAAAGCGCAGTCGGTGACTTTGCACCTACACCCCGCTGTGCCCCGAGCTGAGGGGGCTGCCCCAGAGCCCCTCCATCCCCCCCTTCCCAAGGCTGAAAGGCAGCTCCTCCTCTCCCTCCTCCCGGGCTGCAGTAAAACCCCGTTCTGCTTCCCACACTCCTGAGGAGCCGGGACCCCTCAGCCGGGGGACGCAGGGCTGGACGCAGCCCCAGCTCTGCGGTGGGACCGATGCTCCAGGAAGGAGCCGCTGCTGGAAAGCAAACCCCGAGCTCCCCCGGGTGCAGACAGCCCTGGAGCTGGCCCCTTGCCCGCTCCCTCTCCGTCGCGGCCGTGGCCGGGTGGCCCCGCGGGCAGAGCCACTCGTGACTCATCGGTGGCTTCCTGGGCGCCTTTCCTGCCCGGCTGCACTGGGCGAGCGTCAGCGCTCCCCGAAAATGGAGCTGGGGGGGACAGGCTCCACGCTGAGGTCCATCCTGGACCCCAGGAGCACCCGACGTGGTCTTGGGGACGTGCGTGTCCCTCCAAGCGATGCCAAGGGGCACGCCACCGAGCTGCTGCTTTTATTTTTTTCTCCTGGAAAAACAGGAACTGAGGTCACGTCTGCGAGCTGCCCGCGCCGCCCTCCCCTAATCTCCGCAGCTAATTACGGGGAGCACAGCTTGAACGCGCCTTAGCGAGGCCACGTCTCCATGCGCGAGCGCAGAAGAGCAGCAGGGGGGTTCCTGTGGTCACGACGGGGCGTTTGGGGAATAAAACGGCCCCCCAAACTCATGGGACCCCCACCCCACCCCCCATCGCCCCTGGCCTGGGTATGAGCAGCCAGGGAAGTTTGCAGAGTAAATGGCTGCTGCGGGGTTTGGGGAGCGGGAGCTTGGCGGGGGGGTCAGGAGCACCCAAAGAGGGGGACGGCTTCTTTCTGCCAGCCAAGGGAACAGGAAAGGGGATGAGTTCAGCCGGGCAGAGGGCTACCAGGGCTGGCAACCGCCCTGCCGAGGGGCTTGGCCACCTCCAGCACCCGCCTGGGGCTCCAGCGGGTGCCGCGGGACGAGGGTCGCAGCCCGGCAGGTCCCCTCCGGCGGTCACCGCGCCGGAGCTCGGAGCACTCGAGTGACCCCGTGGCACGGGAAGCTGCGAGCTGGACGTCAGGAAATCCTGGTCCTCCATCCAAAAAGCTCTCCAAAGCAGAGAAACGGTCTGCCTGGGCAAACAGCCGAGATCCTAACTGCTGCATTTAAAAAAAAACCACGTGGAGAAACGATCGCAAGAAGCAAAGGGGCTCGGGAAGGGACCCGCGAGCTGATGCGGGGCGGGGAGATTGCTGGGGTTTTCTGTCCCCTGGCAAGGTGGTGGCAGCAAGGACGAGCGCCGAGCGAGGGCTGGGACTCTGGGAGGTTTCCAGCCGAAACCGCTGTTTCGCTGCTTCTCCTCCCTGTGAGGGAGCGTTTGGGGCTGAGCGGGGGGAGCAGAGCCGCGGCGGGGGTTGCAGCAGCACCAGTTGTTTCAGCGCTTGCCAGCTTTCGGGAGGAAACCTTGTTGGTGGCTTTGATTTTGCTCTGCGGAGTGTGACAGCTTTCCCTCCCCCTCCTGCCGACGGTGGATCGGGCTGCTGCAGGGCTGGGCTCAGTCCCCGCGTCCCCAGCAGTGGCTCGATGTCCCTCCCGGGGCCGGCGCCATGGGTCTCCTCGCCTAAGCGTCCTGTCCTGTGTCTGTGCTCTTCCTGAAAGCCTCCGGCATGGATCCCAAGGTTTTTTCCCATCCACAAGTGGGGGCTGCGGCTCCCGCAGGATCACCGGGGTGGGAGCGTGGCGTGTCCCCAGGGCTCGGTCGGAGCCACCGTGGCCCCTGGGAACGCTTTTCTAACGCCCGTGCCTTCTCGGTCCCCAGGAGGACAGTGCGGACCTGAAGTGCCAGCTGCACTTCGCCAAGGAGGAGTCGGCCCTGATGTGCAAGAAGCTGACCAAGCTGGCCAAGGAGAACGACGGCATGAAGGAGGAGCTGCTGAAGTACAGGTCCCTCTACGGGGACCTTGACAGCTCCCTCTCCGTGGAGGAGCTGGCCGACTCTCCCCATTCCCGGGAGGCCGAGTTGAAGGTTCACCTCAAGCTGGTGGAGGAGGAAGCCAACATCCTCAGCCGGCGGATAGTGGAGCTGGAAGTGGAAAATCGCGGGCTGCGGGCAGAGATGGACGACATGAAGGGCCAGGGGGACAGAGAGCTGCCAGGGCAGGACACGCGGTTCCTGGCGGGTGTCTCGGGCTGCGGGGACGCAGGGGACACGGTGGCGGAGCTGCGCCGGCACCTGCAGTTCGTGGAGGAGGAGGCCGAGCTGCTGAGGCGCTCGCTGCTGGAGCTGGAGGACCAGAACAAGCTCCTCCTGAATGAGCTGACCAAGTACAAGTCGGACCACGAGCTGGACGTGACGCTGTCGGAGGACAGCTGCTCGGTGGTCAGCGAGCCCTCGCAGGAGGAGCTGGCCACGGCCAAGGTGCAGATCAGCGAGCTGAGCGGCAAGGTGAAGAAGCTGCAGTACGAGAACCGCGTGCTGCTCTCCAACCTCCAGCGCTGCGACCTGGCCTCCTGCCAGACCACCCGGCCCATGCTGGAGACCGACGCCGAGGCCGGCGACTCAGCGCAGTGCATCCCCACCGACGGCTGGAGGGACGGGATGGGCAGCAGCGAAGCCGACGGGCAGGACAGGGTGCTCGGTGGTGGGAAGGTGCCCGATGGTCCCGCCAAGCTGCTCAAGCCCAAGGACCTGGAGACCTTGCTGGGCATCCGGGACCAGGCAGCGCTCGTCAGCAAAGCGATCGACATCTTGATTTCGGATGCCAACGGCTTCACCTCCGGGCTGAAGGCTTGCTTGGACAACGAGTGCATGGGGGGGCTGCTGGGCGAGGCGGTGGGTAGCGGCGGCGAGACCCCCAGCGATGCCAAGCTGATGAACGTGCTCCTCATGCGGCTGGGCGTGCTGCAGCAGGACCTGGGCTGCTTCGCGAGGAAGGTCGACCACCTCACCAGCGGCCTCAGGGAGCACACGGACTCCTTCCCCTTCTCCAGCCCAGGCAGCCACGAAGCCACCAAAGAGGGGCTGCAGAAGGAGCACGCCTCCGACTTCCAGGTAGGGGCTTCTTCCCACGTCCCCCGCAGCAGCCGCCGCTTTCTTTGCCGCCCCGTTTCCTCCCGCTTTAACAGAGCAAACCCCGATCCCCAACGTAACCTCCCTCCTGCCTCTCCAGAGCCAAACCCACACTAACACCTCGCTGCATGCCAGTGGCACCGGGGACAAGGTAGGACTCTGCTCCAACAGAGTGTGCCCAGGGCAGGAGGCGGTGGGCACCCCAGCACGGGCTGGTCGTGCCGAGGCTGCCCTGCCCGCGGCCAGGGGCTCCTGGGTGCGACCCCATCTTAGCAGGGGCCGGCTCGCCCCCCGGCGCAGCCCAGTGTCCTTGGCTCGGAAGCTCTTTGCTTACTGGGGATGAGCTGGGTGGGCGGAGAGCAGCCCGCAGCCTCCCGAAAGCAGCCCAAACTGCGGGGAGCCCGGCTGCAAGCAGCCTCAGCCCCCAGTGGTACCCGGGCGGGCTAATTCGGAGAGCAAACGCTCCAGGGCAGACCCGCATCCGATGGGGAGCACCTTCGGAGCAGCGGAGAGCAGCTCGGGCCCTGCCATCCCCCTCCTCTCCGGGGGGTCCAGCTCATGCTGGGGGCCAGGGATGTCAATGGTGGTTGGGGCCACGGGCACAAGCCCCTTTCTGGAGCACACTCGCTTGTTCAGAGTCCTATTTTTCTGCATGTGGTCCCACCAGCCCCAGGTCCCGGTCTCCCCCAGTCACTGCATGGCACCGTAATTGGTGTTTGCACATTTTTTCCCTCTTTCTCTCTTTTTTCCCGTTTCCCCAAACAATCCAGGCCACGTGTCTGCTCATCCTGTGTTTCCTTTTGGTTTCCGCATTGTCTCCCGCCATGGTGATGAAGCTCCTTCTCCTCCTCATCCTTTTTGTTGTCTTGTAGTTCTTTACTGTTTCGGAGACCCATTGTTTTGTTTTCTGGCTTTTTTTTTTCTTCCCGCTCTTTTGGTTTGTTCTCATTAACTTGCCCACGCATGCAGCAGCCTGATTTTAGGGACGCCGACCCTTACCACCTCCCCCACACCAAGGACACGGACCCCGCGCATCCCCGGAGCTACAAAACCTGCCGGCCCGAGGAGAACGACTCCTACGCCTCCGAGGTACGACACGGGCAGCGAGCCGCGTCCCCGTGGCCAGCGGCGGTGGGGACTGGGGTGTCCCTCTTGAGAGCCAGGGACGAGGGAAGCCGCAGAGCCCTGTTGGGAGGGACGTGGGGAGGCGAGGTGCAGCCCACCATCCCCGTCCCCTCCCCGGGCCGTTGCAGATGAAGGAGCTGCAGCTGGTGCTGTCGGAGGCCAACGAGAGCCTTCGGGGACTGCAGGAGCAGCTCTCGCAGGAGAGGCAGCTGAGGAAGGATGAGGTGGACAACTTCTCGCAGAAGATCTGCCAGGTGAGCGGGCAGCAGCCCCGATCCCTGGGAGATGGGTGTCCCCGCGCCCTTGGCTGTGCCACCTCCAGCCCCAGGATGGTGACCTGCTTGGGGACTGAGGTGTCACCTGGGACCACACACAGCGTGTCCCATCTTCAAGGAGCACAGAGGCTGAGTGCAATCCTTCTTGCACGTGGGCGTGCAGCCATGCAGGGCTTCCACCGACAGCGGTGCCTCGATGGCCTCGCTGTCCCCGCCACGCAGCCATGGTGTTGCAGTTCCCCGGGGGTGTTAAATATGGGGCCATCACCAGGCTCAGCCCGGACCTGCTGCCAGCCCCAGTCTTGGAGCCCACGCGTCTCTCCACAGCTGAAGGAGGACCACCAGAAAGCGCTGCTGCGGCGGGAGTTCGAGCTGCAGAGCCTGAACCTGCAGAGGCGGCTGGAGCAGAAGTTTTGGAGCCAGGAGAAGAACCTGCTGGTGCAGGAGTCACAGCAGTTCAGGCAGAGCTTCCTCCTGCTCTTCATGAAGCTCAAGTGGTTCCTAAAGCGCTGGCGCCAGGGCAAGATGGTGCACAGTGAGGGCGAGGACTTTTTGGAGGTACTGTGGGATGGGGGGCTCTCACCTCAGCTGCCATGGAGGGGGGAGCACGCTGTTGGGCATCCCCGGGGCTGTCCCTCCTGCCTATGTGTCCCACCCCGGGCTGCTCGGTTGTCCCCCATCCCTGGCCGCGGGCTGTGGGTCCCCTCATCACCCCAGCCATGGTGTGTCCTGCAGGTGAACAGCATGAAGGAGCTGTACCTGCTGCTGGAGGAGGAGGAGCTCGCCCCACAGCAGCAGGCGGACAACAAGACGTGCGCTGGGGACGCCTGGACCCCCAACACGGTGAGGGGGGTCCCCGGGAGCCCAGGGGGTGGGCAGGATCAGCCCCCACCACGGCTGTGTGGGGTGAGGTGGCTGCTCCTCCCAGGGCGCATGGCAGGGAGGGGATGCTCCCCGCTGGCGTGTCACCCCAGGGGTGGTCCCCTGCCCTGGTGGCACCCCCATCCCCACCTCGGGGCTGGGCAACCTGCAGGGACGGGGTGCCGAGAGGGCAGGTCCCACGGGGTCCCACGCTGTTGGGGGCCCCAGCTCCCTCCGCTCACCCCCAACACCCCGGCAGCCCAACGAGTGCATCAAGACACTGGCGGACATGAAGGTGACCCTGAAGGAGCTGTGCACGGAGCTGCGGGAGGAGCGGCGCGGCGCCAGCGAGCTGCAGCAGCAGTTCACCAAGGCCAAGGCCACCTGGGAGATGGAGCGCGCCGAGCTCAAGTGCCACATCGCCCAGGTGGGAGCCCGGGCACCCCGCGGGCTGGTGGAGCTGCCCCTTGCGTGGGGGCACACGGGGCTGGGGGGCTGCCCGCGCAGTGTGCCAGGCACGGGCTGGGAGGCAGGGTGGCACGGTGGGAATCTCAATTAGCAGCCGCTCCGGCAGGCGAGTTTCTATAGCAACGGGGCTGGCACGAAAATCTGACTGTGGAGCAGCGGAGGATGCTCTTTATTCCTCTGCTGGCTTTGTCTGGGGTGGGCAGGATGGTACCAGGGCTCAGCATCCCTCCCCAGGACAGGCATCGGAGCTGCGTCAGAGGCCTCCTCTCCTCCCCGGGGCTCCGCACCCCCGTGGATGCAGGGAGGGATGTACGGCCGCGGCGAGGGCAGGACGTGGAGGGAGGGCAGCCTCGGCGCTGGGGAAGCTTCTGCCCGCAGAGCCAGTCCCGTGGATCCCCGAGCGCTGCGCTCACAGCCATGAGGGTTCTCTGCTCCCTCGCACCGTGCTGGCCATGCACCAGCTCCGCTCCCCGGAGCGGGTGCCAGCACCTCCCAGGCGGGATTTCTCCAAGGCACAGCTCAGCGGTGGTCCCCAATTCCCCTGTCTTCCCCCGAGAAGAGAGCAGAGGTGCCGCAGTGGCAGCACCCCAGGTTCAGGTGCCTTCCTGGTGGCCACCACCAGCAGCAGCATCCTTGGGGTCCGCTCTGCCGGCCTTGCAGGCAGTGGTCTCCCTCTCCAGGAGCTGGGTCCATCAGGCAGGCTTGCAGGCAGAGCACAGCCGAGCAGGTAGGACAATCATCCTGTGTCCCACTGGGTGACCATCTGGCATGACATGGCTGCCAGCCGGGGCCGGCTGTGGCTCGGCTGTGCCCACGGACAAGCTGCGATGTGCGACACGGCCTTGGGGACACACTTGTTGCCCAACCTGGGCAGCACAGGACCTACACTGGGAACCGGGATGCCCACAGCCTTGCCCCATTGCTGGGGATGTCCAGCACCACCCTGGAGCCATGGGTCCCCCACAGCCACCCATGTGTCCCCACAGCTGGAGTCGAAGGCAGGCAAAGGGATCACGGAGCGCGCGCTGCCGGATTGGAAGGTGGCGTTGAAGAGGGAGCGTGAGGAGCACCAGCATCTCCTGGCCGAGTCCTACAGTGCCGTGATGGACCTCACCAAGCAGCTGCAGATCAGTGAGAAGAACTGGAACCAGGAGAAGGTGGAGCTGCTGGCCCGCTTCAAGGAGGAGCAGCAACAGGCAGAGCAGCAAGCGAAGGACCTGCAGAACAAAATCAACCAGGTATGGTGTTCCCCATCGTGAACGTGTCCTCCAGCCTCTGCTGCTTGCCCCCTGCGTGTGCCCTGTGAGTGTGTAATCGCTCTGGGGCCAAGCGGCAAATGCTTTTGCTTGCCCAGAGGGGCACATGTTGCACGCGTTGAGTGACTGACATGTTCTCCAGTTGCAGAAAGGATCCAACCCATGGGCATTGAAGCACTCTGAAATGGAGAAGCACAGCAGCAACTGGAAAGAGGTGGGCAAGAGAAAGCAGAGGGCTCTTGGGGTGCTCGCTGGGCTCAGGTCTATGCTCAGGGTTAGATGGGAGATCACGTGAATCCCCTTGGCCAGCAAATGAGGTTGGAAGGGTGAGCACTAGGGACTGTGGAGAAGGAGAGGGTGGAGAGCATGGCTGAACCATCAGTGGGGTTATAAAAAGTTGATTTAAAATAGATGTGGGCACAGGTGGCCTTGTGTAGCCCTGGGAACGGGATGCTGGGCCTGGGTGCGTGGGGGAAGGTGGTGGTGCTGGAGAGGAGCAGGGTGCAGCCCCTGCTCCAGCCCATCTGCGTACTTTGGTCCTGCGTTTGCTGACACCAGAGCTTTCTGCTGTATCCTCCTAGGCTCTCAATGAAAAAATCACAGACAAAGAGACAATCTCTGAAGCAGAAGCCAAGGGAACCAACCTCAAAAGGTGAGTGCGCTGGTGCCTGCGTGGTCCCCGGGGCATGGAGGAGGCTGCATGGGGCTGTCCCCAGGCTGCGCAGCCCTGGCAGCCAGGGAGAGATGCAGCTGTGGTCCAGGGTTGTCCTGGAGGCCAAGGGCTCCCATGAGGAGCAGGACTGGGTGCCCAGGAGGGTCCTGTTGTGGTGGGAGCAGGGTGCCTCCGGCTGCCTCCCAAGCCCCTGCCCTGTCCCCTTGTGAGCCCCGTCCTCTCTCCTCCCACAGGACCAAGTCCGTTTCGTCCATGTCAGAGTTCGAAAGCTTGCTCGACTGTTCTCCCTACCTCCCTGGAAAGACCACGCCGGGGCTGGGCGACCATTCCCGGAGCAAAAAGGCGTCCGCGGCTGCCCAGCTGCTGCCCAACGGGATCCGGGACAACGCCGGCGTTCCTCCCTCAAACTGTACATATGTGAATATTGAGCAACCTGCCCCCGACAGCTTGGCCAAAGACAAGCTGGGTATCTCCTCCTGGGACTACTCGCGGGCAAGCAGCCTCTCCGGGCACGACCCAGCCCAGAAACAAATGCAGAGGAGCTACACGGCGCCCGACAAGACGGGGATCCGCATCTACTACAGCCCGCCGGTGGTGCGGCGGCTGGAGGCACCTCTGGTGCACAACAAGGAGGGGAAGATCATGATCGAACCCGGTTTCTTGTTCACCATGGCCAAGCCAAAGGAGCCGGAGGAGTCGGCCAGCGCTGAGAGCACCTACAGCCAGTGGCTGTGCAACTTCTCCAAGCAGCAGCGGGAGCTGCTGGACGGCGGCGCGGTGGAGAGCGCGGTGCCACCGGTGCCCCGCTTCCCCCCGTCGCTGCACGACCTGGAGATCTCCGGCAACATGAGCGACGACATGAAGGAGATCACCAACTGCGTGCGGCAGGCCATCCGCTCCAGCTCGCTGGAGAGGAAGGTGAAAAGCACCTCCAGCCAGACGGTGGGGCTGGCCCACGTGGGGACGCAGACCATCCAGACAGTGAGCGTCGGCTTGCAGACCGACCTGCCGCGTGGCAGCAGCATGCACGGCAAGAGCTGGTCCCCACGCAGCTCCTCCCTGGTGTCCGTGCGCAGCAAGCAGATCTCCTCCTCCCTGGATAAGGTCCACTCCAGGATCGAGCGGCCGTGCTGCTCCCCAAAATACGGCTCTCCGAAGCTCCAGAGGAGGTCTTCCTCCAAGCTGGATGCCTCCAAGGACAGGAGCCTCTGGAACCTGCACCAGAGCAAGCAGAACGGCTCCGCCTGGGCCCGCTCCACCACCACCCGTGACAGCCCCGTCCTCAGCAATATCAACGACGGCTTGTCCAGCTTGTTCAGCGTGGTGGAGCACGCGGGCAGCACCGAGTCCATCTGGAAGCCAGGCTGCCCCGAGAGCAGCCGGGCCAAGCCTGAAGCGCCCAAGTACGGCCTCGTGCAGGAGTTCTTCAGGAACGTCTGCGGGCGGGCGCAGAGCCCCACGGCCCCTCCAGAGAAGAAGGAGTCCACCGGGGAGGAGGTCAGCAAGAGAGCCGAGTACCCCAGCCCAGCCACCCACCACCCGGCCGAAAACGTCTCCCGCGTCTTGAACAAGAAAGTCCTCAAGCAGAGCACCTGCGAGGACCCCAAGCCCTCGTCCCCCGGCCAGGGGAGTAAGGACGCAGCCCTGCGGGACCCCGACCTCCTCTCGGCCATAGCCAGCGAGGTAACGAGGCGGGGTGCCCCCCGGGGTGTTCCCCCCGTGGCAGGGGACGGGGTGCCCGACCGCACTAACCCCCTCCCCGTGTATCTTTGCAGGACGTGGCGTGCGACTGCAGCTCCCAGTCCCTCACCTCCTGCTTCGCCCGGCCGTCCCGCTCCGCCGTCCGCCATTCCCCCTCCAAGTGCAAACTGCACCCCGCGGACACCCCCAGGGCGGAGGAGAAGCCGGGGGCCTCCAGTGAGTGAGGACGCGGGGCCGGGGGACGCAGCGTGCCCGCTTTCCACTCTCCCGCCGGAAGAGCGCCCGCGCCGACGCCCCGCGGGGTCCCTCTCGGAGGCGGCACGGGCGCATCTGTCTCCTAACCGTCCCCTCGCCCGCGGGGACGCTTACGAAGCAGATGTGGGGTCCGAGGCTGCCGGCCGCCCCGGGAATGTCAGCTGGGACCCCCCTCGCTGGGGCCCTGCGAAGGGGAGAGCGGCCGGGGGAGGCTGCTGGTGTAGATAGGGCAGGGCTGGGGCAAAGCGCGACCGGGACGCCGGGCGGGCGCGATGGACAGAGGCACGACGCCATGTTGGTCCCCGCGGGCGGAGGGCGCTGGCTCCAGCCCCCGCAGCTGCTGCCAGCGCCGCCCGAGCTCCCGCGCATCCCCGCGGCCCCGATTGCAGCGCGGTTGCATCAGCCGCGGGGCCACGCGTGCTTCCCCGGGCGGTCACCCAGGCTGGGCTGGGGTGGGGGGCCCTCCCTGGCCACCCGTCCGCTCTGGGCAGGCTGCGGAGGTCCTTCGGCGCTGGGAAGGGTCCGGGCGGTCTCCGTGGCTCCTCCAGCTGCGGAGACGGCGTGGCCGGGGGCACGGCGTGGGGAGAGACGGCGCGTTGCTGCGCGGGGGTGTGCGTGCACACTCGTGTGCGTGCGTGGCTCCTGCCGCCGTCCCGAGGGGCCGCGGCTGTGGTGCCCCCCCGCATTGCATCCCACCTCCCTGCCTGGGGCCACTTGTAGTTATTTGCTCCTCCAAGTGCTGAATATACATATTTCTCTTTTTTTTTTTTTTTCTTTTTTCCTCTCTCCACGTTTGGCTCTGCCCAACTCCGGACAGCCTGCAATGTAAAACCAAGTGCATTTTAAAAATACCGAAATGAGCTACTTTGGAGATGCCCCAATTGGATTAAGAGATTGTGGGTTGGGAGGCTGCAGCGTGGCCCGCGGTCTGCGCCGCACGGCCCTCGGTCACCACCAGAAAAAGCCTTATCCGGGGAGGGGGGGGGCAGCGGCCGCAGCCCCCGCGGCAGTGCAGAGCTCCCAGGGCCGGGGGGCTGCGTCCCAGCCCCACGCAGAGCAGCGTCGGTGCCTGTGTGCAGCCCCAGGAGAGAACAGCAATTTCGGAGGCGGCTGCCTGACCTATTTTTGAGCTGCCTGACGTGGGCCAGGCAGGGATTCACCCAGGTGGAGCTGCCTGCGGGTGCCCGCGGCTCCTGGGGCTCTGTGCAGTGCCCAGGGGCTGTGTGCCTTGCTCGGGGGGCTCTGTACGCTGCTCTGGGGGCTCTGTACACTGCTCCAGGGGCTCTCTGCATTGCTGCAGGGGTTTTGTACGTTGCTCTGGGGGCTCTGTACACTGCTCCAGGACCTGTGTGAATTGCTGCAGGGGCTCTCTGCATTGCTCTGGGGCTCTGTACACTGCTCCAGGACCTCTGTGCATTGCTGCAGGGGCTCTCTGCATTGCTCTGGGGCTCTGTACACTGCTCCAGGACCTCTGTACATTGCTGCAGGGGCTCTCTG
>Ga0065711_1041735_pt1 | contig 15912 bp, 13 predicted proteins | sample Hoacrofraction12_FD_59098 | JGI IMG/M metagenome (GOLD analysis project Ga0065711, IMG submission 59098) | Hoatzin crop microbial communities from Cojedes, Venezuela - Epithelial fraction 12 v2 (version 2) | ecosystem: Host-associated > Birds > Digestive system > Esophagus > Crop | place...
GACAGGACAAGGGGCAATGGGCACAAACTGAAGCACAGGAAGTTCCGTCTGAACATGAGGAAGAATTTCTTCACTCTGAGGATGACGGAGCACTGGCTGCCCAGGGAGGTTGTGGATTGTCCTTCTCTGGAGATATTCAAGACCCACCTGGACAAGGTCCTGTGCAGCCTACTGTAGGTGACCCTGCTTCGGCAGGAGGGTTGGACTAGATGACTCACAGAGGTCCCTTCCAACCTCGACCATTCTGTGATTCTGTGATTCTGTGAAAAGGAGAAAGAATTTCTCAAATGTGTCCTAAAATACTCTTCCATGCATTAAACTTCTCTGTGTTCAAAGTTATATATCTCGGCACTCTCCAGTTCCCTAAATTACTATAGTGGATACTCTGGGAGACTCCTAAGCTCTTCATTCCATCAGCATTTTAGCTCTGAATTGCGTTGCATTGATCCTACCACAAATACATGTCCAATATGGGATATCAAATGCCAGAAGAAGGTAATATTGAGAATCTTAAATTTCCCACATGAGAGATGGATATGAAGGGAGAAGGTAGGAACTTACAGCAGGGTGGAAATTTGAAACGTTTTTTAACGGCTATCATTTGGATTAGACAGATGATTGCAGTGTCAAATGGGCTTCCAGCAGAGTAAGATGGAGAAGTTAAATTTTTTTAGAGCTCTAGTTTATCATATAGCTGTACTTTTGAGTGGATGTATAGCTATTGCCTGAATACGTATTTAAGAGAATGAAAAGGGTATGTCATGAACATTGTAAACAAACATTCATATTTTATATTCCCAGCTGGGACTGGATGAATATTTTATGAACTGAAAAGGCAGCTTGGGTTCACTTGGCACAATTCACATGGCAGCTAATTTGGACCTGCCCTCAATTTGAGCTGCAGGGTTAGCGGCGAGTGAGAAAGGAATTGAAGGAGGTAGATGTGTGTTCTTCCTTGTATGCTGCAATACTTTGCCTTGAAAACTCTCACTGAAGCTGCCAATTTTATATTAAATACTTAAAAATTAATGGACATAATGACTCAAACTCATTTGTTCTGTCAGCAGGTCAGTGCTGCAATGAACATGCTACAGGTATATTTAGTCCCTAATTCTGGCCAGTGATAAAGGTGAATAGATTTACTTCACCGGGAACAGTGATGACTGTCAGCAATGATGACACTTGCCCTGGCTTCATAAGGGCGTACAGTCAAGGGTGGGGAGCAAGCAGCTCTTGGAGAGAGAGCAGCTATTGATCCAAATCTGACTCAGCTCTATTAATCAAGTTACGAAAAGTGCCTGAAAGCAAATCACATTTCATTTTTCACTGGCATAAAATACTGAGGAGGTTGGGTTGATTTGCAATATTTTCATGGTTTGGCCCCTTCAGTGAGAAATCAATCATTCAAAAAACCTGAGTGGTTAGAAACTGTCAACTAGCTTTCGATTAAAAGAGAATAGGAATATAGCAAAAATTTTCTTTTCTATTTTTCAGGTGGGTTATGTTATATATTTTATACCGCTGTTTGATTTGATTGTTCTTGACGACTTTCCGCATATGATGCAGAATTCTCCATCTGGAAGAAATATTAACTCCTGCTATTTATACAGAATAAAAGGAACAGCGACGGCTGGGCTTATGCCTGTGAGCAGAAAAACTGTGTTGCACTCTCTAAGGATGTGAAGAGAACAATGTCTAAAGGAATTATTCTGGAGTGGTTAAATGATTATAAAAGATGTGATAATTATGATTTTATCTTGGCTGTTAGGTTGACCTTTTTCTGATTTTCCAAACTCTTTGTTGCTTGTGGTTATTCAGAGCACCAGAAATTAAAAAAGGTCAGTATGCATATGCGTGTGTTTGACAAACATGAAAACTGAAGTTTTATTTATAGTTCTAATTCTCAATTTTTACATTCCTTGCAATAAGTATATAAAAGATAGTTTGTGAATCAGTATGACATATCATTCTTTGTTTGCTTCAGTCATTACTCAGTGAGGTTATGAAGGTTAAATATGCAACTGAAAGTGGTAGATTTATTTATCTTATTTGAAAAAGCTCAATACCAAAGCTCAGAGGCATTCAAATAAGTCCTAGTTTGACTTGTAAAAATAAAATTCGACTTCTATGTTTCTCATTAATATCTCACTTTTAATTTAGAGATAACATTGTTCTTTATCATGGGAAATTAAAATATAATTAAATCACAGTAAGATTTCTGAACATTTTTCAGCTGAGCAGCTCTTGTCTTTATGATGAAAAGCACATCTTACTCCCCTTACTCCGTATCTGAGAAATTGCCACAGCCACTGAAGGCACATGGCAGATCATTAGCTAAGGCAAGGACTGAGATGAGTTTCTCTGATTTGTGAATCTGTATCCTAGCCACCTGATTAGGTAACTTTTATTCCAGTAGCAAATATTCACTCTTTATTATGTGCACTGCAGTCCAATCTGGGAAGCTACAAGCAGGGGTCTGAAACCTACTGTTTTAGGCACTGTGAAAACAAATCAAAAATACAGTATAGCAGGGAAAAATGGTAGATGAAAGAGCAGTGCACAGCAGTGTATTTTTTTCTGAGGGCATTTTTCTTTGTTCTTCTGCATATCCCAGCCTACAGTACAGCCTCAAGATTAATTTGACAGCCTTACAGTCTTCTTTCCATTCTTTGGACAACTGATGAAGAAATATGGTTTCTGAAGTAAACGACATCCACACAGATGTTGTCATTCAGTACCCAAAAGGCAGCAGAGCCACAAGTGCCCACTTCCCCATTTTCTAAGCAAAACCAGTAATGACTGGAAAGGTAAACATCATTCAATTATAGTATGAAGATAAAGTCTATTTCTGATGTCACATTTAAAGAGAATAGTCTCAAGCATCACTTATGAGACCTAGCAGCCCTCCACGGGCTCTGTTTGGCAGAGGCTATCTGACACTTGCAATGAAAAGAGTGCACGCAGGTCTGATGAGAGTTTTTTGCAAGTTTTTGTTGTGACTATGACAGATAACAGAGTCATGGCCAGCCTCATCTGCCAGGACCAGCACCTTCCACTGTGGAAACTAAATTTAAGTTATTCTCAGAGTACAACACGATAAGCATTGCGGGGACCTTTGGTAGCACATGTCCCTACACTTTATGCATGCTCACAGCTCTGAAGAGCAGAAGAGCCAGGTGAAGCAGTGCTGCAAGTGGTGTGGCTCCAAGGAAAGGAAAGTGAAGTCTGGGCACTAGCTCAGGTGCCTAGGTGAACTGAAATCTGGGCAGAAAGGCAGCCAAACTGAGCATAACCCCAGCCAGAGCTTGACAGCACTATAAATAGACACCATGAGGGTAATTTTTTTTTTTCTGACTTGGGAAAACAGCTGGACTTGTCAAAAGAGCCTAAGGTGAGGATTCACCTTGAGCCTAATTCTTACACTAGACTACTGCAATAGAATCATAGAATTGTTCAGGTTGGAAAAAACCTTGCAGATCACTGAGTCCAACCATAAACCTAATGCTGCCAAGTCCACCACTAAACCACGTCCCTAAGCACCACATGTACATATATTTGTAGTACGTCCAGGGATGGTGAGTCAACCACTTCCCTGGGCAGCCTGTTCCAACCCTTTTGGTGAAGAAATTTTTCCTAATATCCAATCTAAACCTCCCCTGATGCAACTTGAGGCCATTTTTCCTCATCCTATCACTTGTTACTTGGGAAAAGAGACCAACACCCACCTCACTACAACCTCCTTTCGGGCGGTTGTAGAGGGTGATAAGGTCCCCCCTCAGCCTCGTCTTCTCCAGACTAAACAGCCCCAGTTCCCTCAGCCGCTCCTCATAAGACTTGTTCTCTAGACCCCTCACCAGCTTCATTGCCCTTCTCTGGACACGCTCCACCAACTCAATGTCCTTCTTGTAGTGAGTGGCCCAAAAATGACAACAGTACTCCAGGTGCTGCCTCACCAGTGCCAAATACAGGGACACAATCACCTCCCTACTCCTGCTGCCCACACTATTCCTGATACAAGCCAGGATGCCGTTGGCCTTCTTGGCCACCTGGGCACACTGCTGGCTCATGCTCAGCCAGGTGTCGACCAACACCCCAAGGTCCTTCTCCATTGTGCAGCTTTCCAGCCACTCTTCCCCAAGCCTGTAGCATTGCATGGGGTTGTTGTGACCCAAGTGCAAGACCCGGCATCTGGCCTTGTTGAACCTCATATGACTGACCTTGGCCCATCAATCCAGTTTGTCCAGATCCCTCTGCAGAGTCTTCCTACCCTCAAGCAGATAGACACTCCCACACAACTTGGTGTCATCTGCAAACTTACTGAGGGAGCACTCAATCCCCTCGTCCAGATCGTTGATAAAGACATTAAACAGAACTGGCCCCAAAACTGAGCCCTGGGGAACACCACTCATGACTTGCTGCCAGCTGGATGTAACCCCATTCACCACAATTCTTTGGGCCTGGCCATTCAGCCATTTTTTTTACCCAGCAAAGAGTACATCTGTCCAAGCCATGAGCATCCAGTTTCTCCAGGAGGATGCTGTGGGAAACGGTGTCAAAGTCTTTACTAAAGTCCAGGTTGATGACATCCACAGCCTCTCCCTCATCCACTAAGCAGGTCACCCTGTCATAGGAGGAGATCAGGTCAGTCAAACAGGCCATGCCTTTCGTAAACCCACGCTGACTGGTGGGCTAGATTAGTGGACAGTGAGGTGGATTGAGAACTGGCTGAATGGCAGAACTCAGAGGGTTGTCATCAGCGGTGCTGAGTCTAGTTGACGACCTGTAGCTAGTGGTGGCTCCCCAGGGGTCAGTACTCGGCATAGTCTAGTTCAACTTATTCATCAATGACCTGATGACCAGCATTACAACTGTTAGTATTTGAGGCAAACACTCATCAAGCTCTGGGACCCATCCATTCAACAGACCCGGTCCAAATCAAGTGGGGATTCGCTCGGACCAGGCTCGCAATCCATTTATGGCAAAAGGGCCCAGAAGGGTCTACCTAGCCCATCGTGTTTTACTCACGTAGTTTTAAGGATGCGGAAAAAAGGTACACAACATGGGAAAAGGGGTTGTTTGTGGTTAGCCTAGCCCTAAGGGAAGCTGAGCGGACCATCAGACAACAACCCATAGTACTTTGGGGCCCCTTTAAGGTAATTAAAGCAGTCTTAGCGGGAACTCCGCCCCCTGACGGGGTGGCCCAATGGGCTTCTGTGCAGAAGTGGTACACACAAATAGAACATTACTGTGAAATTTCTTCTGTGTCCGAAGGGGCCAGCAAGATGTTAAATATACAGGATGAAGTGAACCTAGACAAGGAGGCTCCCCGGGTGTGTCCAGTGATACAGGTAGCCCCCCTTTCTCCGAACAAATACACAACGCTTGGTTTACAAATGCAGCATCGAAGCAGGAAGCAAAGGTTTGGAATTATCAAGCTGCGGCACTCCAGGTAGAGACTAAAGAACAGATCATTACTGAAGTGGAGGGTGGTGCACAAGTAGGCCAACTAATCACAGTATGGAGTGTCTTCCAGCACAAGATCCAAGCCACCACCCTCGTATACATTTACACAGACTCCTACGTGGTATTCAAAGGGTGCACAGAGTGGCTACCATTCTGGGAACAGAATGGATGGGAAGTTAACAGAATACTGGTGTGGCAGAAAGAAAAATGGCAAGATATCCTTACGATTGCTAGGAGGGGAGAATTTGCAATAGCATGGGTCACCTCACATCAACAGAGTGATACACCAGCATGCCGATGGAACACTGAAGACGATGAGCTGGCCCGACTAGCTTCTCTACAAACTACTCAAATAAGGGAAAACTGGGCGCATTTATTAGAGTGGTTGCATGTAAAGTGGAAGCCTTCAGGGATTAATGATTTGTTTCGGGAGGCACAGGCACGGGGGTGGCCAGTAACCAGAGAGGGGTGTAAAACACGCATATCCTCCTGCGAACAGTGTGGGGTCCATCTAGATAGACACCCTTTAGAGAATGTCCCTCTGCACTTGAGAGAGGGAAAAGGTTTATGGGAAGCCTGGTAAGTGGACTACATTGGCCCATTTCGAAAATCGGAGGGGGAGTGTTACATATTTGGGGGTGTCGAGATAGTGTCAGGACACGCACAAGCTAAAGCGTGTGCCAAGGCGACTGGGGAGAACACGTGAAGGCCCTGAAAGAGTGGTTCGGGACTTTCCCCAAACCACAATCAATTCACTCCGATAATGGGTTGCACTTTACAGCAAAAGTAGTTCAGGAATGGGCAACCCAGGAGGGAATTTTATGGGTATTCCACACTCCATATCACCCACAGGCAAATGGGATTGTGGAAAGAACGAATGGGCTGCTCAAACATTTCCTGAAACCACACAAACCTGGATGGGCCGAGTGGGTGGAGGATGCGGTAACTAGTGTTAACAGCTGCTGGGGAGCAAATGGGTGCCCCAAAATCACAGCATTCTTTCCCCAACCTCCAATGATCATGCCTACTTCGCCTGACCCTGGCCACCCTGATGACCCTCTCTATCTCCCCGGGCAGCCTGCCCTAGTCGAACTCTCCACTGTGGGAGCAACTCCCACTGGTTCTGGACACCCCAATAAAGAAACACACTTGGAAGGCAAAGGATACCCACGGAAAAGTTTATAAAATGCGTACAAAATGGATTATCCCTTCTTTCGGACTCAGCAAGCGAGTTTGTTTTTCTGTCCTTGTTTTTCAGGAAGAAGATAGGTAGGCATCGGCTGTAATTTACCAGAATGTGCATGTTTGTTAGTTTTAATTGCCTTAACTTGGAGATTCACCCATGAGAGCGAAGAATGACTGGTCTCCTCACCTTCCCCTGATACCCACAACCCCTTTCAAGACAACAAACTTGTGTTGCTAGCTAAAGCCGTAAGCCAAGCTTTCAACTTAAGTCTTTGCTGGGTTTGCGAGGGACCTCTGGGGTTATCAAGTTGGCCACAGACATCCACGCCCCTTACCCCGGCCCAAATCATGAGTAATTGTAGTGAAGCCGCAAAAAACACTTGGAATGATGGTGGGACGTGGCCGATGCAATTCGCCTCTGATGGGCAATATTGCCTAAATCGCACCCCGAGGGGAGGGGTAAAGGCAGGGGAAAGTAAGTGCCGGTGGATGCGCACCCACAAATTAGTTAACAAAGATAAAGATGTCCATATATGGATGTGGCTTGATAGAACCAGGCACAACCGGGGGTTTAAAGGATATTGGTCGCGTGAAAATGAAACATTTTCTCTCCAACAATCCAATTATTACCCCTATAAACAGATTTGTGAATGGAAAAGCAATTTGGTGCCTGGTATTGTACTGGCCAAATTAATAACAGTCCAGCTGAGTTCTTCAGTCCCTTCAGCAATAGCGATACAACTTCTTTCCAATTTCCAAAGGGAGCAGTGGGTCCATTTGCTTATGGCACCGAAGCAAAGAGGAGTCATTATTGGATCTGCAGGCATACAGCCTATAAGCATTTACCAGCGGAATGGTCGGGAGTTTGTTGCATCAGAATTATGCGACCCTTATTCTTTCTTCTTCCAGAGATGGGTGGGCCTCATTTGGGGATAAGAGTATACGATGACTTCGGGGACAGAGGGATTGTCCGTAAGATGCGATCTGTTGAAATTAATTTGGGCGGGACACAAAAATGGAGGGACAAAGAGTGGCCTCCTGAACGTATAGTTCAACATTACGGGCCTGTCAGTTGGAATCCTAAGGAACCAACTGCAGGGGCAAGAGAGCCAATCTACGAATTAAATCAAATAATCCGGTCGCAGGCAGCTCTAGAAACCATTACTAACAAGACTGGCCAGGCCATAGACCTCTTGACTCAGCAAGCACAACAGATGTGCATAGCAATCCTTCAACATCATATGGTCCTAGATTATGTGCTAGCCAAGGAGGAGGGGGTATGCAGGAAACTAAACATCTCAAACTGCTGCTTGGAGATCAACAATATAGGTGAAGTCGTCCTCCAACTGACCAAAGACATTAGAAGAATCGCTCATGTTCCCGTCCAAACCTGGAATGGTTGAAGTGAGGACCTGTGGTCCTGGTTACCGGGGGCTCCTTGGGTGAAAAAATTGTTATTTTATGCGTTATGCACGGTCACTGCCTTAATGTTCTTACCATGTATAATCCCTTGCTTTATTCCATTAATTTGACATGTGGTATCTAACATGCAATTTGTACCCATTACCTCGCCTGATGGCACAAAACGAATTTGCATTGTTTGACAACTTAAACCAACCACAGTTCCTATTGTTTAGACCTCATTGTACTCCCGAGATCATTCAAGAACAAACTGCACACATACACGTACCCATGTCGTCACTTGCCAGTCGTTCTGTGTTCGTTGCAACAGGTGACTTTGTTCACTTACCTGACTCATTAGATTAATTCTGTGAAGTTAAACGCTAATATGTTCAGAAAGGTTCTCAGAAATGACATCTCATATTGGATAATGTTTAGATTTGTTTGTAATTGAATGTTTTCCTGCGGTACCTCCTCTCGCTCTCTTCCCCCATACTCTCCCCCCATCTCTGTCCCCAATTTCCGTCCCTTCTCCTACTCCGCTATCACTCTTGTTTTCCTCATTACCTTTCTCTCCCTCTCTCTCTCTCTCGCTCCCTCTCCTTTTTCTCCCTCCTCCGATTCTGCAAAACTGCAATGTCGAGACACGGGGTGGTGCAGCAAACCGTTGCGAAGTCGGACTTGTCTTGACATCGCCGTTTTGCCACGGCCCCCGCTTCCTGACGTGGATGTCCACCCTCTGGAGAGGCTGCCAGGCTGAGCTGCGGGCAGCAGAGGTGGGGGAGGCCTGCCTGGGGAGACGGCGGGCTGCCTGGGGAGATGGCGGCCTGCACCTACACACAGGCTCACCTTGCATGAGCGGAGACCGACAGAAAAGGCATCGCACGCGTTTCTCGGAAGCGGCTTTTCCTCCCTCCTGTGTGCTTGCTGGGACTCGCCCGCATGGCATCTCCACATAGAAGGAGAAGGACTCCATCTACTGGACCTCACCGGGCTTGTGGCGGCAGCTGGTAGTTCCCCACACCCCCTCCCCGTTCCTCGCTGATACAGGTTATCTGACTCCATCTTTTCTTTTCCCAATACTGATCCAATATCGGGAGGGTTTCCTTCTCTCTCTCTCTCTCGCTTCCTCCTTCTGTCCTCGCTCTGTTATCTCCTTGTCCCCCCTTCAGTTTATGGTTTGTTGGAATAAAGCTTGCAGGGTTGACAGCATCTGACCTCGTTTGTGTCTCAATCTCGTCCCCTGGGATCACATCAAAACCCGCCCGATATTGGATCAGGACACCTGGATGAAGAGTTAGAGTGTACCCGCAGCAAGTTTGCAGATGACACAAAACTGGGAGGAGTGGTGGATACACCAGAAGGCCGTGCTGCCATTCAGCGTGACCTGGACAGGCTGGAAAGCTGGGCAGAGAGGAACCTGATGAAATTCAACAAGGGCAAATGCAGGGTCCTGCACCTGGGGAGGATCAACCTCATGCACCAGTACAGGCTTGGGGCAGACCTGCTGGAGAGCAGCTCTGCAGAGAGGGACATGGGAGTGCTGGTGGACGACAGGTTAACCGTGAGCCAGCAGTGTGCCCTGGCTGCCAAGAAGGCCAATGCCATCCTGGGGTGCATTAGGAGGAGTGTGGCCAGCAGGTCGAGGGAGGTTCCCCTTCCCCTCTACTCTGCCCTAGTGAGGCCTCATCTGGAGTACTGTTCTGGGCTCCCCAGTTCAGGAAAGATGAGGAGCTACTGGAGAGAGTCCAGCAGAGGGCTACGAAGATGATGAGGGGACTGGAGCATCTCTCCTACGAGGAGAGGCTGAGGGAGCTGAGCTTGTTCAGCCTGGAGAAGGCTGAGAGTGGATCTAATAAATGCCTACAGGTATCTCAAGGGTGGGTGTCAGGAGGATGGGGCCAGACTCTTTTCAGTGGTGCCCAGAGACAGGACAAGGGGCAGCGGGCACAAACTGAAGCAGAGGAAGTTCCGTCTGAACATGGGGAAGAACTTCTTCACTCTGAGGGTGATGGAGCACTAGAACAGGCTGCCCAGGGAGCCTGTGGATTCTCCTTCTCTGGAGATATTCAAGACCCACCAGGACAAGGTCCTGTGCAGCCTACTCTAGGTGACCCTGCTTTGGCAGCGGGCTTGGACCAGATGATCCGCAGAGGTCTCTTCCAACACCTACCATTCTGTGATTCTGTGATTCTGTGATCTGGTTGTCCTGTGCATGCCATGTGATAAGACGATCTGTTCCACAGCCTTCACCAGCACCAACGTCAGACTGACAGGCCTCTACTTCCCTGGATCCTCCTTCTGGCCCTTCTTGTAGATGGACGCCACATTTGCTAACCTCCAGTCCACAGGGACCTCCCCAGTTAGCCAGAACTGCTGATAAATGATAGAATATGGACATCAGATCTCACAACAGATATGTATGCAGCACAGGATAAGTCATTCTGATGGATTTCCATTGAGTTGCTCAATTTCTAATTGTGAGTGCAAAAAAAAATAGTGCCTGCAGTACGTCTTGCGTGTGGTTACCAAAAATGTTTCCAGCAATGCAGAAGTAGAAAATGCAACAAAAGGGAAATCAGTTATCTAAGTCTCTCACACAAATGTCACAGTAAACTTAGGACTGGTTTTATCTTTTCACTGCACCTTTGTGTCTGTATAGAGGCACACAGCCAAAGACGTGCATTCAAAAATAGGAGTTAAAACAGGCAGAGTGTTACAACAGTAAAAACAGTCATTTCCAAATAGATATTTATAGGACTAAACTGCCATGGTAATCAAGCATTATTAGCTTTTCATATCTTTAGTAAAGTTTTACACTTTTTTAGTCTCACGTATTGATGGTTTCATGGACACCTTCATGGATGTCAGCTCTGAAACCAGGTGTATACCAGTTCTCTGTGCTTTACTGAACAGGTAAGACGCTCTCCTGCAGAGAATCAGTTCACCTCTCTGTTCATTCTTCAGATGAAAAGAAGAGCTGGGAGCGGGACCAAGACTCTTTGGAATCACATTCAGTGATTTCACCAGCATGACAACTCTCTCCAAAAGCAAGGTGCACTGAAGGCCAGGCCTGAGAGGCAGTCTATGTTCCTGGCTCTTCTCAGTCATAGGATTAGCCTGGCCTAGTTTTGTGGATGTTTTACCTCATTCCACGAGCATTAACTCAAGAGTAAAAAGAGCATTCATGTAGAATAAATGAAATGCATTTTCATTTCTGCCTCCATTAAACACAGCAAATTTCAAGACAAGCGGAGTCTGTATGAAGAATCGAGAGCACTTGAGAAGTCAGCCTTTAAACAAAATACAATATACATCTTTAATTCTGGGAGAGTGTCACTACCCTACAACATTATTGGCATTTTAATTAAAATGCCTCTGAGGAAACAATAACAGAGAACTTGCAAAAATTCTAAGAAATTGCTTATGTGTGCAGATGTCAAGGAGAAGTACAAAATAAAACACAGAGAAATTATTTTTCTCCCTTTGTTGCTTTCTTTTTCTTTCTTTTCTTCTTTCACCCTTCTTTTCCCTTCTGCTCCCTTCCCTTCCCCAGTTCTGTAAATCCATGAGGCTGATGTTCTAGATACTTCAATTGACAATTCATAAGAGAGAAGTCAGGTTTTCGCCAGGACGTGAGAATTTTTGATGCGTCCCACGTACAGGTAAGTTTGAGGGCCGCTGAGCAATTCTGTACAGAGCCAGCTCAGCCCAGCTCCTCGAGAGCGCGGCGGCATGGCATTGCGGGGATGTCTCACCAGATGTCTCCCTTGTATCAAATTCTTCAGCGCAAGTTGAGGTTCAATTAGAAAATCTTCAGGAATTCCCCTTAAAAGACATTATATACGGCTATGTAAATATTGCTGCATAGTCATTTGTTCACTAGAGAAGACAGTTTTAAAGTAGTTTCTCCATTTAAAATTATAATGTTCCTTAAAAGAACATCGTTTGCTGATTAGAGATATCAGTTTGTTTAGCTGCAGTGCCTGAAGCTTCAAATTTGATTGCATTCATTTTAATCACATAACTGATCTTATTTTCAGTAACATGGAGTTGTGTGTTCCAAATGCATTTATGAATTCTTAACTCATCTCAGTTATGCCATATGCTGGAAGTGATACTGCTCTTACTAATACCTAACATCATAAAAACCCAACCTACGCTGAGGAGAAAGTGCTGGAAGAAGCTTCTGAATTTATCTAAACTAAATGGACTTAATTTCAAGTCTTCAATCCTGCTTATGCTGCCCTAAGGGACAGGCTCCAAAACCTTACCCTTGTCCTTCTGATATGATAGACCTGTCAAGTCTCACACACTGCGAGTGACACAAACATGCCTGGCTCATCACGCTTCCCCTGGCTATGGCCACATCTCACTTGTTTGCCATACTTTACCGTGTCTTCCTTCTTGCTAGATGAAACCTACCTCCCAGAAGCAGCCAGCTGCTTCAGCTGCCATCCTTTATTTCTCCGGCCTACAGGACAAGGGAGGAGAAAACAGGCTACATGAGGGATGGTCACTTCACAGCACACTTTCCTGGCTCCTGTAGCACCTCCTCTGCCCGGTGACCAGAGTGCCTCCCCACCCTGTGTGTGGGATCTTACTCTTTGGGAGAAGAAAAACCTGAGCTCGCTGGGCGTGCAAGGCAAGCACCAAAGAGGGTAAACTTGTAACAAAGCAAGGCAGGGAGAGTTTTGGTGGCGGAAGAAATTGCACCTGTCAAGTCACCTTCTACAGAACTTACCTTCTCTCTGCGGCACGCTGGAGGCAGAGATGGCTTGTCAGAAATCTGCATTTTCAGTCATGGGTTAGAGTGGGACCTACAATGCATTAACTAATAATTTTACAGACAACACATGTAAACCTCTGTTCCTAACTTCATACGTTTACCAGTCACGCCTGGGGGCCATAAGGTGAAAAACAGGGATCCAAGGACATAACATGTTTGCAACAAAACATTGCCTGAGTGCCAGAGAGCTCCTTTAACAGCCCACTTGCTGCCTGACAGCGAGCAGGGAGTTCCCCCACTCTCCAGGATGTGTGTGCCAGGGATATGTGGGTGGGAGAGCAGGAGGTTCATTACCTTGTTCCAGAAGTTAATGGTCTTTAGGTGCTATTTTAGGAAGCGGTCACAGCTGGGACATGAAATATTTGGATGCGTAAAATGTCCTCTCTCACCCAGAAACCCCATTTGTGGCAATGGTGGGGAGGATGCCACTGGAAAATTCCTGTGCATAACAAGGTCGGATATACTGGTTCTCCATCTTTTTTAACTGCCCAAAGCAACCGGAGTGACAGGCAAGGCTGATCCAGATGCAGCTCCAAGCAACACTGTGCAAGAGTAGGGCCTGATGTAAACGGGAGTCCAAGACCTTAATGCGAACAGGAGTTGAGCCCACTGGAAACACCATTCTGATCTGCTGAGACACGGTTGTTCTAATCAAAAGAAGTATTTGAAGTTCACACGCATTTCCTGAAAACAGCAATACGTAAATCTAAATGCAAATATGGGAAGATGTGACTAAGCACCCCAGCGTGTGTCTCTGAGCCTTCCTACGCCGGAAGCCAAACTGACGTTAAAAAGAGGGAACAGTTTGCACATTGGCTGACGTGTAGAGGTTTAATTTCTCCACAGTAGGTAACAAGCACCGACATCTGTGAAAGTCAGTTTGCACTGAAGAAGAAGCATCCAAATGTTGGGTGTCCCAAAAGCCAGCCAGTCCAGCACCAGCAGCTGCCCATCCAAGCACAATGACAAAGTTTTTATTGCAGTGACTTCTGATGACTGAGCCCAGCATCCTTTTCAAAGGAGAGGCCTCTCATCAAACTGTGTATTAATTCCCTATTCTGGAGAGCTGATGGCTCTGTTTCACGATTTGACTCTGACAGAGGGGAACAGGGAAGGAGAGGCAGCAAGAGCAGGCAGCAAAGGCAGGCAAATTCCTCAAAACTAGCTGTGTTTCTAAAAAGTAGTGTTGAGGTTCTTCCTCTTTGCGCAAGTGCTGAAAGCAACGAGGTGACACAAAAAGGGCTGGCTTTACAAACAACAGTGTGGAAACAAGCAAATAAACCAAGCAGCACATCAGCAGGTATAACTGGAATCATTTGTTTTTAATGAGATGCAACAGTAAACGTGAAAATCAGATAAATGAATGGTTCCATTTTAAAATTATTTTCATATTCATCACAGCAAGTTTTATTTTCAAATTCGAAACATGAGCTTATACATACCTACATATAATATAAGTTTGTATATAAATATTACATATATATAATCATCTGCATTGTCTTTTCGTTAAAAAACTTGAATCAACTGGCTTACATAGAGAACTTATAATAACCATGTTTGTGTGGAAAGGCAGAGGGGTTTTTTCTGTCATTCACTAGTGTCACTTTGTGAAGTCTTAAGTGGTTTAAAATGCCCTTTAAACAGCCTCAATTCCGCCTACTTCAGAGAAATCTCAACTTACAGAAAGCTGGAAGGGGCAAAGCCTGTGCCAGAGCAGTACAGGTCTGATTCACTCGAGCATGTGCTTTATATAAGGTATGTGAGCAATACTTTTGACCCATATGGTTTACTGAATCAGAGGCTAATTTTGTAATATCCCATCCAAATTTACAGCTCAGTACCTGAACATTTTGCCTTACCAACAGGGAGTTAGAATGTCTCCCTGCATAATTCATGAACCTGTGAATTATTTTTATATATCCTCTAGCTTTTTTTTAAAAAGGCATTTGCAAACTGAAGACTAGAAACACAAAAACGCTCAACAGCATTCTGAAACAATCTTAGACCGTGATCTTGCAAACAGTATTTACTGAGAGCAGCAAGCGACTATTTGCACGTGTAAGATAAAACCCAGGTGTAAACATTTCATAGAATCATGGAAGGGACCTTTAGAGGTCATCTAGCCCAACCCTCCTGCAGTGAGCAGACACATCTTCAGCCAGACCAGGTTGCTCAGAGCCCCCTCCCACCTGGCCTTGAATGTTTCCAGGGATGGGGCCTCCACTACTTCTCTGAGCAACCTGTTCCAGTGTTTCATCACCCTCAGGGTAAAAAATTTCTTCCTTACATCCAGTCTCAATCTACCCTCCCTTAGTTTAAAGCCATTACTCCTTGTCCTATCACAAGCCCTGCTAAAAAGATTTTCCCCATCTTTCCTACAGGCCCCCTCGAGGTACTGAAAGGCCACCATAAGGTCTCCCCGGAGCCCTCTCCTCTCCAGGCTGAACAGCCCCAACTCCCTCATCCTTTCCTCATAGGAGAGGTACCCCAGTCCTCTGACCATTTTTGTCTCCTTCCTCTGGACCCACTCCAACAGCTCCATGTCCTTCTTGTGCTGGGGGCTCCAGAGCTGGACACAGGACTCCAGGTGGGCTCTCACCAGAGCGGAGCAGAGGGGCAGAATCACCTCCCTCGATCTGCTGGCCACGTTCCTCTTGATGCGGCCCAGGATACGGTTGGCCTTCTGGGCTACAAGCGCACATTGGTGGCTCATGTCCAGCTTTTCATCCACCAGTACCCCCAAGTCCTTCTCGGCAGGGCTGCTCTCAACCCCTTCGTCCCCCAGCCTGTACTGATACCAGGGGTTGCCCCGACCCACGTGCAGGACCTTGCACTTAGCGTTGTTGAACTTCATGAGGTTTACATGGACCCACTTCTCAAGCTTGTGCAGGTCCCTTTGGATGGCATCCTGTCCCTCAGGTGTGTTGACTGCACCACTCAGCTTGGTGTCATCTGCAAACTTGCTGAGGGTGCACTCAATCTTGCTGTCTAAGTCACTGATGAAGATATTAAACAGCACTGGTCCCAGTACGGACCCCTGAGGGACACCACTTGTTACCAGTGTCCATCTGGAC
>Ga0065711_1041736_pt1 | contig 15912 bp, 6 predicted proteins | sample Hoacrofraction12_FD_59098 | JGI IMG/M metagenome (GOLD analysis project Ga0065711, IMG submission 59098) | Hoatzin crop microbial communities from Cojedes, Venezuela - Epithelial fraction 12 v2 (version 2) | ecosystem: Host-associated > Birds > Digestive system > Esophagus > Crop | place...
GTGGGGAGCTGGAGAGCGGCCCTGCTGCGGCGTCGCTGGGGCAGGGGCTGACGGACAGGGGGTCCTGGGCCATGGGCAGGGAGGGGGGAGGCCTATGGGGGAGGGCAGGCCGTGACAGTCAGGGCTGATGGTGCCCTGATGGTGCAAAAGAAGCAGCAATTCACAGCTGTAGGATTTATTCCTGAAAATTCTTATTGCTTCCTTGCAGGGATTACACATGCCTCGCAGATAACTTCTGCTGAGATATAGGCCAACAGTTTCCAGAAATGAGATACATATTGATCTGAATGAGCAGTGAAAACGCTCTCATTTGTTTGACTTGGCAGAGACTGATCAGTATAAATGTCTTGAGTCACTGCTTACCTACCCTGAATATCACCTCTGGCTGCTTAAAAAGCCTGTTAGTGTCATAACTATTTTATGACAAGGTAAACATTTTGTTTGGAAATCTATAGGTTACGGGTACACTGCGCTGCCAGGCAGTTGTTTGCCCTGCTAGGCGGTGCGAACGGCTCGGGGCCGAGCAGCCAGACCTCTCCAGCGGTCTGCAGGGGTCGGAGGCAAGTCCTAACAGCTAGTTAGCATGAGATCACCATCTGGAGTGTACACGCTTAGTAGTTTGACCACAGGCTGTTCAACGTCAACTGCCCTCAGTGCCAAGGAATGGACTGAGCTGCTTCGATTTACTGGTAGGGGTGTAGTTATACAGTCTATGAAGCATATTTATCTCCCTCACTCTAAACTACGAACTCTTATTGCCCTCGTATAAATGCAACCCATCAAATATTTAGCATTTGTAGGTGTTAATTAAATAAAAATTGGACACCTTTAACTTTAAGTTATGTTCAGCAGCATTGTAGGTAATGCTTGCTTTGCCTATTGGAGGCAGAAGAGGTAGGCTTTGTCTTTGAAACTGCTGTGTAGTTGTTAAAGTGCTGCTAAAAATGTTGAAGAACATGACTCTTCGCTGTAAGACAAGAAATGACAGGTATTGTTAATCAGCATGAATTAGTTTCCATTGTGTTTTTCATTTGAGAAAATATGTACCTGCGTGCACACACCAGGTCACTGAGTCTGAACTTTAAAGACTGAACAGTGACTCACCATGTGGGCTGCTTAATGTTAGAATTTATACATTGTTTTCTTAGTGTGGTTTGAATATGCACTTGCACTGAACGTGACAGGAGAAAACACAGATCTATTTAACTATCAAAAAGGTACTTTTAAATTCACAAAGTTAAAAAAAGTAGTCAGACACACAGCCTGACTCTTCTGTGTTCCAGGTTGCTTAAACATGTGCTTCAGAGACAAATAAATTAGTTATATTAACTTAAGGTACAGTGTAAAAAATCTCAGTTAATCAGTTGAGCTAAATTAGGAATGGCACATGTAATAGTGTTAGAAGTTTCCTCATGCATGTTTCTTTCGAATGAGGTACTGTGAACACTAATCACAAATGGGTACAAAATGGAATAATCACATTAAGGAATCAGTATACCATAACTTGCTTGATGTTTTCTTATTTAAATGCATGGTGAACAACAGACATGGTAAAATATACTGCAGCTGCCTGATAAATAATTTTACATCCCTCAGCAATTATTATGCGCAGGAATACAACAGAACTATCAGTGCTGAAATCTCTTCACGATTTGTATAAGAGTGAATACAAATCAATAGGTCTGTTGTATCCTTTGAGTAACCAGGATGGATGAGAAAATGGTGATAGTCTGTCTAGGCGACACAAGACAAAGGTCTTCAGTGAGTAACAGGATACATATCACAATGTTTTCCTTTGTGGGGTTAATCAAGTACATTACTGAGTTCAGTAATGTTATACATGTTTTTGATTAACTATTTCAACATGCTGTTAGTTTTTCTGTCTCTATTATTTCAAATAATATTCAAAACTTTGAAGGTATTTATTTTCTTATTATTATATTAAATTGTTGAGTCATTCACTTCTAAATACGTGCTTTTCTTCAGATAACCATTCCTTCACACTAATAACAAAATTGAGTTGTTTCATAGCATATATTCAAATTCAGAAAATATAAATGTCTCCAAGAATGTTAGGTTTTAAACAGTAGATATTTTTAGTCTTAGCCGTGCTACAATGAAGTCAACTAGTATTCAGCCTTTGAACGTGCTGACCTACGGAGATAATTCTGAAGTTTAGAGAGCATAGACACAAGTCAACCCCAGTGCTTTATTGCCTTTTTGAAGCCCCAATTAAGACAGTCAGCCAAGCACCTTAATTGTGTAAGAATAATCAATTGCACAGATAAAAGCTGAGGAAACAATTTTGTTTTCTTCAGAGCAGTTTTGGGAGTTGTATTGTACCCTGAGCTGAAGCTGATGTCATGCTTTCCCAGAAGAGGTAAGCAGGAGGTAAGCAAGAGGGTGGACAGCAGGATAGCTGCCAAAAATGCCTTTGCTGGACTCTGTAAAAGTTTTTTTGCCCAGTTTAGGCCTCAGGTGGACTGTGGTGTGCTGTACTTTGAGAAAAATATGGATTAATTGAAAAATCTAGAGAGGACTGTGATTTATAAAACATGATTTCTGGGAAAACAAAGTGGATGGATTTTTTCAAGTCTAGGAAACAAGACTGGGGGAGGGAATAACTTATCAACCTTGTTTGTGGAGAGCAGTACCAGAACTAATAGACTCAAAATTTTCATTACAAAGATTTTAATTTGAATTTGAAAAAAGGAACTATATTGATTGCAGGTCTCCAGATTTTGCTAGCAGAGGGCTGCAGGGCGGCCCCCTGTGAGGAGAGGCCGGGGCTGCCCTGTGCCGGACACAGCTGGTTCGAGCCCGTTCTGACCGACCCCATTGTAGGGCACGACTGAGCCCCAGAGATGGTGGAACATCAGGTAAAAGGTATTTCAGAAAGGGCAAAGATGCTTGTGTCTGTTCTTCCCATGACAGTAATTGGTGAGTGATCTCCCTGTCTTATCTCAACCCACCGCCTTTCTCATCCTATTTTCTCCCTTCATCCTGCTGAGTGAGTGAGCAGCTGGGTGGGCATTTTGCTGTTATGCAAGGCTAACCCACCTCAAGAACAAGTAAACAAACTTTCACTAATGCAAGAGTGAGAATGGTGAAAGGTAGTGCCCAGGGAGGCTTAGGCAGTCTCATTTAAGATCTTGAAAAGAAGGTTAAACCAACAACTAGCAGAATAAGGCTCTCTCATAAGAGGACAAAATAAACAATGTCTCAAAATTCTGTATATTACTTTGTTATGATTTAGTAGGAAAGAAACACTCAAAAAATATTAAAAAAATTCTTTTTAGAATCTTTTTGACCAGGGAAAAGATGCATTTTACCTGTGTGGAGCATACTATAGATGACTTCAGAAAAAACAGCTAAGCTAAACGGCAGCAGTTCCATAAAATGTGATGAAGATGAAACTGAAATCAGTCACACTGAAGTACAGAGTAAAGCATACAGAAACGCTATCATTTTGCATTCATCATCTTATTTCTTTAAATACCAAGAGGTTGCTTAACAAACAAACAAAAACCTTTAAACTTTAAATAATGTTTTTTCAGCATATGTCCTGCTACCCTGCAATTTTATTCTTCCTATACAGTTTAAGAAAATTAAACTAAAAAATGGAAGGACTACTGGAATAGTGGTAGAAAAAGAGAATCCGTCTGGAGAAAAATGACCAAAAAGCCTGGCTTGTTTAATTTAACATGACAGCTGAAAGAGCTTACTAAGCTGATCACTCTTAATAAATAACATATGTGGTTAAACATAAGGGTAAAAAATTAGTCATTAAAAGTAAAACACAGCATTAATCTAGGAAGCAGATAACAGTAACACAGAAAAGATTATTAATGATACATTCCATTTGTGCTGGAAATGAGAAGAAAAGTTTTAACCATTAGAAGAGCAACAATATCCAAATAACTCGTAGCCTGGAACAGATCCTGTGGCCTGTGTCCATAAGACTGAAGTTTATTTACTTTGCTTAGATATTTAGAATAGTTTACAATCAAAACAAAAGTAGATACAAGACATCCATCTCCGCAACGCTAGTCAGAAATATTGCAAATCACATTTTTAAAACAAGTATCCAAAATTGGAAATTTGATATGCACAGTACATAGAAGCAGAGAAGGATCTGTTTCATAGGTTCTGAAGAAAGACACCGTGTCTGTTTTGTTGTCTACTGAGACGTTATGATCCTGTATAAAAGAGAAACATTGTCCATTAAGAAGATGAAATGTACCTACTGCATTTTTTCCAATTATTACTTTGATTTAAATATTTATAAAGCTGGACATTCTATTGCATGAATCAGATATAAATCATCAGTCATAGCTTAGCTGGAGAATAGATCTTTAAAATAAGTTTTTTGTAAAGCAAGTGGAATTTTAAGCAAAATTTTTAATAATCATTATTTCGTGTTTTGTCAGTTGTTCATGGCTGAATAGAAAAAGAGGTAAATAAAATTAATGTAATAACTTTGGTTAAGATAAATCTCAGAAAGAATCTTTTTTTTTTTTTAATGGAAAACTAACTAATCTACCTTAGCCCACAAGTAGATTTCAGAAGAACTTGACTGTCTTTCATGTACACATAACTGCATGTTGGTTGATACCCAACAGATTTCAGAAGAACTCTATCAGTTCATCAGTTGGGGACAATATAATCTAGATTTGTTAAATTTGAATCACGCAAATTTATTTGCATAGTGCAATTGAGTGATAATCTTTCCAGATCAGTAGCTTTTCCAAGGTGGTTGCTGAAATTACGCTGTTCTTGTAAATGTCATTCCAACCACATAGTCAGGCTTTAAGAAGTCATATACAAATCTCTTCTCGGATTTAGAAGGGAAAAAAAAAATCTTTACTTCAGAATAATTACGCTGCTATTTTTGCTGACTCAGAAGAGGCAGTTACGTATACCAGAAATGCTTGTGGCTGTATTTGTCAAGCACATTTCAGTGTTGTCCTTCGGAACGGCTCATTTTCACAAACTATGATCCTTGTGAAATGTGTATCACAGAGTAGTGATAAAGAAATGGTAATAATGCAGAACTACCATCACATATGAATTTGTTATGTGGATGTCATAGACATGGTAAGGGTGCTACCTCTGAATTGCACTTTTTCAATGATAAGCTGGCCTATGCATGCTATTTCCACGTGCATATACCACCTATCCAAGAGTTCACATCTGCTTGAAGGACAGATTCTTGGTTCGGTTTAGAAGCCTAATTCACTTAGGCTATGCCTTTAAACAAGACAGTTTGAGATGACAGTCAATAAGGAGTTACAGACAAAGAGTATCAAGAACTGTTGTGCTGTAGTACTCTCTAACTGCTATGGCTAAAAAAGTTGTATTGGACAGCTGGGAAACATGGTGTAACTTTCTTCAAACTCCTTCACTCTACAGTTGTGCAGGAAAACTGGAAGACTGAACAGATAACGAAACTTTGCTTAGAACAACTGCACAGTAAGGCAAGCACAAAGACAGCTCGTTAAACAAATCTCCTCTAACTGTCCTGTTGGAATGAGACTCTGCCAAAAGTGTATATACCATCAATATACCGTGAGTTGTGTATTCATATAAAATTCTTGGTCATGGAATGGGAAAATAAGAGAAAATAACAATATCAGGTGTAGAGAAGAACTACAAAATAAAGTTCTCTGTATAACAGAAGTCACTCTGTTTTAAACTAAGAAATGTCAATTTTGAGGTAAATTATCTTAGACTATCCTATAAGTAAGCAGATATTCATGTTACATTACATGGACTATGCACTACAGACTGCGGATACAAAATCAATCATAATTACTGCTGAAGATAGAGATATCTTGGTGGTTTTTCCTGTGCTCAGCAATCATACACTTTGACTGATGTATGAGAAAGTGCAGGCATAAGCTGTGAGTTCATGATATTAATGAAACAGCATGCTTCCTTAATGCTGAGGTAGATCCAACACCCACCAGTTTGTGTGCCTTTTTGGAATGTAACATTGCTATTTCTATCACAACCAAGAAAAAGGTTAAAAACTGTTGAATAGGGAGCACTGTTATTGCTGGGTGTGTTCTATGTGTTGTGGAAGCATTCACTGGCTCATTTAGAAAACTACAGGAAGACACGCATCGTCTGCATGTCTCTCCAAGTCAGCTGATACCAGTGTAAGAGTCGGTGAAAACTTCTAGGCCAAATGACATGAAACTGACTTTAGCAAGTTTCTGCCAGGCAAAGTCTTTCTGTTTCAACAAGGAATATGGAGCTAACCTCTACAATGTGAACTATGCTGTATCCACTAAATTACAGATTTGCATCTTCTGCCGTGGACATTCAGTAGATGACTGGATCAACAGCATCTAAAGCATATTATCCAAAGGTGCATCTGTAAGATAGGTCAGATGATTTACTTCTTGTTACATAGCTTTCCCATTGTGAGGAGATCTTACGACCCTACATAACATCATTTAATCAAGGGAAGATAATGAACTATTTGTTACACAGTGAATACATATTTTGATTCCTAATAGGTGTTAAGGATCTCTGCTTATCAACAAATATGCAAAGCTCAAATGCCGTAACACAAAAACATACGGGAGATATTATCATTAAGAACAATATTATTATTACTATGTTACCACTACATTTTAGCAAAGGTTATAATTTATAAACAAAATCTGCATAAATGCTTTTAAAAAAGCATCATTAGAATTTGTAACCTCATGTGGTAGCACTGGCTTAAATGTCTGTCTCTGGATTCGCTGATTACTGGGGTGGAAGAGAAGGTCTTAAGAGGGAAAATACTGAGCAGCATTGTCTCAGCAGAAAAAGGGAAGACCCACAATGCATATCTAACTGTACTCCACTTGAAAATTAAAGACTGATTGGTAAACTTTCAGATCAGAAGGGATCAGTATAACAAGTTTTTTTTTTGAAGTGAGGATGAAATGCTTGTGTTTGTGTGTTACATATTGCCACTCGAGATTTCTAAGGAAGGTAATAGCCTTTTATTAATTTCTTATTTACAAAATTCTAATTCCACATTATGATAACATAGTGTTTCAATTTGCAAGAGACAGTGTAACAAAATGGGGAGGGGGGAACAAATGACTTAGAAGATTGTTAGTGCTATATTTTACCATTTATTTCCCTTTTATTTTGAGTGGCCAAGACGTCTCTGTGATCCTAAGCAAGGGAATAAATAACTTGTATTATGATCTCATCCCGTGAAGAAAATCCTACAGATCCTTAGGTATGCACCAATACATTTCCTGAAAACATCAAGTCAACACAGAACATGGGTGGAAATTAGAGTTCAAGCATCATCACAAACCTGTAGTTGTTGAGCTAGAAACTGGTCACTGTTGAAATGACATCTAGTGACAAATTTGTGGAGTACTATTCGCCATTAATAAGACAGATTTATTGTAGGAAGAAGACACAGTGCAGTCACACATAAATAAAATGGCTTATAAGGAAAGAGAAATTTTATCTCCCGAATTTTAACTTTTTGAAAGGCTTCAAAGCATTCAAATACAGCCATCAAAAGCTTTATTATGTGGAAAAAATTAATTTCCTGATTTTGAAATTCAGTTACGATATTTGTAAGGGCTTAGAAGCTATTTATTAAAGGTCACTTTCTGTGCTGAGTAGGTTTTGTTGGATTCACAGGAAAAATACTGGAAACAAATAGCTCTCTGGAAATGTAAAATGAAATTTCTCTATAATCTCCAAGCACATATTTCTAAGACTCTAAGTGGCTGTGTCATTCTGTAAAATAAAGCATTTGACATATTATGTATCAAAATTCAGCAGCACTTGCAAACTTCATGGATACTTCCTAGTCTAGTAATACGAATACTTCTGTAGTGCGAGAGTGAGATTCAGTGATTTCTTGCAGAATTAAAGCAAATGCAAATGTTTAAATACATCCATTGCATGTTTTGAGAAACAGTGTCTTTAAAAGTGTGAGATGGTCATGCACACATACACATATCCCATTCAAAACTGAAAATTGTGGTTGGGAGGTTTAAAGGGCAGTGGTGTAAATAGAGATTTGCAACAAATTTCTGGTTTCACTGCACAAAAATCAACAACTGCAAAAAAGCAGCTTTTAGTTATCTCTTCAGAAGACCTACCTGTGTCGTTAAAAAGAATCTGTGATCTCCAAACTATAAGGGGCAATGGGCACAAACTGAAGCACAGGAAGTTCCATCTGAACATAAGGAAGAACTTCTTCCCTCTGAGGGTGATGGAGCACTGGAACAGGTTGCCCAGGGAGGTTGCAGAGTCTCCTTCTCTGGAGATATTCAAGACCCACATGGACGCGGTCCTGTGCAGCCTGCTGTAGGTGACCCTGCTTTGTCAGGGGTGTTGGACTAGATGACCCATAGAGGTCCCTTCCAATCCCTACCATTCTGTGATTCTGTGATTCTGTGATTCTGTGATTTCTCGGAAGCCCCAAAGAGCATTTTAAGGTGGACTCCTGTTAAGAGTCACTTAGATCTCATCAGCTCAAATGGAGTAGAAATCCTGCTGCTCCCACAATTTGACTTTTTCATGGCAAGATGTGTATGTTTATTTGGGAACTCTCAGCTGGGCGTGATTCACAGTCTTTTGCTTTGTATCTCTTATTTGAATCAATTTCTTAATAACTTTGGGGTTTTCTATTTAATTATTTTCTTAGCCTATTTTTCTTAGCATACTTCTATAATAATTAAATTAAAAAATTGTTAAAAATAAAATGTGATTTCTGGTTAGTATAACTGCTAACACATAATTTATTTTAAGGTCTTCAGGTGTGCTTGATATGACTTAGCTTTACTACCTTACAGTTTAACGATCCCAGTCCAATCTAACAATTCTCAAGGTTAATCTTTATCAATTAAATCCAAGAAAAGGGCTTCAAATGGCATTAAAATGAAAGTTTTTTTCATAAGTATAGAAAGACTGCTGCCTTAATTTCATATGCTTCTCAGGTTTTGAATATAAACCTTGAACTAAAAGACAACTGTGAGTTCTGCTTCTGCACAGCTCAGCACCTAAACTCATTTAAGATTCAGAAAACAGATCTGCTCTACTTAGGTTTTCTCAGAGGCTACTTAACACAATTTACAGGAGCGGATTCTGTAGTCTGTGGCAACATCCAAATTTTTTAAAATGTAATGATTTAGTGTCTAACACACGTCTAGAGGAGACTCAGCCTTATGAAAGCATTCAACCTATGTCTGCTGTTTCTTAGTGATGTAACTTGAAACTAGACTGTGAGCCGTTTTGTTGCTAAGGAAATTGTTCACTGCTGCTGAAGTTAGGCTGATGTGTAGCGAGGAATTCAAGATTTGCCGGAGAAGGAGAGAAAGTGAAAGGAGGAATGGGTGAAGTCTATTAACAAAAATCAGTGCCTGAGACATAAGACCCTAGGTCTCATTTTTTGCTAAGAAAGTTTCAAGTAATATACAGAAGTAGTACTGGAAAAAAGACCCGAGATTTCCCAGGTGATATGTCCATTACACTATAAACTGATGTTCTCATTTCTGTTCTCACAGTAGCCACTGAAGAATAAATTTCATAGGATGACACTGTTTGGAAACATCGGGCTTTCCTGTGGTTCACATAAGACACCAACGCTCGTAGTCTATGTTCCTGTTTTCCGTATTCCACACAGGAAGTCAGAGGCAGACAGGAAAAGGCAGTAAGCACAGTAATTCTTCAGGTAGAAATGTCTAGCAGACAAGCATCCAGATTCAGGAATGGAATTTAAATTCTGAGCTGGGAAATGAAGTCACTTTCCCAGGGAATTTGAGAAACTATCAAGCAACTATCTGGAAATAAAAATGTCCTCAAACTTAATCTTAAAATTGAGATGTTACTTTCCCACCACAGAAGAGGATCTCCAGACTGAGAATTTAAGAGATTAGGCAAGAACGGTAGGGTGCTGACTGCCTTCCAGCCCAACAGTTTGCGTTTCTGATTCCATGGAGTTTTGTCAAAGTTGCATTTCATAGAATTAGCAGTCAACAAATAGTGTGGCTATTGGGACACACCATGGAAAATGGGAATTGTAGACTCACATTGAAACATTTCTAGAACTAAATTCAATTATTTTCTAAGTAAGTGTTTCAATGGCAAGATTATTATGCCAAACCTTAGGCATCACTGAATGAATTTTCACGGAAAAGTGATTTGTACTGTGTGTAAAATTCAAAGCCATTTTCTAACTATACTCAGAACATGTCTATCAAATTCCTTAGAGCCACCAACAGCCAGTTTATGAATCTCAGATGACCTTAGATGGCAGATAGGAAGAAAAACATATGTCTTTGCCATACAGGGAACAGAGTTTTAAATGTCTGAGGAAATTTCATGAGAAATATAGGCATTAGGGACACTTAAAGATTATTTTTGATTTTAACCCAGATGCAGAAGTAGTGGCTATGTCCTAAAGCAGGTTTAGATTTATGTCTGCTCTATGAGTGGCAGGTTCTACAGAAGACAAATTGTTTCTAATCTAAAGATCCCAATGTTGTAGAAGGTAAAAATGAATACATAATTATTAACTATTTTCTTGTCTGGAATCCATTTACATTCAGAAGTCTACAGTGTTTAGATCCTATTCTGTATACAAAAGAATGGCAGACATGATACAAGAATTTACTGATGGGAACAGTTATTTTGAATCAGCAACTTCTTGACTATGTTGTCAATTAAACTGTCAATTCATATTGTTAAATATACCATAATAAATTTTACTTTCTATAATACCTGCCAATATTTTTTCATGCTCACCAATGGAAGACACTAAAGTGGTTCTTAATATCCTCCAAAGTAAAACACTGAATGTTGGAAAAACTATTTTGTGTAGAGTTATCATTCTGGCCAGTGCTTATTTCCCAATTAGTTTATTCACTTACTCTTTTGCTTTATTTAATCCTGACTCCTTATATTTGTATTTTTATTTTTACTTTGCATAAAAGGAGTCCACTTCAGCTGTTTTACTTACATCCCTCAAATAAGCTTGAAATCGCTGCATGAATAGTGTTATACTGAATACATCACCTTGCTGGCATTTGTATGCTTGATACAGTAATCTTTCAAACGTATCTAATTTATGCTAAAGAAATGGAAGTGATGTTTTCTTGTAATCAGTAGTAAAACTTACAACCTGGAGGGACATTTTCATAATTTTACTACACGGAAAACTTGCATGATGCTCCAAAGTATTGGTCACTGACTTTTTACATTAAATTTACATTTACACAACATTACATTCTGAAGCATTCAACTGAATACCTTCTAGTTTTTTTCAAAAGATTATTTCCAAAAGTAATTGTTTGATACAAAAGAGTGAACACTGATGTGTTACCATGGTTTTGACTGTTACAAATCAATATGAATATACTCCTACAATTCAAGTAGAAATACAGATAGTAGTCATATTATACTCCCAGATGAGTCACAAAATCAGGATTAATCTGTTCCTTGCAAGGTTAACTTCACATAGTGAACTGCATGCTTTGGATTAGTTCATGAATCAAAGGCTTACTATCTTCTCCCAGGCTTTTTGCATAATATAGGAAACCTCATCACACGAAACTCTTGACATTAGTAGCGAACAGAATGGAAAAGGAAAGAAGAAAGGGTCTATTCTTTCAATAATAAATAATAAAAAAATCTTATTTTTGGTACTGAATGCATATAAGGAATTTTGGATGTTGAAGGCTTTGTTTAAAAATACATATTAAAATTGACTGAATTAATTTTTCACGCTACTACTCAGTAACAGAAGTCCAAACCTAAATATGATTTCTTTTAGATAAATATAGTAATAGATATATCAGATATCTGATGGTTTGCATCAAAGAATTGCCATACAGGAGAGACACCTGTGATGCTACATATTTTTCGTGGATCTGTGGCAAGACAGTGATGTTCTAATCCCTTTAAGATAAATAGCACATGCCAAGCTCATTTCCTACACTGACATTTTGAGACACAACTGCAAGCAATCTCCATTTTCAACTGAAGCCAGGGACAAAACTCCCACTGACAAGGTTTCATCCTTCACACTTAAGTGTCTGGGCTACTCTTAATCACAGAAGATGGAAACAGCAGAGAAGTGGATGTCTACTTTCAGCAACATTTTCTGAATAGTCTAATTTCCTATTTCCTCAAGTCTAGTAAATATTTGAGAAATATAAAGAGGAGTTCAGCATAAAATTGTATGTCCCATCCCCGCCTAACTGGAACTTTAACACGTTTCTGCTAGTCACTTGAATGATGGATTACTTCCCAACATCTTTCTGATTCACAGTGAAAGAATGACTGACAGTGATGCAGAATCTGGAAGAGATGTAACGGGCTGATGACATCAATTTGCCATATCTAGACTGCAAAAGCAGACTTATTCTCCCTCTAGAATAAGTCTATAATAAAAATTGCACAAACATGGAAATAAGTGTGGCAACAAATGGAAAACATGAAAGCTATATCAAGTTCATCAGATGTTTTTCTCATGATTATGGGAAAGAAAAAGAGTAGAAGTTTTGGCCTGGCCAACCTGAAGCCAATATGGAGAGAAAATGAAATATCCATAAATACAAACAAACAGACAAAATGTCTGCTTTAGCTATAAATAGCTAGAAGTGTAATTGTACTCTTTGCAGGGTACAGGATTCTTAGAATCATAGAAAGTTTTGGGTCGGAAGGGACCCCTAGAGGTCATCTAGTCCAACCTCCCCGCAGCGAGCAGGGACAACGCCAACTAGATCAGGTTGCTCAGAGCCTCGTCCAACCAGGTCTTGAATGTTTCCAGGGATGGGGCCTCCACTACCTCTCTGGGCAACCTGTTCCAGTGTTTCACCACCCTCATTGTAAAGAATTTCTTCCTTATATCCAGCCTAATATATCTTCTTATGGGCTGCTGCCAATATAACATTAGAGACAAAAAGATCAGAAAAGCATTGGTATGCTAGACAGCTGCTGCCTGAAAGAGGTTCTGCCCTTTGGACATCAGTGAATAAAGAACATCCATCTGCAAATAAACAACCTAGTAAACCAGGTAGCAGACTTGTGTCAGAATTGTTTAGGTACAACGGTAGAAAAGGGAGATAAATATCAAAACTTTTACACAGTAAAGAAAGACCTAAAAATTATTATTTTATGGATAACTTTAAGGAGATAGTTTGCCTCTTGTCTTATTTTTCTCAAATGCTCAGATCTTCTAATTATTCAGCCTATAAAATGCTACTTTACACCTGTGGTTTGCAGAGAACCAGTTATCTTTTCTCCAGAAATAGTCTTTGTAGATGATGTTGACAATCATTAACCAGAGAAGAAAGGAAGAAAAGAAGAACTGCTTCTTTAATTTGTCAGTCTGTCTTTAAAATAATGTCTCATTAAATATTGTCTTATTATATGATTTTTTTCCTCTGAATTCTCTATATTTTGTGGACATTTTCCTGGTATGCTGATCTTTACAACTGAATGCAGTGTTCTCCAAATTATTTTCCCAGAAAAGCAAAGAGTTCCAATCTGTTTGGTCCAGGTTGGGGTGTTTCTGAATCCATACTATGTAAAAGGATGCATACATAAATTTTGTTTCTTCTAAAAATTTCAATACACTTTTTTGAAAGTGAGGGAAAAAATCAAAGTCCAGAGCTTTTTTTTTTTTTACATCTGTGGTCTCAGTAATTTCTTAGGCTGGTGCCAGTTATTTAAAAAATCAAAACTAATGGAGCTTTAGAGTTTTACATGAAAATTTATTACTTTAATATTAAACTGTTGGACTGTATCTGAAAGTTAAAATTTGACTGGTGTAAATGCTTGGTTCAAAACGACGCATAATTAACCTTAACTCTTAATAAGAGTGTGTTATGTTTTAACAACCAAACAGTAAAACCACAGCATGAACAAATCCCATTTTTATTGAAATCAACAGAGAGAAACTATAAATAATTGTTACATGCCCTGCTGGTAATACCAATTAGCTAGCATCATACAGAAACTGCTGTAAACAAGTACAGTGTATTGGTCCAGGGATTCAGAGGTTTGAGCTACAAACAAAATATACAAGTTTGAATATACCAATGAGATAAATTTTGTCATGTGTGTTTTTCATTGTTAGCAAAATTTGTAATGCTCAAAGGCCATTCCATTAGACTACTTCATATTTTTCTCTGTGCACAATATCAACAGTAGATAACATCAAGCATGCAGTTCAAGAACATTTATTATGATTTGGAAGGCAAAATACAGCAGTAAACTCTGATACACTCTGGCATGGTGCAGCCTAGGTAAGACCAGGAAATGTAAGTGAAATTTCATCTAGAACAGCAGATTAAGATCCATACATCACATAAACCCCAAAGAGCACCTCAAAACCAGATTGAACGGTGAAATGAAAGCAAGAGATGGTGAATATACTGAAATACATGTTCCACTTTTACACGTTCTCTACCTCTTGTTCTGCAAGAAAAATGAAAGGTGGTCTAAATGTTAGGCCATCAGCTCAGTACCTAGGAAACCTGGCTATTTTCCTCCTCTAATTTTCAGTTGGCAAGCAAATCGCTTGCTTTGCACCTACACCACACAAGACATTGCCCGGTGAGGATAACTGTTCTAACACGGATTGTGTTAGCACAGGTTGTAGATGCTTCACCTAAATTAATACACTGTGCTTCTCAGCAGGGTTTTGTAGCCTAGGTTGGAGCATCTTTTCAGCAGAGTTCATTTCTTCCCTGTTCCCCAGGCTACATTTGGTGTGGCCAACACTGCATTGTGCCCTGTAGATAAACTGCTCCGCTGTCTAGAATAATAGACAAGTCTTCACTAGTGCACAGGTTGTTGAATACTTGAAGTAGACAGCTCTTCATTCCTCCTGAGGGGGCTTTTCTGCCCTTTCTACTACTTTCCTAGTAGTTTCAGGGAAGCCTTCAATCTTGCAGTTGTAGGCTATGGAATAGAAATGAGTCAGCTATTCATAAAACATGGAAGCCTCTACTGGACCTTTATTTTTTTACCAGATGTCTGAGGAAAGCACTATAGCAAGACAAAATCTTGTGTTTAGCAAAACATCCAAAACAAACAAAAAAGCGCAACAGATTTAGCAGCTCCTGCAAAGGTGACTTATTTTTGAATGCTTAAGTAATTTTTTATATCTGTTGTCCATGTAGATATCATGCCTCTACATCAATCTAAAAGAACATCTTCAATGCTAGATGTCAAGACCAGTGGTGATCAAAGATACAGGGTACTCATAGTGACCACTGAAGGCAACACACAGAGTGAGCATTTCAGAAAATAAAACTGTTTAAGATATTGAAAGTCCTTGAACCTTGTTACCACTGGTGAAAAACTCTAAAGTATAATTTTGAATTTTTCATATATTATCACAATCTTTGTCTATGCAGGCTTCTTCTCAAATCTGCTTCCCTTTTCTTTGGCACGGAAATGATTGAGGGAGTTAAAATAGCTTTAAGCTGTCTTTATAGTCTACTACGTTCATAGTGCAATTTACAATCACCATCCACATTTCCATGCCTCTTCTCAAAAACATTACCATAGGCAAGTATTCTGACAGCTGAAGCTATGACAGCATTTAAAAACTGTACATTGTAATGTTAAATTGTAAAAATGGGGCACTGTCATGTCAGAATGGTACTACATTTATAGCTATCAGAAAGTCAATAACTAAATACACTCTTACAGAAAAATGTTGACTGGGTACCTAACATTGACTTTCACAGACAATACTACTAACTACTGAGTTCAGCAGGGTCGTAGAACCCTGTTGTTTTATTTTGTTCAAAACCATGAAAATACAAACGGGGTTGAGTTCAATGGGTCGGTCCTAACGTTGTCACAATCCAGCACTAACAACACTCTGGATTAAATTGCAAGAAGGTGCTATCTCTTCAAAAC
>Ga0065711_1041737_pt1 | contig 15911 bp, 13 predicted proteins | sample Hoacrofraction12_FD_59098 | JGI IMG/M metagenome (GOLD analysis project Ga0065711, IMG submission 59098) | Hoatzin crop microbial communities from Cojedes, Venezuela - Epithelial fraction 12 v2 (version 2) | ecosystem: Host-associated > Birds > Digestive system > Esophagus > Crop | place...
CATCCTTACAGTGTCCGCTGGTTGACCCCAGCTTCTGCACATGCGCAGTCCTCTTCTGGCTCTTGTCCCGTAGTTAGGTCGCTGTAACTAGGTCGCTGTAGCTAGGTCGCCTTGACTGGCTCTAGGCGACCGCTAACATTTCAGCTGTGACGTCACGCTGGGTTCCGGTGGCGGGGCCTGGCATGAGAAAACGATAGGAAGGAGAGAATTAAGTTTTAGAACAACATATGCAATGCTTAAGTGAACTGCTACTAAGCTGACTTTTATTGTTTTCTTTTTTAATATGAACCGTCTAATCTCTGGTACCTGTTTGAATTATAGACGTTCTCACCAGCGCTCTCCTCTAGTGAGCAGCAGACTGAGGAAACTTCCTTTCATCCAGATAGTGAAAACACAGATTTTGAAAAGAGGGATTTACCCGAGACTGAACTTGCAGAAATGAATGAACAGCCTGTGGAATACTGTGATATTCAGATGAGGAATGAGATTCAAATGAACAGGCAAAAATTCTTAAGTGTTACTCCGCAGACTGTACAACTAACTGCAGGTGAGTGTTCTGCCTCTGCCAGCACTGGGGTGTTTAGGGCACATGACAGTATAAAGAGTTTCACTTAGGAATGGTTTTATGTGGGATAACAAATTCATACAGTTTCTGGGGAAGCTCCAGGCCTGATTAAAGTTTCTCTGCGCTGAGAACAGTAGTATTTTTACTGCCCTGAAGGATAGGAGGCAGCATGGAGAAACAGATAAGTGACAGTGTTTCAAACAGTCTGGAGTAATAGTAGGAGAGCAGGTAAGCGTGCCTTGTTGCTTACCAATGTTCAGGGGACTCAGCCATAGCAGGGTACAGAAAGGGGCAGAGCGAACGAGACTTCCATGTGCCGTTTAGCATCCCTTCTCTGACAGCGGCTACTGCCATGCCATTAAGGAGAGCATAGTGGCCTACCATAGACAGAGTGATCATCTTCTTCAGCAAAGCCCTAATCCTAATTCTTAATAGTTAGAAATCAAACTAAGGCTTGAAAGCTGAGAGCTGTTCTTGTATTTCTAGGAATATATCTTTCTTTGCACTGTGTTAACTGTGAAGCAACTGGATGGTTTTTGCCATATTCTCAAATAGGCAGAGCAGGTGGTACGTTACCTACTTGTTATCCTCAAGTATGGAACCATCCTAACAAGATGGAAGGCGTAAGACATTTCAGTGCTGTTACTTTACCAGTGCTGATGGAACAAGACAGTTAATTCTGTGTGCCTTTTCTTCCAATAGGACATATTAAACTGGAGATGCCCACTATAAATCTAGATGGCGAAGTGGCTGTTCTTGCCACAGTTCCAGAAGTGGTTGAAGCTCTGGAAAGTTGTGCAGTGACCTGGCAGAAATTAATATCCACAGCTCTAGAGGAACAACGGAAAAAGGTTCCACAGGTAGTGTTGCCTATAACAGCAAACTTCTTTTATTCCTGGAGACATTACTTCATTTCCCCACAAGAATTTCTTTGAATGGTTTGTGCTCATTTTTAATCCATCTTCATGTTTCGTTGTTGGAAAGCCATTTACTAACTGATGTAAAGTAGAACAAAAGTAGTGAGGAACTGTGTGACTGGGCAATAGAATATGAAGTAACTCACTGCACATCCTACCCACATAGGATTAACTGTGGAAAACTAAGGCACTTTTGTTATCTGCACTCTTCTAAAGATAGCCACGAAGTATTAAAAGCTGCAGTGACTTTTTTTTTAAATATACAACAATGTTTTTGCTTGAAAAAAGTAATCTCTCTCAAACAAAAAAGATTCCAATGGTAAGGTTCTGATTCTGCAAACACTTACACATATGAGTAATACCATTAAACATACGGAGGGATTTCATGTCTGCAAAGTTACTTGTGCATAAGCTTTCGCAAGCATGGACTCTCCAGTTCCAACTCAGGGATGTACTCCCCATGAGCAATTCCCTTCAGCATGTGTAAAACTCTTTTGATTGTAAGGATCTTCTGTCTGGATTTTTTGCATGGTTGAATCATGCCAGATTTTGCTCAGCGTATTGGATAGAAGGAACAAATACAGTCCTGGTTATAGGTTTTCACTCTTGCATAATAGTAATTTAGAATTTTTATTTTATTCTGCGTTACTTGTAGGGTAACGGTCCACTTGCAGAAGTTGACCTCTGGCGTGAAAGAAATGATACTTTAAGTGCTCTTACTGAACAGACAAATCTTCCAGATGTGCAAAAAGTCCTGGAAATATTACAGGAAGCTGAATCTGAGCATACTGGAGATTTACAGATAGTCTTAAGTGACCTCAGAAAACATCATGTGGAAGCCCTAGATAATGTTAAGTTTCTTTCAGCTCTCGAGTGCCATTTGAAGGTATGTATCCATAAGAAAACTTTGTGAAGTTTTAATTGTAGTTACCTGAGTTTGGTTTCTCTGTTGTTATAATCACCTCTTGTTTATTTATGACTTTTTATCAGCAATAAAGATATACGATAACTTGTTAATATTCAATTAAGAAAAAGGGCTTGCTTATTTTGTTAGAGTTACAGTTGTTCTAATATTTGAAAGCAAAAGCCCAGAGCTGTGAAGAGTTTGGTTTGTGAGTGATGACCTTGGGAGAATTTGACAGCATAGCTGAATTGGGGAAAACAAAGAATTCCCTACTCTGTTTTTGAGGTAGCTTCTATCACTTATTACTGCTGATGTCTCAATTTTTAAGTTTTATTGAAGATCATCCAAGCACCCAAGTACAGAGTTCAGTCAAAACCAGTCTTGGGACACCTTTTACAGAAAATAGAATATTAATGAGACAGGACCTATAAAGCATTTGGGGCACCAGACACAGATTTGCACATCCTTAGCCATGTGTGTTACGTGGCACCACAGTGTTTCGTTGAGTGGGTTATTTATTTAAAAATGTTACAGACTTACTTAACTTCAGGTATTATAGAATAAATATATGTTTATTGAATATGTGTCTGTATATTTTAATGACATTCACAATATTTATAATGCTTTTAATAGAATTTAACATATGACACTGGGTTTAATGTTGTCCTGGATACAATTCCTTCACTGATGAATGCCCTGAGAATGGTATGGATTATCTCACGGCACTACAACAAGGATGAACGAATGGTACCCCTCATGGAGCGCATTGCATGGGAAATTTCAACAGGAGTGTACAAAGCTGTGGATTTACACACACTGTTTAAGTAAGTACTGGATTCCTGTGTAACTAGGCTGTATTTATTAAGAGCTTGCTTGTTTTACTTGAAGTGCAGTAGGTAACATTTTCATAAAACAGGTTTCAGCAGTTTTCACTATCTGCAGTTGTGTTAGAAGGTCAATTAAAAGTAAATTTATTTTCTGATTTTCCTAAATTACTGAATCAGCCCTGAACAAATAGGTGCTTGTCCTCTTTTAAAAATCTCGGAAGAATAAACCTAATAGAATTATAGTAGCAAAATAGTGACATAAATATAATCAAAATCAGTCCTGAAAGAATATCACCTTTCAAAATCAGTCACATTGAAAATTAAGACCTTACAATTGTGAGTTTCGCCTAGATCTTGTACTGTTAGAAGCTGCTAAACCAGAGTATATTAATCCAGTTGAGGTATTCTTTTCTATCTGTAGTCTTTCTATCTATAGTATCTTAATTATTTTGATTTGATTGACAGAGAAGATAGAGCTGCTGCAAAAAAGAAAATAGCAGAAGCCAAAAGCACTCTTGAGCAATGGAAGAAATGTTATTTTACTGTTCGTGCCCAAATTGAAGCATCAGGAAGAGAGCAACACTGGGAATTTGACCGAAAACGTTTATTTGAAAAAACAGATTATATGACTTCAGTCTGTCAAGATCTGTATGATATTTTGCAGGTAGTAATACAGACAATTAGTAAAGGGATTTTGTGATCAGTGTCTTATTCAGCAGAGGAGAATCTGTTGTCTTGTGGTTGTTGAAATGTTAACAGCCTTTAGTTTTGTGAGTGGTTTTGTGTTTAAGACCTGAGCAGTGCCTCTGATTCCAACCAAGCTGCATTTAATGCTTAGGATGAAATAACTCTTCTCAAGGTACTGGCTGAGGAAAGACATTACTGTGTACGCTGCTGTTATGAACATACAGGTTCATAACAACCGTTTCACAGATTGGCAGTTTTCATGGGTTGCTAGCTTAATGATCTAATTTTAGATAAAATAACCATTTAAGTATGCTATAATACAAAATTTGAACATATATGAATCAGTATATCAATTGCAGGATAACATATGAATGAAGAGATGCTATGTTTAGGCTAATTTAAGTCAGGGTAACTAGAACTACTAGTGGTCCATCAATGGATAGATGCTATAGACAGTGTATGTAAAAACTTTGGAATAAAAAGGAATAATAACTGAGTAGTATCTGATTTAACTGCTGAAGTGTTGGGCCTGTAGAGTGGAGGTTTTTTTACCATAAGGCTACTTAGTGTGTCCTGTAGAAATACATGAGGTGTAAATCACAGCACAAATTGATCATTTTCTGAACTGTTTTTATTTTTTTAAAGGAAATAGTATCAGAAAGATGTGTTAAATGGCAGGAAAAAACCCATTAAAAACAAAGCTTTCTGGTATGTATTCTGAATTAACAGGTCATTGAAGAGTTTGACAATATATTTTGTCCTGAACTGAAAGTTGTCACGGGGGATCCAAAGCGTGTTGATGATCTACTGAGACGAGTAAACGGACTAACTAATCCTATGGAAGAACTGACTTTTGACCCTTTTAACATCAAAAGCGCACATGACTGGAAATTAATTATGGCAGAATTCAGAGAAGATGTTTCAGTAAGCACCATATACTGTGATTCCCCCTCCCCTGTTACTTCTTATAGACAAATTCCTTCTAGAATATCAACATTTTCATTTAAAGAAAATGTAAGCTTGCAAAAGAAAAGAATATATGCATAAATAAGTAAATGGAAATGTCAGGAATTTGACCAGTTTTTCAAGTCAGTATTCTGTTTCCAAGTAGTTTTGTTCATATTTTATCCTGAAAATGGTGAAGCATGCTTTTTGTTCATTGGCAGAATCGCTACAGCATGAACAGAGGCTACATTTGACCTCCCTGTACTCGTGTGCTGACTTGTCTCAGTCATGTCCTACAAAGAAGTAGAACTTTCTTTTCTGGATTCATTCAGTCCTTCACCCCTCAGCTAAGAATACCCACAAAGTAGAAATTGTTCCAATGGTTTTTGTGATTTATTTGCCTGGCCAAAGGCAAGACACATTAATTAACATTAATATCCTGCAGCTTACTGGAAAGCCATCCATTTGTTAGTAATTTATAAGACAAAAACAGTAGAAATATGCTTGACCACTACTATAAAAAAGTATTTTAATTTTGCCTTCCTTTCTTGATTTTGCAAGATGAATCTCTAAGTGATAGGAATTCTTGGCCCTCTTCCTTTGTTTAGGTTATTGAAGAAGAGACCAAAAACTTTATTGATGAATCTTTTAAGACCCTTCGATCAGCAGAAGCTGCGTTTGACATGCTGTTAAAATTCAAACACATCCGCTCTCGTGAAACCATTTATAAGCAGATGATGATGAAGTTCAATGATATTTTGGACCAGTACTGTAAAGAGGTATTTAATTTAAGGATTTCTTGCGTAGTACCTGAAGCTCTTTACCTAGTGAAAATCCTAAATCTGTGTATATGTCTAAATACCTGAAAGGCTGAAAAGTTTTACAAAATGAACTCAATACTCGCTTTCACTTTTTTTGGAGGCTGTTGGAGAAATGGTATGGTTAATTTGCTGAAATGAATGTGCATAGCTGTATATGTGTGGCACAGTCTGGGAACTGAAAGATGTTTGCATGTATTCTGAATGCAACAAGGCTTGTGGCGATCCCTTTACCTTGTGAACAGCAGGTCAACAGTAGTCTTGCCTGAGAAAATACATCTTTCACACCCTACAGCTTTCTTGTCGTGGACGACAAGTTCATGGTATGACCAAAAGTTGTCAGAGATCAACTGTGAAGGCAGAAATAATTTCTGACACATTGAAGCCTGTATATTGGAAAGCTTTTCATGTCATAGCATTTTTCTTGATATTTCAAAGAACATTGAGTAATGTAGTGTAATCTTACAGAAGACACTGCCACAACAGCAGTTCCACAGGTTGTATAAAGGAAGACATTGTCTGTAATGCAATAAAGACAAACGAGAGATGCATGAAAAATAAAAGGGTTGTTTTTATCCTACTGCTGAAATTAGCTTCAGAGCTTGCGCTGTGTACCAGGTCAGTTACTGACCATGGACAAGCAAAGGAGAAATGAATCTTTGCAATATTTTGTTCTCTTCTAGGTTGAAAATGTTAAGCAAATCTTTGTTCAGAACCTCAGGGATCCAGCTTTGTACAAGAATCATCCTCCAGTGGCTGGAGCAATATACTGGTCCCGATCCCTTTTCTATCGGATCAAACACACTATTACTCGTTTTCAGGAAGTAGAGGAGTTGCTTGCTGGTGAACGTGGGAAGGAAGTATGTTAGTTCTTTTGTTATTTAATGAAGGAAGAAATACTTTCTGTGTACCCTTCTTCTGAAGATGTGAAAGTGCTCTTATGTGAGGTGAAGTTCAAAGAATGTCTTTGCACACAGCAAGCCATGTTAGATGTGAAAAGCTGATTGGGGCCTTCCCACTGTTTCCCAGAGAGACAGTGATGGAATCAATGGCAGAATTCAAGAGCCTAAATTCTCCATCGCCTGCATTAATTACAAGGCATTACTTGCCCTCTCATCTAATAACAATTAGAAACCCTATTAAGACAGGTTATTTGAACATTTCTCATGGTCTTTAAAATTAGTTATACAGAATTTTCCTTTCTAGGTAAAACAAATATATCTTCAAGCGGCGAAGAGGATGAAGGAGTATGAAGATCAAAAATACAGTCAGTGGAGAGATGGGACAGAACAGATACTCCCACTGTTACTGAAAAATACTCTGCTGACTGTTGTCACTGGTGGGGCTGCACACCATGTTAATCCGGAGACTTCTGAACAGGTGAGACAGAGGAAGATAGTATACCAGACTTCTCTGTGGGGAAGAACTGAAACCTATGTGATGGTCAGTGAGATTTTTCTAAGAAGAACATTTTAAACATAGTTTTTGAAAGGAAAATTTAAAAATCCTGTTCTAACTAAACTTTTGTCTGACTGTGAACTTCCACTGGGATTTCTGTTGCAACTGGTTGCAGCAGTATGTAAACAGAGGTGATTTAGTGTGTTTCTTGTAATCACCTTTCACTGGACAAGGTAGTTGTTTATAATTTCTGAAACTAGAATGCTGAGGTTGCTGTTGAATTTTAAAGGCGTTTCCACAAGCTCTGAATGTCAGCCATTCTGACTTTTACCAACTGCCTTAGCAAATGTCTCCAAAAGCTAACCTTTACCTTGCATTGCGGAAGTTTGGTGTTCCTCTCCTTTCTGCTACTCTTTCTTGTGTTGTAGAGCTCTGTAACAGAGGAGCTTGTCACCACAAAGAAAAGCGTCCGCTTCATAGTGAATTTTTCTCCCATACTCCAAGAGATTATCATTGAAACAAAGTACATGGAACAATTAGGGTTTCCAGTCCCAGAAGTAGCAAGATATGTGGCATTACAGGAAGACAAGTACCTTAGGTAAGGCTGTAACAGAATATTTACTCACATACAGACTTATGGCAGTGTTTCAAGTGATTTCACTCCAAACCGGAATGGGCCCCAAGTCATCAAATTTTGGAAATATGAGAGCTCTTAGCGACGTTATTTTTTAAAGGTGAAATTACTAATGGCCATATTGCCCTAATCAGCTTTTCTCTGGCACTGTCTGCATCCTTCCTCCTGGAGGACTATGTCATGCAAATGAATATCTCGTCAGATCTGAGAAAAAACAAGGAAAGTAATTTGTTTTGCGATGAATTGTTGGTGCTGTTTAGATTTCAGCTCCCATTTAAACTCACTGCCTCTTTCTTCTTGTGCAGCTTTGGATAACTCACTTTTGCCCAAGTTATCACAGGCATTTAGCACATAGGTTTTGCTGATAAAAGCCCTGACTGGATTTTAAAGTTCACCTTTTGAGTTCATTTATGTGCTTCAAACTGAGGCTGTCTTAGGAACTTTTTCTGAGTTGGAGCAGGAGAGGTTTGTCTAGCTACTATTGAAGCCATATGCAAGTTTTCTTTTGTTTTCAATAGAAAATGGTTTACATTTATAATCAATACATATTCAGTGGTTATTTCTGCAAATTTTGGTTTATATGGAAGTCTAAATGGAATGATGGAAGTGATCCGCTCTTTGATCTAAGTTCAGAGCTGTATTTCCAGAAAATCATCATTCTATGTTTTGTTGTTGTTGTTGTGTTTCTTACACTCCTTAGGTATACAAATGGATTGAAAAACATGCTGGATCGCTATGACAAATTAATGGGAACACTGAATGAAGCAGAAACCAAACTTCTTGATGACCATATTCAAGAACTTGGGAGAGTATTCAAATCAGGGCACAGAAGACTCAGCTGGAACTCCTTAGGTAATACTATTTTTAAATGGCCTTAGATGCTGATTTTCAGCTAAAAAAATCTCTTCAATCTGCTATCTATTTTTATGTCATATGACAGTAATATATTGCTAAATGGTACATCCTTATTGCCACAGGCAGGGTCAGAACAGTGGGTTAGACAGAGTCTGATCCAGGAGGATATTTCTTATGATTTTATTATATTTAGAACACTAAGTGGAAATGGATAGAGACCCCTAGATAACAGCTGTAAGGGAGCTAGATCAAGGATTAAGTGAGAAATCATCTAATCTATCTTTCTGTAAATTTCATTCTGAGAGATGAAACACATCTGTTTGTGGCAATTTTGATGCATTGGTGAAATATTTGTTAAAAAAACCCCTATGGTTGTGTTTTGCTTCAAGGTATTGGTGTCTTTATTGTCCGATGTACACAAGCCATCAGGAAGTTTGAATCACTTGTCCGTCAGATTCATAGTCATTCTGAAGACATAAGCAACAAACTTCTGTTCATAGAATCAACAAATCTTTTTAAGTTTCTGCCTTCAAAAAATGGTGATGAACTTCCTAGTAAGTCTTTATATTTTCCTTTCCAAGCTCTGTGATGTTTTATTTTGCTCTGTCTGCTACTTTGCATTTTTAGTTGCTACAACCAACCCTTTTAATTGTTACCAAAACGACTTACAGTAATATTTCATGGTGTAACAGAGGGAGCACAAAGCAGAGCTTCAGTACCCTAACGCTGATGGTGTCAATGAGAGAAACATAAAGATGAGCATACAGATAGATCATTTGACTTATGTCTACCTTGCCTCTGGTCACTTTCCCCCTACCTTTCCCTTGATTTCCTTATCCTTCTTGTATGCAGTAGTGTAGCCTAAGAGCTGCAATCTGCATGGAGTGTCGGCTCACTTCTGGGCCGACAAACTGAACTGGTTTCCTCAGATGGAAGCTGCAATGAGGCGGTTGTCTCCCAGGTCTCCCTGTCACTTGAGTGAGTGGGTGATGGACCAAATTTCTTTCAATGCTTTGTAAGTCTTAAAAAGGTTACTTTCACATCTAATGGTTGCTATTAAATAATTGAATCCATATAAAATCAGAGGGTTGAAATATTAATAAATTAAGCATTAATAAGTGAAGATGTTTTTTATCAGTATACAAGATCAATTTCATGTTCACAAATAAAGCTCAGCTAATTATTCCAGTATGCAAGTCTGTTAGGTCTTTTGCAGTTAATAACGCTATTTTTTGTATCTTTTGCAGAAGCGAAAGAATTTTTTGAGTACGTGAAGTGTGAAAGAGCAAAAGATGTTGCAGACATGGTTAGAAAGTATACTGCCATTCCACAATTGCTAATAAAAGTGGAAAGACGAGTTGCCGGTACGAACAGTGGCAAATCTCCAAAACTAGCTTCCTATTATGCATACTGGGAAAATAGGATTTATCGGGCGTTGACACAGTTAATTGTGAAGTAAGTAAATTGTTTGCTTTAATGGGTTTTCAGTCTTTCGTGTTCAGATTTTTCTGGAGCTGTTGATCGGTGTGTACTCTGTTTGGATACCTCGGTGATTTGCAGTTTGAGACAGATTTGTGTTTGTACTGTTTTTTTCCTGTGAAGAATGGAGAACTGATAACAAGGTACAGGAGAAACCCAACTTCTGAGAAAACGGATATTGGCATGTTGTTAGCAGAAGAGAGATATAAGATACATTTATTGTAGCGTGTGTACATATCCCTGGTTTATTTTTAAAATCAAGGCTTTGTTTTACTAAAGAATACAATTCTGAGAACTTGGTGTCTGGGTGCCAGATGCATCCCTGATGCAGGGGACACCAGTACAAGAACAAAGGTTTGTTGGCTTTTACTTTGCCTGTTCTGCAGCAGCTGTGGCCAAGGAGGTTCCTGTAGCAGGACACTATAAAGGATTACATTATAAGCAAGGCATTATTACAATAGAGCACTGCAGGGTTATAAAAGCTTCCCAGCCATCTCTTCTTCTCCTGATCCATGTCTTTGTAATCTGGTCCATGGTCAGCTGATTTCATTGTGCTTTCTTGGTTGGACTCTTGCAGTGGAATTGACCGTAGTCTCAGGGTCCTTTTGCACCAGCATATCCTCATTCATTCCTTCAAATAGCTTATTTTGGCTAGCCAGGCTTTTGCATTAAATCAGTATTAGTGGGACAGTTTTGCTCCAATACACATCAGTGTTTCCAGCTGAAATTGGTGGTAACTGACTTCACACAGATCTGCTTATGTATGTAAGAACATACTTGATAATTGCAGTCTGCTGGGCTTTTCCATGGGAGGCAGCACCTGATTATTACAATCTTTGACATGATTTTTTTTCCCTTCGCAGCAATTTGCAGGCTTTTAATGCAGCTGTTCTTGCAAATGTGCCACTGTTCCAAACAGAAGCTGTTTTATCTGTTCCCGAGATAATCTTGCAACCTAATGCCAAAGAGATTGACAAAATGACTGCACAATGTATCCGAGACTGTATTGCGGTCACTAAGGTGATTTTTGATAAAGATTTGCTTGTTGTCAGAGTTTGCTTGTGATTATAATGAATTAGTTTTGATTTATGTTTGGGCAAGCATAAATGCCAAAGGGAAGGTTCATATTGCCTAATCTTGAAATCGAAATATCCAGTACATTGTTCTAATTTTAGAGACTGTCCTAATTCTACAAACTGATGACAAAGGAGAAAAATTGCCATAAAGCTTCATGCAATTTTTACTCAGGCAAAATTATTTGCTGCTTTTCAGCAGTTTTTGCCAGTGTAAGGACATGGTTAGGTTCTATAAATCAGCATACATCAGAAGGAAATATTTTTCAGATTGCACTGCAGATGTTGCTTTCTTATGTATAAATAAGGTGGTGGAATAAGGAATGTGAGTAGCCTTCTCTATATTATGGCTCTCCTCAAATGCAGCAGAAAAACGGTTCAGGAAATGCTGGGATAACAGCATCTAGGACACATCTAGGACAGTGGGTTTACAGCAGATGAAATATCTAGCTTGCTGACAAAGGTGTAGCAGTATTTCCCTGCATAAGTATGTTCACATTTAACTGCTTTCCAGAAACGAAGCCAAATACTGTAGCAGTATTCCTGCCCTGTGCTAAAGGAGATATGGTTCCAGATGTCACCTGAAATGAATAAATTTGCATTAAGTGTGCTTCCTTTGCTCAGATTTGCTGTTCTGCTCCACTGCTGCATCCAGCCTGTTTGATCTAATACCTGTTTCTCTGTGTCATGCTATATTGTTGCTCAGTGTAGAGATTCAAAGCAGACTGAGTAATGCATGGAAAGGTTTTGTTAGGATGAAATTAACTCTTCTCTCAAGTTTGTGGGAAAATGTAATCCCTTTCCTTGGTGTCAGAAAAACAATTGATTTGAGACATCATTCACACCACCTCCTACGTAGTCTGCTAACTGATGATGAATGACTTGACTAAAATGACTTTCTCCAAAGTAACTGTTTTTCAACTTTCTCTTGAAAACTCTAGCATTTTGTACGATGGATGCATGGTACATGTATTGAGTGCCCTCCTCAGCATGTCGAGGAAGATGAAGTTATCACTTTCAGCTTTTACAGTGACGTCTCCCAGAACCCTCTGATAATTGACCAGGCTGTTCTCATCACTGGGAATGTCCACAAACTTCTGGCTTCTCTCAGCAAGTATTTGGACCAATGGAAGAGGTACCACCTGCTGTGGAAATTAGACAAAGACATAGTCATGGAGAGGTTAGCTGCAGAAAAACCTGCTTGTGTCGCCTTTGATGAAGAGTTACAGTTCTATGTGAAGGTAGCTCAAGAAGTGACGCGACAAGCCTTGATTAAAGATGAGCAATTTATTAGGCTTCAGCTGGCTCCTTTAGCCTGCACAGTGCAGGAGAATGCTAGAGGCTGGGTGATTTCACTTGGAAGGTTGCTTAACGAATCTGCAAGAGAGGAACTCTTCAGTCTTCAGGAGGAGATTCAGGTAGGTGTTTTCAGTTCTTCTTGTATGATGTAGCTAGCCCTGAGTAGTAGGTGATGATCTGAACCACGCTCCTAACTGGTTGAAACTATCTGGTGTATTCTGGTATGTCATATGTAAAGAGGTGAGCTGTTCCTCTCTGTAGCTGGGAAACAGGAGAGAGTAGTAACAGGAAAACCCAGGACTTTCTCATTCCTGTACTGGTGAAAGGTTCATACTGGTAATCCTGAAGTGGCCTTTAAACTGCTGCTTACAAATTCTGTTTTGTGGTAGCAAGAACATCCTTTCTGTACTGGGGTTTACTTTGGGTTGATTTTTTTTTTTTGTGTGTGTTATCTTTATCACACAGACTAAAAATGAAAATGAATCTGCATGTTATTCACTTGTGTTTTGTGTTTGACTAATAATTATAATTTTGCCTAATTGCTTTGTCGGTGTTGCTTCTGGAAATTATTATTACTTTTTACAGAGCTTATCACAGAGTCTTAAGACACCTCCAGATTCCCTGGAAGGTCTGAGAATTGTCCTTGGCACAATTGCAGAGATCAAAGGCATGTCCTTCAAGGTGGAACTGAAATATTTAGACATCTGGGAGAGATACCGAACTCTTGGAATGTACAATATTCCAGTAAGTGCATGCTATGCCTTGTCTCATAAAAGATGTCCGATTTGAGCTAGGGGCACAAATGCCTCATATGTGAACAAGTAAATGTTTTTCTTTTAAGACATTTTACAGAATCACAGTATTGTTGAGGTTAGAATGGATGTCTGGAGGTTGTCTAGTCCAAACCCCCTTCTCAAAACAGTATCTCCACTTTAAAATGGACATATTGCGTGTGTTTAAATCTCATTCAGATCACTTTAATGCTGGTTTTGTGTTTTGCAAATTGATAATGTGAGCATGTACTCCTCACTTTCTTGCGACTAATTATTTCTTGTGAGAGATGTTACTCATTTTGTTTTAGGTAGCTAAAGAAGAGCAAGAGATGGCCGACAAGATTAAGGAAAAGTGGGAGACTGTCTTCTTTGAAGCGTCAGAAGTTGATCACAACCTTGGAGGCATAAAAAGTACATTCACAAAGGTAATATTTGTAATTAATGTTGAGAAAAATTAGAAATGGAAAGGAAAACAATTTAAACACTTGTCTCCTTAGATTACACAGCAACGAACTGAGGACTACAGCAAAGAGACAGAAGATTTCTTTCATAAATTCATGACCGAGGGGCCTGGTGCTGTTGGGGAAAATCTTGATAAAGGTAAATGGATTCATGTGTGTAAAGAAATGTCCTAAAATATTAGTCTTTGGCCAATTCTTCAAATTTTATGTAAAACAAGAAAATTGTGCTTTTCTTATTAAGATGCAAACTGATCAACCAGGAATGTGACATTTTCAGTACCGTAACTTCTACAGACTACATGCAAATGCTGTCTTATTTATTGCCATGATCTGTGGGATTGTTTATCTAGAAAAATTCCTCTCCTTTTCCAGGATTGGAACTTATGGCCGTTTTTGAAACAGAAGTGGAAAAACTGGAAAAAATTCGTCAGGAACTGGGCAGTGTTGAGAAACTTTTTGACTTGCCAGTTACAGTGTACCCTGACTTAATGAAAGCACAGAATGATCTGAAAGGTCTAAAGCAGATCTATGAAATTTATGAATTGCAAAGAGTAAGTATTAGAGCGTGTATTATACACAGGCACAGACATATTTATACACACACATATAGAAAAGGTGGGGGAGAGAAGAAGAGGCTGCATTGCCCTCTAGTTACTATCCACTCTGTTCTAAGCCTTTGCATGAAATAAGCTGTGACCTGTAGTTGGTTATCACCATGGAATGATTTTAATGATGTCAGTGTACAGGACTAACCATGCCTCTGTAGTGGACCAAGCACATATTCTTCTCAGATGGGAGCAGACCTCCCTCCCCGCTAATAATTATTGGGTGGCATTTTACTGCGCAAGTCTTCTGATCATTTCGGTAGAATTACTTTTGGATATAGTATGTGCATAGGTGACAATGGGTATCTCAGGCTTTAAATGATCATAGTTATTTTTAGTAAGTTTTATTTTTCCAAAATGAGAATGCCCTGTGAAGTATGCTCTTAAGGATTCTTTTCCTGTTCTCCATATTTCCTTTTGATTATTTCTTATACAACTAGTTGTGTTTGGGTATGAATCTTTCTTAGACATGAACCTGTGTCTTCCTTTGTTTGTAAAATGTTAATACAATTATGTCTGCATCCTAACTATGGTCTCTAGGTCCTACTGTAGTGGAAAGATTTTTTTTTTTTTTTGTCAGAACTAAAAGGAAATATGACTTTTTTCCTCCCGATGACCTTGTTTGCAGGCAGCTAAAAAGGAATGGTCTCAGACACTCTGGGTAAACCTCAATGTGCAGTTTCTTCAGGAAGGAATCGAAGGATTTCTTAAAGCCCTTCGAAAGCTGCCCAAGCAAGTACGCAGTATGCCAGTAGCCTTTCACTTGGAAACAAAAATGAAGGCATTTCGAGACTCCATTCCTTTGTTGCTTGATTTGAAAAATGAAGCTTTAAGAGAAAGGTTTGCTTTGATTTATTTAAATCCATTTTCTATATATATGAAGATTTTGTTTGTTTTGTTAGAACTTTTAATTTTGGTTACTGGGGTAGTGCCATGTCCTGCAGCTTGAAACTTCCCTTTCTGCTTAATGAACTTGTGTAGGAGCACGCAAGATGACTACGATGACTGGGATACTTCAGGTGTTCAAAATACTAGTTCTTATTTAAACAGTAGAGTGCTAATCATGGTTTCATTATGATATATTAAATTACAGTTATTTTCATTTTTTCTCTGTCGTGGTGGTTGGTACAATTGTTGATGTGTCAATTCAAAACAGGCATTGGCAAGACCTTATGGAGAGAACAGGAACAAGTTTTGAAATGGCAACAGAAACATTCACTTTGGAGAATATGTTTGCTATGGAACTTCACAAACACTCAGATGTTATCAGTGAAATAGTTGGAACTGCTGTTAAGGAACTTAGCATTGAGAAGGTAATGTAAAAAAATCATAAAACTAAAAAGACACAGATGGTGAGGGGACTGGAGCATCTCTCCTACAAGGAAAGGCTGAGGGAGCTGGGCTTGTTCAGTCTGAAGACGAGAAGGCTGCAAGGGGACCTAATAAATGCTTATAAATATCTCAGGGGTAGGTGTCAGGAGGATGGGGCCAAACTCTTTGCAGTGGTGCCCAGCGACAGGACAAGGGGCAATGGGCACAAACGGAAGCAGAGGAAGTTCCGTCTGAACATGAGGAAGAACTTCTTCCCTCTGAGGGTGACGGAGCACTGGCCCAGGCTGCCCAGGGAGGTTGTGGAGTCTCCTTCTCTGGAGATACTCAAGACTCGCCTGG
>Ga0065711_1008473_pt1 | contig 15910 bp, 13 predicted proteins | sample Hoacrofraction12_FD_59098 | JGI IMG/M metagenome (GOLD analysis project Ga0065711, IMG submission 59098) | Hoatzin crop microbial communities from Cojedes, Venezuela - Epithelial fraction 12 v2 (version 2) | ecosystem: Host-associated > Birds > Digestive system > Esophagus > Crop | place...
CAAGGTGCTTTTTTTTTTTTTTTCCTTTTTCTTCTCCCTCCACAATAAGGAAGAGGTCAGTTCTGAGGAAGGCTTTTTGATGGGAGGGACAGAGTAAACGTGGTAAACACCAAAGCAATTTGATGGTGTTTCGCATGAAGCTGAACTTGCTGACAAAAATCCAGCATCTTGATTACATATACAGAATAAAAACTGGGCAACATGCTTTCCAAGTGAAATTTCATGCTAAAAATAAAATCCAGTATCTGCAAAGTCTTTATTTCAGTCAATAAGCTGGTCTATGACCTACGAAGTATTCAACTACCAAAGAGGTTATCTGTGAGGCTTTTATTATCATGCGAGATTGCTCTGATAGCAACTCTTCCAAGAGTGTTTCCTGCCAAGTGATGTCACTCATCCCTGCTTAACTATTCTCTATGAGAGATTTTCAAAGCCAAACAAAACTAGATCCTGCTAGAACACAGAAGAACATTCTTTTAATTCACGAGGCTTGTCTGTCACCCAACTATTTCTCGAGGCAGGCTAAGAGCAAAGTTTCTCACAGCTACCAAGAAATGAAGAAGAGCTATTTATGCAAATGGCTGCAGCTACATTATGTCTTAATACGCAGACATCTCTCCTGAAGGATCTTTCCCACAGCATTCCCTTCAGGGCAGCGGCTGGGCGCTCCCGCGCCGTCTCGGAGCAGTCCCGATCTGCCTCTGCAGCCGGTCCATCCCGCTCCTCACCCTCCGGTTTCCACCACCCGGCTGGAGTTTTCTACGAGGGCGTCTGCCGAAGCGCGGCGTGCAAACGGCGCCGGAGCCGCTCCCTCAGCCGCTCGGGAGAGCGGGAACCGCAGCTCCGCGGCCCTCCCGCCGGCGGAGACTTCAAGTGGCCCAGGCGACCGCAAGGCCCCGCGCTCGGCGGGGGCAGGCAGGGCTCTACCCAACCTCCCCGACACCCCCGAGCAAGGGGCGGCTCTGCCGCCGCCCCGCCCCGCGGCCCCCACCGGCCCGCTTCCTCCTCGCCAGCATCTCCCCAGCACCCCTCCCGCCCGCCTTCCCTCAGCGCCGGTCCGGGGCTTCCCGCAGAGCTGGGCAAGGGGCTGTCCCTCACCGCCCCTCCAGAGACCGGCCACGCCGGGGCAGGGCAAGGCCCCTCGCCTCCGCTCACCTCACGCACCGCCCGCACCTCACGCAGCCGCCGACCCCGGCCACCGCTCCCGCGCGCGCGCACCGTCAGGGGGGAAAGAGCCAAGTCGAAGCGCTCCGCCCCGCCCCTCAGGCCCCGCCCCCGGGGCGGAGCCGGGAAGTGCGGCGCGCATGCGCTCGCTCCGTTCCCATAGCAACCCGCCGGCCAAGGGTACGTGGGGGAGGGGCTACCCGTGTGTTGGTAGGTCACGCACATCCCTCTTCTTTACCAAGATGGCGGCCGGCCCCTCGGGCTCGTACCCAGCATAGGCTTCGCTGCGGGCCTACTAGAGGTAAAGCCGGTCCCGGCGCCCGGTGGAGTCGGGAGCGCGGTGGGGGAGAGGGGGGGGGAGCGCCTCAGGCGAGCGGGAGGAGGGCGCGGGCCCAGCCCCGCGGCCAGCCGGGTTCCGCTACCTCCAGCAATATGGCGGCAGCAGAGAGACGGGCTCTGCGGGCGGAGTGTCTAGCGAGCGCCCGGCTCTCCTCTATGGTCTCGGCCTTTCTGATTGGCGGGGGGTGGGCCACGTGCCTCCGGGGCGCCCCCCAGCACCATCGAGACGGGGCGCGGGGGCGGTGCGGAGCGGCGCGTTTGGCCGCCCCCTTCGGCCGCCGCCGCCGCCGTCGGCCTCCCCTGCCGCCAGGGCCAGCCGGGGAGCGGACAGAACCCATGAGTCACGTCCCGCCGCCCCTCCCTGCGGCGGCCGCCCTCTGCCCTGCGGTTCGACCGGGGGCGTTCCCGGGCCGCCGCCGAGGGAGCGGGGCTGTGCAGCCGTGACGGTGCGGGTGTGGCCGCCTTCCTCCCCCCACCTGGGCAGATCTGTGCTGTGCCCCGAGGCCCGGCCTGCTTCCGACTCTTCGGGTTCGGGCTCGGGCTCTGCCAGAGTCCTCTCACTGCACTGGGGGGCCCGAAGGTGGGGGCTCCGGTCGTGGGCTGCGCCGGAGAAGGATTTCTGCCTCACCTGTGGCTCCTCGGGGTGGCAGAGGGGACGCTGCCACCGCGCTGCACTGCTCTGTGGTCCCGCAGCGTGGTTTTGTTGCAGGCTGTTTACAGAACAGGGTGGTCCGGCAAGCAAGCAGAACTGAAGAGGCTTAAGCGCGGGTGATCCTCGGGCCCAGCTTGGCCATAGCTGAAGTGGCTTGAGGCAGGAGACGTTGTGCTTCCCACGCTGGCCTTCCCCAAACAGCAGGAAGGATTCCCGACTCGCAGGAGCAATTCCTTCCACTGAAAGACGGGACGCAAGAGAGCAGGTCGTGCTGGGAATGATAGCAATAGCGACAGCCGTTCGCTCATAACTGATGAGATGAGCCAAGGTCCTTGAATTCACAGCCCTAGTGTAGAATTTGGATCCCAATTCACGAGTCTGTGGCTGGGACGTGAAACTTAAAGACATTCACAGTCCCAAGGAGTTTGAAGGAGTCAGTTCTTTTCCTATACTGTTTTGTAATGATAAAGTCTGCACGCTGATGTGTACTGTATTGCTTTATTGAATGTTTTCTGTTTAGTAAGGCAAGTGAAGGTGCTGACCAGCGATTTAGTCTCTGTTCTTCCTACTGTGTCTGTCCAAATACTACACAATTGTTTTCAGTTAGAAGACGGTTTAATGTATAATGGCTTCCTTCCCCCCCAGGTAGACTGGAAAGTGGTCTTTCGGGTATTGTTGCATGGTTGGACTGGCTATCCCTCCCTCTGGTACAGAAATGTACACCAGAGGCAAGGCAGGAAGGGAGGCAGTAACATGATTTGTAGCTGTGTGTCTGCTAAAGCTTTGTATCTCCAACCCTTTGGCCGTTTAGATTTAAGCAGTCTTCCTGTTTGTACGTGGATTTTTATGCAGCGTGGCCCACATCGTAGGCAGGGCCACGCACTTACTCAAACCACAAAAAACCCCAAACTCTTCCTTCCAAAAAAGTCCACAGTAGTATAGTTTTTCACAGATCAGAATGACAGCCACAGGAAAAGCTCTTGCTAAGTGTGAAGGTAACAATATCTGGAAGCCTGTAAATGTAGGGTGGCAGAGGCAGTGTAACAGTCTAGCCTGAGCTTTGCTGCTGTGGCAAGATGTAGTAAGCCTAGATCATTCTGAAAAGATAGTTTTCTAAGTGACTTCTAAGAAGCAGTGAAGAAAGATTGCTCTGAGGTTGTCCTGTATAAATTGTTTCACTCCTCATGCTGTGACACAAATTCCTGTCCGCTCCTTTGCTGAAAGTTAAGCTGATTTCTTCTTGCCTTCGTTCCCTCCTCTCCCCCAATTTTTCCTGAAAAGGTGAAAAAATTATGACACTACTTCTTATGTGTTAAAGGTTATTGTGTTGCAGGTTCTTGTGTTCCCCAGTTTTTCACTGGTCTCACTTCTCTAGACTGTGATGATTAAGGAGGAGGTGAGGGGGAAGGGAAGAGACTTCCTCTTGATCTGGAGTTGGATTAGAACATGATCATTACATTATGTAGCATAATGGTAACAATAGTAACTTATTTTCATAGGATAGGGGCAGTTGTTCTTAGTCAAGTAGTTAGCCTTGTTTCCAGTTCACATTGAGCTGATTCTGAGGACAGTGTTGTCTATTAGGAGAGAGATCTGTAACCTTGGACTTTGTAGCTGTTATCAGCGTGGAGAGCCATCCTAGGCAGGACGGCCTGTGCAGTTTACACCTTCTCAAAGAAAATTGCCATGTTTTATCGGTTACGTTATTTCAGCTGATACTGCCTTTCCCAAAACATACTCTTCCTTTTGCGTATAGGAGCATGTTAAGCTGGTACAAATGCACTTAGGATTGTGCTGCTGTGAGAATTTGGGCAATTCACCCAAGTCATTACCAGTCAGATGGTTATACCAGTCCAGAGTCTTCAAACTGAATGCGGGTATGTGGTTGGAAAAGTTCCCTCGCTATGGCTGGGAGGGTGTCTGACAATTCGAGCCGTGGCTTCTGTAGAATATTAGATTTATGTGAAAATGTTGTTGCTCTTTTTTTTTTTTTCCCCCCCCAAAAAAAAAAAGGTCCCTCAACAATGGTTCAACTTTGTTTTGTATTCAAGAATTCTACAGAAGGGACTGCTGGGGCCTATACTGTGCAGAGCTTATAGAATGAAATAGCAAGACTCTAGCAAGTGTCCTCATGGGTGTTTTGAAAATGGCAAGCAATAAAGACAGGGCCTGGAAACTGCCTTCGCACTTTCCTTGCTGCCGGAAAGAGAGAAGTCGCAGATCAGCCGGTCTCGTCCTTAGCAGGAGCAGGCACCCAACCACAGCCTGGCAAGACACCGTACCAAGAGATACAAGCCTTTTAGCGCCCTGTGGATCAAGCACAGTAACAGCCTCCTCTCTGTGGCGTTACTCTTACGGAAATGCTGTTGTCATCTTGACGAAGGCATGCACCGCTGAAGAAGTTGCAGCTGGAGTTTTTAAAGCAGGCTGAGAAAGGCACGTTCACCCAGAGTGTAACGAGTCCGACTTGTCCGAGAGCACGTTACTGAGAGGCCCAGAGCCTGTACAACTTTTGCAACATGGGTCTGCGCAAGAATTAAGTAGGTGTTATTTGTATTAAAATGTGAAAACAGGTAAAGAAGAGATAGGCCTAATCCTGCAGCTGTGTTTTATTTTCCTCTGTTCATCTTCCTAATTACCTTAAACTTGAGAGAAGAGAGCATTAGGTTGTACTGTGTAGCATGGTGGGGTTTGCTGGTGTTTTTTTATTTTGCTTGTTTTTTCTGGGGTTTTGGTCTAGAAGCTGTCCCAGCGGAGTCTGTGTTGCCAGGAGGCTGTGGTATTTACTGTGAGCTGTGAGACTGCGTTTGGAGTGGAAGGGAGCATCCTGGTCAGTCGGGGTGTTGGCGGTGGGATTGTGAGGGAGCTCCAGATGCCGAGAGCTGGTCTCTGGACCGCAGGTGCTCCTGCTAGGCTGGTAGTTACGGCAAGAGTCTAACATCCCAAGTTCGAGATTTCTTGTTTCAAGAGCTCTTTTCATTTTAGAAATTCCTAGTTTTAGAAGAATAATTTTGGCTTATCCTGGATGTGGAATTATACCTGAGAGAATTCAGCATGTGTCTTTATATTTAGCTGTGTTTTAGCTTTAAAAGAAAGACTGTTTGTGTCCTAAAAATCTGCTGTTAAAATCTTGTGATTTGCATTATCATCTTAAATGGGAAAGTCCTGCATGCCTAATAATGATTCTAGTGACTTTTTCCCCATCTTCCTTTTGTGGCCACATAGCTCTCACGATGTGACTTCAGTGGAAGAGAATCGGGGAGTCAGATTGAATAAAGATGTATCAATAAACAAGGAGGAGAAGTTCCAGTCAAAGTCAAGTGCTCTAGAAAAGCTGCTTTATTTAGAATATTTTACATGTATAGAAGACTTTGTGTTGGTAGAAGATTTATGTGATTGAGGTTTTAATTCTAACAAGGAAAGGTAGTCAGGCAGTGATGAGTGTTCTGGATTTATTTTATTTCATAAGAATCTTAGGTTCTTTTTTCCATCATTTACGCGCTCTGAAGGTGTTTCTGCCTACACAAGCTCTGGTGTTTTTCCAGCAGTCTCACAGAAATACGAGTATTCTTTCTAGCAGCTACAATATCATACAGATACTTTTCTTTGAACTTGCTGGTAGACATCACTTGTCTCTCACGAGTGGTTCAGTTTTGTTGAATCTTATATCTGGTAGATCTTTCAAGCCTTGAAGATATCTACTAACATTTTACAAATTATTACTACATATATTAACATGTAAATAACGTAGGTCCATTTGTACCTCAGTGCTATTTTCTTGACTTCAGCTGATTCAGAAGAACATTTGGTTTAATCTAGGTGTACTGTAACTCTGGTTTGTGTCTGTGTGTTTCTGTGCTTTGGGGAGGGTTAAATAGGTAGCTTCTGTAAAGAAGGCAGGGGGTGTGCATTTACGTACGCTTTTGTATATAGGAAAGCCATTTGGGTTTCTGCTTACTACTCTAAATAAAGCAAAATAGTAGTGATATTTTGAGGGAGGAGAAGAGCTTGTCATTACACTTGCAGTCCTACAAATGCTTTTCACCTCAGTGAATTCTCTTTAATGGCACATTTGGCAACTGTTAGACGTGGGCAGAAACCCCGGGCATCGGTGCCAGGAGTGGGTTCCCGAGCAGAGGCGAAGGGGCAGGCGGAGCAGGAGCAAGGCAGTCTCGTCGCAGGGCCGTGCGGGTGCAGAGGGCTGACCTTGGCTGCAGCTGCCTGTGCTGTGGGAGCTGGCGGTGTTGCTGAGGCAGCGATGGAAGCATGTCACTCTTTTGTGAGGAGCAGGGGTTGAGGCAAGGAGCTATGTCCAGCTAGAGTCACAAAAGAGACGCTTGCAAAGCAGCAGGCAGAAAAAATGGGGAGAAACCTGAGAGAAAAGATGGACCATAAAAGGCTCCGTTAGAGGAAATCATGAGGAGTTTAACTTCAGTGGAAAAACAGCACTGGAAGAAGGGACTGGATTGGTTCAGTAGCTGTAGACACCAAGAAACCATGATTCACAGGAAAAGTTTTGCCTTTGAGAGGATTGAGTAGCAGAGTATTCATGCGACCTCCCTTAAATGATGCTGTTTAATTGTAAAGTAAAATGGATTTACTTGTTGACGCAAGATGGAAGTGGTACCAGATTCTCTTACACTCAGCAGCACAGTGTCTGGAACTGTTCTCCAGCAACAGTTTTGTCGTCTTTTCTAAAGATTTTTCACTAATCTATTTGGGAAAAGCCTGGGGATGGAACTGATAGATTTGTTTAGTATTACTGGAAGAAAAGAAAACAACACCCAAACAAACAAAAAACCCCAAACCCAACAAAGAGAATTCCGCAATGACTTGTGTATAAACATACGTCCCAAATTGGGGTGATTCCGGTGAAAGCATCCACACATGTAACTTGTGTGTACGCCATACCTTTTACCTGCACAAGAAGTATCTGTGAATGAAAACTGGAAACGAGTGCTGAGACCATGGCAAGTGATACTCGTGTGCTGTAGCTATGCATTTAGTAGCCCGATATCCCAGCAACTAACTGGATTTTAAGGACGAAAGACTTGGAACCCTGTCGTGCTTTGACTGTTACTATTCAGCTTGGAGGTGGCAGGACCCAGCCTTTTCCCTCTGTTGTTAAGCTGATAATTGCTTGTTGGGGTTGTCTGTCAAAGCCCAGAAAAGTGCTGTCTGACCCATACACAGGCCAGGTGGTAAGATGTGTATCAGGACTCTGGTTTTAAAGGAAGGTTACCAATATCATATCTCACAGTAAATATCATGAGGCCGGTATGGCTAGCTTTTGTAAAGCTGGTGTGTTCTTCATTGGGGATTGGATAACTGGAATAATCTTCTTGCGTCATTAAAATGTCAGGCTTGGTTTAGGGTATTGGCATGTAGCATGGGCATCACTCCCCTGTCCTTTTTCCCCCCACCCCTGCTAGTTTTGGTGGACTGCTAGTTCAAAGGTTTTGCAGTGAGTTGTCTGAAAAATCAGCGAAGGCCTTTTTTTAGAGGAACACTGAACACCTGGACGGCTGTTGCTCAATTCGGGTGGTACCACCTGCAGCAGTACCACTTGCTGGTTCTCTTCCTGTTGTTTCTGGTACTGCGTTTCTGTCTATCTCTGTGTTTCTGGCACAGAGCATTAAACTGGATATTTCACAAAATAAACTGGACATTTGCCAAAGATGAGAGACAAACAAAGCCTGGGCCATGCTGTGTGGCAGAAAGAGGGACATCGGGCATGGGTTGGGTGCCTGGGTCGAGTTAGGAAGAGAGTAAGGGTCAGTTGGTGCAAGGAAGCTTTCCCCACTGGCAGGGACAGAGGCAAAGCCAGAGAAAGCCCCAGTGGGGTGAGGGGCCAGGAGCGATCGAAAAGGACTTGTTGCTGCTTGCCCCAGCTGCAGCCTGGGGTGAGGAGTTGTGTTTGTGTATCTCCAGCGGGCACTGGAGATGGTGTGGGCTGTCTGACCTCCCCTGCCCTTCCCGGAGAGGGGAGCAGGGCTCTGCTCTTTGCAAACCAGGCCCCGACTGTTTCCATTGCACTGTAGAAAGTGAGTTTGCTGTTATCTCTGTTCAAAGTGATAAAGCTGAATGTAAACCTGCATTGGAGCTGTTGGAAGGAAAGCTGAAAAGAACTCACAGAGCAGGCAGGGTGAGAGTATGGGTAGGGATATGTTATGGTTCGCCTGTTATTGCATGTGCTTTTGTTTTCAGAATGAATACTTCAGCGGCTGGTATAGCTTGCTGGGATTTAGGCGCATGGCCTTACAAGGACACTTGAAATCTCTGGAGAATAGCAAGCTGTAGATATGTGACTGTTGTTTAAAAGCAGAGCTTGTTAAGTAGCATTGAGGAGATTTAAAATTAAACTTATACACCTGCTCTTACAAATAGTTTCATGAAATTAAAATACTGAGTTGATGGCTCTGTTGGCTGTGGCAGAATTGTGGCTAAAAGTGCGAGCAAGCAGGGAGGATTTAGAGAAGTTTAGAAGTTCTTGGGGATTTAAGAAATGTTAACCCTTCTATCTTATTTGAAAACTCCTATTGCTCGGGGCACTATTCTGTTAATCCAGAAGACAGTAACAGTGTGTGGGTGGAGGACTGTACAGTATGAGGTATCTAAGCAAAAAATTTGTACCTGAAATGGCACATGGACCCTTCTAGTTTGGCCCATAGATGAGCAGGGTGGGACTGGAAATTATTCACTCACGAAAAGAGGTTTTAAGTGTAAAATAATATTATTTGTAACAACTAGTGGAAATAGTTTTACTCTGAGTTCTCTCTCTCTTTCTCTCTTTTTTCGTAGCAGGCTCAGAGTGGCCTTGCAGATTTGGAAGAGAAGACTGTCTGGTTTTTTCACTGTCAGTTTAGATCACTGTGATGTAATTCTGTCTAACACATGAAGAGCCTTTTGCTTGGCCTAGTAGAGATTAGGAATTAGTGCTTGTCTGTGGTTATGTTGAGCCCCTGTTGCATGTGCTATGAATAGGACAAAGGGAAGGCTGTGCTTGAATAGCGAGGGTCCTATCACCGCTTTTAGAAAGTGGACAGTTGGAATCAGATATTTACTTTAATGCCTTTTCAAGAGGAATTGTTGCCAAAATGAAGGTATTTAAAAAATATATTTTAAATTGCTCTTTCCCTCTCCAAACAAAGCACTAGCCTCCCTGCAAGTTTAATTATTTTATTCTTTTGAGGTTTTTGTTTCTCACAATAATGCTAAAGCTTCTGGGTCATATTTTCAAACTGCTTGTTGTAACTGAAAGATATAAATAAAGAAAAGAAATGTACAAAAGTGGAGAGTCTTGTGAAGCCATGTGACTTGGGGAACTGGAACTTGGAGGAAAACATACCAGAGCACATAGGAAGTTTATAAAAATGGAGGTCTGGCATTCTCTTAAGTCTTCATTATCCAATAAACATTAGTAACTGAGGAATCTTTAAAATCTTTCAAGGAGCTGTGAACAATCTTGCTTAGGTTTTTCTGTACAACACCTAGAATCAAAGCAGCTAAGCAAGATTAAAAAAACCAAACCAAAAAAACCACAACAGATAAAAATAAAGGTCTTTTTACATTTTCCATGTTTAAGTTGCAAATTGTCCCCTTGCCCCTCCAAAAAATGTCATTTAGGATGTCTTATTTGGTTTGCCGCTTTTTCTTAATTTTTTTTTTTTATTTGCTGTATATGTTTACCTAAAGGAGTCTCTGTGAAGAGAAGTGGTTATCATGTTTGTAAACGGCTGTAAGCAGGTTCTTAAAGTCTGCCCTGCAAAACATCAGCCTAGGAGTACCTGTAGGATGCTCTTAGGGAGCATAGTGACGTGTTCAGGCTAAGGGACGCAGTCAGGTTTGAATTTTCTAAACGTATGACTGTTAATGTGAAGAAGGGTAAGTTGGGGGCTTGCAAGTCCCTTGCCTTTCCAAGCTACATGATATGTAGTGCATGAGAACTTCTGGCAACATCTCTTTAAAAAAAAAAAAAAAGAAAGAAAAAATTGCCACGTGTTCATTTTATATTGCAAGTGCCAAGGGAGAAGGGAACAAGAGACACTGAAAAGGTAAACAAGAGAACTCCAACCCCGTAGCCAAAGGAGGGTGAAGTAAAAGTCTCCTTTTGAAGAACAGAAAGGAAGTAGTATGTGCTTTGTTCTGCAATATCTCCGCAATCCTGACTTCTTGGGCAACTGTGGTATTTAACTGCAAGTATCCAAACGGGCTGTGGGAAGTAGCTCTGAGCTAATTATTTGTGGAAGATTTTTTTTGTGTGTGTAGTACCGGCTGAATGGAGAACAGTGCTGCTGCACCACTGTGAAAGCACCTGTGTGTGATGAGCACACAGTGAGGTGGTAATTTAAATTAAAAAGCGAGTTCAGATCAGTGTAAAGAGCCAAAACTGAAATTAAAGGTTCTGACTGGCTGCAAGTAAGAAACGTTTTCACTGTTAGGATAGTCAGATACTGGAATAGGTCAACCAGAAAATTTGTGCAGCTTTGAGGGCTTTAAAGACCTGACTGAATAAAGCCCTGAGCATCCTGGTCTGACCCTGCTTCGAGCGGGAGGTTGGACTAGAGACCCGGACCTTGAGCCTGTTGTCAGAGGTCCTGAACTTCTGTGATTTCTTTCATGTCTGCTGCTCTGTGCTATTGCCATTTTACAGGCTATGTATTGGAAACCTTTGTTTCCTGAATCTCTTTTCCCATTCTTGAGTAAAGTCAGTGTTTTGCTTTACTGTGAAACTGTAAAGCAACCGAGGAAGATCCATTATTTCACTTTATCCCGCCTGTTTCAAAAGTATTCCTCTTCAGAGTGTTTATTGGCTCCCCAAGGCCAAGAACCTGAAATTTGCTTCTACTTTTACAACTTTTTCGATTCCTACATTTCCCTGTAGCCATCTCTGAAATACAGGTAGGAAACTCACCTCAGTCATTCTTGGTCTGGATGTATTACTTCTGTTTTAATCTCGTTCCATTTTACCTATTCCATTTTATCTTGGTTATTTGAAATCCTGACTTCTCCTGAAAGCCAAGTTTATGTTAAATAATCAGATTTTTCTCCCAGTGTAAGTGGAAGGATGGACTCTGCCTTGTCCTCTGTGGCTTCCTTTTGCTTTGTTTTTGGATTGATTTTATAAAACTGTCCATTTTCTTCCTCATCTCTGAAATGGCATTTGTTTTGTCATAGCACCTGGCATCCAATAATCACAGCGTTCTGAACAACCTGAAATTAAATAATGAATCCACAGACTAAACCAAGACTGCTGTGCATGCACAGCCAGGGCAACCAAGAGAACTTCGCTGGTCAGTTCACCAAATCAGCAGCAAAACTAAGAGTAGAGCCTGAGACTTTTTGCTGTTTTGTCTGCATGAACGACTAAATCTTGTTTTCTCACAGTGTTGTTGTGCAAAACATGCATATCTAGCCCTTAACTAGCAGCCCTTCCTTTCTCTGCAGTCAGAGGGCTTGAAGCTACTTGTTCGCACTACAACTCTGTCCGCACCAGTAAGTTGCTACTGTTCTTCCTGCCTGTTTTGTTTGCCCCCTTTTTTTAGAGCACCCTGTGATATACTGCCCTTCCTACACTATGTATTGTTTGCCAGCTGATGATTGCATAATTTTGTTGTCAGGGTGCCCAGGAAATAAGTAAGTCTTTTAAACAACCATTTTGGTCTGAAAGGCCTGCTGAGGTTAGTCACCTTCCTTCAGTGTCTGGTCAGCTCTTCTGCTTGTGCAAGAGACTTGCCCTCGATAAACAATGTAGGTTTACCAGGAGAAAGGCAAGGGATGTTGCACTCCTGGGACGCGTTGTTTATACCACCTAGGCCTTGTGCGAGACAAACACAGGCAGTCGCTCATCTTCCTTCTGCCTCCCTCCCTTCTTCACAACATGACTGAATGGTTGGAGTTGAGATCAGTACATAGGTTCGAGTAGACTTTTCGCTTTCTACCAGCAGTTCTCTACTTGGGTGTTTACAGTGGGCCTCTGAAGGTGGTGGGCTTGCATTAAGTACAGCTGAGGTTAGCCTACAGAACCATTTCTTCGTAGTACTGGTGTGTGAACAGGGGAGAGAGGTGCCTGACTTGCCTGTCCCTGGAAGTTCCCTTCCTCATGGCAAATAAAGAAAATCTGGTCTCAGAGTCACTGAGACATAAGCAACACGGATTCACGTTCAGTCATTTTTAATGATGAAACTTTTTTCATTCTCTTAGCAGAAGGATCTCTATAATTTGACGTTGAATTTCAACATAATAGAGGTTTTCCTGTAGCAATAAAAATATTCTATTGGAAGATCCCATGGCAAGTCATAGCGATAGCTTTAGAGCTGAGGGGCATATCTGGCTTGCTTTGGCTGAGAACCCCAGTACTCTGTGGCATACAGGTGCCCTTCATCGTGAATCCTCTTCCACTTTTTTTTCTAGTGTGATCCAAAGTATTCCCCCACCCCTTTTCTCTTCATGCCACTGGTGAGGGATGTGCTGAAATGGATACTTTCAGGGGTAGTTCTTAAGTGGTGTTCTCTGACTTCAGTGTGTGGGATAAGCACAGAGTACAAAAAGGGTGCTTATTTGTACACTTTCAGAAACCTGGAGTTATATTTAACAGGAAATAAAGTCACAGCACACACTTTTTGGAGCATACTTGGGTTGCTTCCCAAGTAAGGCTTGCAATTTCTGGCAGAAAAAATAGGGATCTCTTGTAAGAACAGAAAATAAGAACAGGCTAGAAGAAATCCTTTGCAAAATCCTAGCTCAGCTGAGGGTGAATGTGCCAGGAAAGACCAGCCTTTTTGTGGTCTTTGCTCCAGTGGTGTAAGGAGCTGAAAGTTTCCTCTCCCTTCTCCGAGAGTCCTGGGGTGATGTGATTATGGAAAGCTTCTTAACTCCTCAACCTTTGCTTTCACACTGGTGAACATGTGTTCCAAAAAACCAGACCTGTTCAGTGTTAGTTTTATCGCCGTGTGTGTTTCATGTTTTTGCTGGTCCCATTTCTGTGTTTTCCCTCAGGTTAGTGATACGACCTGTCAGTTTGATAAGCCATGGAAACTACGCGTTGCCCAAGCCTTCACTCTTTCTGTCACACACTCGTGCTCTTTTTGGGAGGCTTCTTTTTCAGTTGTTCTCCCAAGTCATGAAACCAGGGTCTGTTGAAATGATGCCAAAATAAGGGATGCTAGAGGGAGAGGGGCAGGTTAGTGTTTGTCAAGGGGTTGGGTACCTTCTGTCTGCTTTCCCCTCAGCTACCAAAAATTCCTGCACCTGGCTTACAGAGGAGCAATTTTACATACATCTCCATGCCAAGCATCTTTTTTTTTCCTTTTTTTTTTTTGCTTTTGATGTGAGATTGCACTTGTGGGCCAGTAGACAGGACAGGCACCAAGCAGCCCCTGCGGGCCTCGCTCTGCCCGTACCCCATTGCCTTACTGAAGAAGAGGGGCGGGGTGGGATGCAGATGGTCAATGTTGTGCTGGCAGGAGGAGCGACAGCTTGAAATAGGCCTCATAGCACCCTCTAAATGTGCTTCTGTCCATGCACAGGACACTTCTGTACTTACTGGATGTGGGAGGAACGGTGAGCTCTCCCTGCCCCTACCCTCTTTCTCCATGGAAGACCTTCCTTAGAGAAAGAGAGAACAGCCTGTGACATTTTCCTTCGGCAGAAATCGTTATTTGAGGGTGGCATGCAGTGAGATGCTCTAGGCCTTCCAGGAACTTCTGGGCCTTGTAGGCTTCACTCCCACCACTTGTAGCTGCAAATAAAGGAAGGGCTACAGAAACACGCAGGGAAGATTCACCCTTACACAGTCCTGGAGAGGAAGCTGTGATAAAAGCCAGAAATCCATAGTGTCCTAGCAACCCCAGTGGCTGCAGCAACACTACGTAGAGCAGGAGAGGGACATACAGTTGTCCCATAGGCACAAGGTGGCATGTCCCCACAGAGGGCCCCTGCTGAACCAGATAATGAGATGGAGTTGTGGGAGACGGATGTTGGTGTTTCGGTAAGATGCTATAGTCTGGGGCTTGTGATGCTCCTCTGGTTACCCAGCACGGGGGATTGCAGTACTTACCTGTGTCAGAGTTAATTGGATGCTGTGAAGTTGGAGCATTGAAAGGAGGCTGCTTGCTTTGCACTGGGGAGATAAACACAAGGGAGTGAAAACACCAGGAAAGCATTGTGCACCTCAAGCAACCTTCAGAGTGCTAGGCTCAAAGTCCCAAATTACACACACCCCCCACCCCCCCTGCACTCCCAGCTGCTGCCTGGAAGCAGAAGTGTCCAAAGTCTGGAGATGCTGCGATTTGCCCAGGTCTCCGAAGCTCTGCTTTTGCGTGAGCCACCTCTGTCTCTGTCAACACCAGCCTGCTCGAATATCTGACGGGGTGCTGCTGGCATCTGAAGCCTAGACTTTTTTTTTTTTTTCCTTAGAGGAGCCTGAGCCAGCTCTTGAAGCGTGTATGACGTGGCAGCAGTGGTTGCTGCCTTTCCCTTGGAGCGGTATCCCTGCATCCTTGCAGAGACCAACAGACTGTTTGAGGAGAGGCCGGGGCAGGGGGGAGATGGATCGTTGTGGTGCCTGGGCAGGGTGTCAACTCTTGATGAGCGTTCTCCTCCTCGCTTTAACATATTTCCCAATTTCACCCACAAGTGTACTTGTATTTACAGTGATAAATTGTTTGTGTCAAAAAGTTCAAGTTCTTTAATGATGTCCTCCCAGCTGCAGGACTGAAAGAGGAGAACTGGAAAAATCTCCTGCTCTTGTTCGGTAATAATAAATAATCATAATTTTACTTAAGGCTAAATACCATCCGTGTTTCCATAAATACATCACATTAGTATCTCTTAGAAATTACTGCGTGTAATCAAAAGCAGTGATTCCAAGGACCTCACATTTCTGTGGTCAGAGCTCTACAAAGCAGGTTCTTGCGTTTAGTTTGCCAGGCTCTGGGAGAGAGCAGGGTGTGAGTGAGAAAACCAGTCACTAAATGCAAGTTAAGAATGATGAGGAAAATTAATCCTGGGTAGGAAAATGGGCAGGGGCTGAGCTAATGCAAAAATCAGTTCAGATTCCATATATTTTTACACCGATGTGACTTTATCCTCGATTCCCTGAGGGTGCAGGGCTAATAATTAAAAACATCTATATTGCACAAACTTTAATAAACATCCTCTCTGCAGGAAAGGAGGGCATTGTGCTTGCTGGCTTGGCTTTCCACTCCTTTGCTCTTCTCCATTTCCCAATTAGAGACTGGAATGAGGAGAGGGGCACTCAGGGTGGGGCAGGCTGGTATTTTCTTAATTTTTTTCTTTTAAATCTTGCTCTTAGCTTGCCCCATCTCCTGTCTCCAACCTCAGCACCGGGTGGCTGCTGCTCTGACGCAGGCTGTGCGGGAGGAGGAACGGCACCGGGCCTTTGGAGCCGGAGCCCGGTGTCCGGGTGCGGTGCGGTGGGGCCGGAGCCCCGGGCGGTCACAGCCCCGGCCCACGAACCCTCCGTGACACCGGCCCCAGCCGAGCCGAGTCGGTAGTTCCCAGCTCGGGGAAGCTGAGGTGGCACCGGGGGCAGCCGGGCGTGCGGCAGCTCCAGCCCCCGCGTCCCCCGGGTCGCGGGTAGGAGGCACGGTGTGCGGGCGAATCCCTTGTCTGAGGGCAGGCGGCCGGGGACTGTCCTGCGGGTCCGGGGCGGGGGACGGACACCCCGGCCGCGAAGCCCCGCGGGCCGGGCCGGACGGCGGGAGCAGGGCCGCGGTCTCCCGGGCTGGGCCG
>Ga0065711_1009415_pt1 | contig 15910 bp, 23 predicted proteins | sample Hoacrofraction12_FD_59098 | JGI IMG/M metagenome (GOLD analysis project Ga0065711, IMG submission 59098) | Hoatzin crop microbial communities from Cojedes, Venezuela - Epithelial fraction 12 v2 (version 2) | ecosystem: Host-associated > Birds > Digestive system > Esophagus > Crop | place...
ACATGGTATGGAATACCCGGCTCTGTATGGCCAGGTGGGGTCAGCCCCCACCCCCCGGCTGTGCCCCTTACTGGATTCCGATGAAAATTAACCCTGTTCTGGCCAAACCCAGGACACCCAGCCTCATGGGGTGGCCGGTCTGGTCCCATGCCCCCCCCGTTCAGCCCACCCAGGCCGGTCCCCGTCCCCAGGGTGGGCCGTGGGAAGGAGCTCAGCTCTGCCCAGCGAGGGTCTCGGGTGGGAGCTGGTTTGCTGGGTCACTGCTGCAAAGCAGCAGGAGCTGCAGTGACCCGACTCGGAGAAGGGCCCCGGTCCCAAAGGACGGGGTGACAGCATCCCCCAGCCAACACCGCGTCCTTCGCAGCAGAGCCAGCGAGTGCCGGGGCTGCCGGCGCTCATGGGAAAAATAATAATTGTACCCTCTAAATAAAGCGAAAGCAGTAACAGATCGAGCTGCATGTTCAAAGTTAATGTTACTTACGAGTGCATTTGCCATGAAATGATTGTTAATTATTCATCCCGGCTAATGCTCGGTTACCGCTGATGGCCTTAGAAATGGCAGTGCCGCCTGCGTCGTGGCAGAAGGCAACGTATTACAGCAATAAAGGAGATCCTATTCTGCCATTTAGTGTGATTGTTTAATCAGTGGTCGGGGTGTTTTTCCTCTCTTTTATTCAGCTGTTTTGCTCGGGTGTTTTCCTTGGGCTGGGCAGGAAGCGCCGGCAGCCCACAGCGGGCTCTGCCTGCCCGGCCAGATCCTCGCTCCCGCACTTTGCCATGTCGGCTGCTGCACCAAGCACGTGCTCTCGTCCCACTCAGCTAATGAGCGTTATTAATGATGATTGCCTCAGTCTGACACGGCCCTAACACTTGCGGTGCAGCTTGCGCAGGGTGGGGGAGGCGGGGTGCCCCAGTGAGGGGTTCCCTGGGCATCCCCAGGGTGCCCGTCCCGGCTGGCCCCTCTCTCCCACCACCTCCACGCTGGTTTGGAAACTCGTGACATGTTTAAATGGCTCCAGCCTGTCCCCGGCAGCAAAGGGGTCTCCTGCCTGCTGGGTGCACCTGCCTGTGCCCAGCTGCCCATCTTAAATCAAGAATTTCTTTATTTTTTTTAAAGCCAGGGAGCACAGGGAGATAATCATGCTGTCCTCCTCACTCACCTGCATCCAGTGCCTGGTGACTGCAGCAAGAGTTTTGCCACTGACTTGCTGGGTGCAAGGACAAGCCCTTCCCCGGGCAGCGCAGACCTCGTAGCACCCCATGCATCCCAAAAACCGCCCACCCAGCCATGGCACTCCCACCCCTGGCCAAAGCCATTGCTCATGCCCAGCTCCAGGGGCTGCTCCGGTTTCCAGTGGCTTTTCTCCAGAAGAATGGAGCCTCCGGCCAGTGGTTTGCCAACTCAGCTGGTCCAAAGCCAGCCCGGAGCTGCCCGCGGGAGCGATGCCTTCCTGGGGGTGACGCAGCCCTGACTGCCCTCTTGACAGCGTTGTGCCCGGGGAGCAGGAGAACAACGGCTCTGGCTATCAATTCGTTGTGACAGAAATTTTTATTGACTGCAAGGACGTGCTCAGGACCAGCTAAGCCAGCCTGGCTGGGACGGGCTTGACCTCCAGGCACTGCTGCCTGTTCACAGCCGTGGCGGAGCCGCTCGTGCCTGTTGGCTCTCCAGGACCACACGTGTGTCCTGCAATGCTGGGTTTACCCCGGGCTCGCAGCAGAGCGATGCAACGTGCCTTCCCCAGGGCAGGAGAGGCAGAGAGCCCGACTCTGAGGTGCTGCCACCCCCCACACTCCAGGGGCAGGGGGACGGAGGAAGGCGAGGAGGAGGACGGTGCGGGGCAGACGAGGGGCTCCTGCCTTCCCCTGGGCAGCTCTAGGGTTGATCCTCCTCCCTGGGCAGCATGCCGGGGCTGGAGGCCACGGTGGGGACAGGGGCTGTGGGGGGTTTGTAGTCTGCCCCGTGGAAAACCTGTCCTCCCGCGTCCACAGGCTCGGCGCGGGGCAGCTTGCGGTCCCGGCTGAGCCGGCGGCTGGTCAGGAAGCTCTCGCAGCACCGCTTGCCGATCAGGTAGGCAGCCTCGATGAGGCTCAGCGCGATGCAGATGCAGGTGGTGATCACCATGAAGAGGGTGAAGATGTTCTTCTCGGTGGGTCGGGAGATGAAGCAGTCCACCACGTTGGGGCAGGGGGGCAGCTCGCACTTCACCACCCGGGGCAGGGTGTAGTTCTTGTAGAAGCGGTAGAAGATGTAGAGGAAGACCACGTCCACGCCAGCCTTGCAGACAAGGCTGAACAGGTAGGTCCACCACAGCCCGCCCCGTTTCTTGCCGGGGTTGGTGTAGATGCGGTGGCAGCCATCCCCTCCGGCAGCACGGTGCCTCTTCTCCTTGCCCTCCCGGTAGGCCACGTGCATGATGACCAGAAGGGATGGACAGGTCACCAGGATCAGCTGCAGGGCCCAGAGGCGGATGTGGGAGACGGGGAAGAAGTGGTCGAAGCAGACGTTGCTGCAGCCCGGTTGCTGCGTGTTGCAGTCAAAGTCCTTGTGGTCATCGCTCCAGACCCGCTCGGCCGCCACCACGTAGACCAGCAGGCGGAAGATGAAGACGAGGGAGAGCCAGATGCGGCCGAAGGCCGTGGAGTACTTGTTGACCCCACTGAGGAGCCCTTCGAACACCCCCCAGTTCATGGTGCCCCGATCCCGTTAGCGAGCCTGGGAGGAGAAAGACAGTACAGTCACATCGAACAGGCAGCGAGAGGTCCCCGTCGCAGCACCTGCGTGCCCCAAAGCACTGCCTCCCACTTAGGTGGCCTCAGGGACCATCTCCCACCTCTGCTTGCACATGGGGACACGCACCAACATGTGTCCCGGCACAGACCTGGTCTGGGCAATGCGTCTCCAAGGAGCACCGTCCCCCTCTGCGGGGTCCCACCAAAGCTTGCTGGTTCTGCTGTGGCCAAAGCACCCTTCAGCCAGCGCCCACCACAGTCCATGCCCAGCTCAGCCCTTCACCACCCTCCACCTCCCGCTCCATCTCTCACCTCGTTGCCCAGCTATGTTATTAATTTTCCTTGCGTTGCCGGTCCTGGCCCAGGCAGACGACAAAAGGAGCAGCCGGGCCATGACTCATCACGGCCACGTCCTCTCCCATCGCTGGAATCTGCCGCTGCCTCCGCTCCCCAGCGCGGGAGGAGCCCGGTGCCGATGCACGGTGGGCACGGCGAGGGGACACCATGGAGCGGAGGCAGCGGGCGAGCTGGGGGGGCTGCACAGCCCCAGGCAACACCGAGGGGCTGACCCAGGGCTTGGTGGCCGCAATAACTGATTTTCATCAGCTCAGAGCGATCTCAGCCCATGGCAGCACCAGGAACCTGAGCAGCTGGTTTGCCCCTGGATTGCATCGCGCCGGGTAAACGCACCCCACATGGCGCAGGGCCGCAACCGAGCGGGACCCCCAGAGCTGTGCTCAGCACCCATCCCTTAAACATTTTACTGATCAGTAAAATAACAAGAATCCCGCTCACTGGTAGTGCTTTTGGGGGTGAACACACCCCGCTGCTCCGCACAGCCCAGCCCGTGCAATGCGCCTGCTCGCGGGGCTGCAGTGGGTGCCGATGCTCCCGGGGCACTTCCCTCCCGTGGGAGCTGGCAGCTCCCATCTCGATGCTCCCCGGGCACTTCCCTCCCGTGGGAGCTGGCAGCTCCCATCTCACCGGGGCGATCCCAGGGGACACGCACACAAACAAACCCCAGATTCCTCCTTCCCCGTGCTCTCTTCTCGCAGCGGCCCAGGACGTGCCCATCGCCCCGGCGTCGGGTCGGGTGCCACGGCGTGTGGCAGCTGCCCCGTCCCCAGCCCCAGCGCTGCTGGCCCAGGGCTGGGGGCTGCAGCAGCGCAGCGTTCCCGTGCCGCTTACCTGCGGGGCGTCCGTCCCGAGCCAGCGCGGCTGCCGGTGGGTGCTGGCCCGCAGCGGGAGCGCATTGCCCGGTGCGAGAGGTGCGGACGCCGCGTGAGTCATCGCCGGGCTCCTGGGAGCGAGGAGGAGGTTCCGACGGGGCAGGGACGGGCGTCGAGCAGAGCCCCACGTGTCCCGTCGGCTGCCAGGTTTCCTGGGGTGAAGGACTGCGCCGCAGCGTCAGGGGCCCAATCCTGCTGCTGTGCTGGGGTGGGCTGCATCAGCTGCTCCACAGCAGGGTGGGTGCTTGGGGTCTTCTGCCCCAGCGATGCCAGGGTGCCCAGCATGAACCAGGGTCCTGTCCGGTCCTGTCCAGTCTTGTCCCCCCCTCCCTGTGCCCATCTTTGCTCGGACTTGCAGGGGTGACGTGGCCAAAGCCCCAGAAGCCACTTCCTGAGACACCCAGAGCTGCTCAGCCAAACACCTCCCTCTATAATCCTTTTTTACTCAAACTTTGCACCATGGCAACAACTCCAGAGCCTTTAACCCTCCCCACCTTCTGACGAGTGGGCGGCAGTTGATTATCTCCCTGGGAATTAATTAACCACTTTCCCTGCGCTTCCCTCACCTGCAAGCCGGCACAACCCTCCTCCCCAGCACCCCCTCCCCGTCGCCAGAGCCCAGGAGCCCTCCCATGATGAGACCCTCACTCAGAGAACCCCCTCTTCGAGACCTGACCCCCAGCTTGCGGCTTGGGGGTGCGGCGGGGAGCACAGAGCAAGGGTGGGGGTCCCAGGAGTGGGTGCTGCCGCGTGGGGTGCGAGAGCTCAGGTGCAGCTGGAGTCGTCTGAGGTGCAAACACACCTCTCATTTGCAGTTCTGCTGGGTTTTTAAAAAAAAAATGTAGAGAAACAAATCTAAACAGCTGTAAAGTAAATTACCACTGTTTGCAGATGGCTCCAGGGAAGAGTTCTGCAGTTTGAAATCAAACAAGCCCATTTTAATTTATTTTTTTTTTAACGTGTCTGTGCGGTGGCTGTTNCNGGAGGGGGNTTCCNGGGGGCTGCTGCAGGGAGGGCACGGAGCAGCACCCATCCNGCTGGCACCCAGCGCTTGCTGGGGGGGACGTTCTGCCCCAGGCGTGCAGGTGTCTGAAGGGGCCCTTCTGCCTTGCTGCTCTCTGGGTTAAAATCCTCTCTTTTGGGGAGCTGCTGGACGTGATGGGCAGTTCCGGCGGGTGTTGGGCTCCAGGCAGAGCACCCCTCCACCGCTCCACAGCACCCAACGGCCCTCCTGGGAGTGCGGGCATGGCCACCACGACCCCACCTCGTCCCCCTGCCCGGCTCTGATGGCAGGAGGAGAAGGTGAGCAGCTTCCCTCCACCTCCCACCGGTCAGGGCTGCCTGGCCGAGCCGGAGCAGAGATCAGCCCTGGCTGCCTGGCAAACACCTGCTGGAAGCACGAAAAGAATTAAACAGGCAGGGAGAAAAACTGAGTGAGGTGCAGCAAGAGGCAGGAGCTGCTCTGCCGACGTCTCTCCCTCCCGAGCAGCAGACGGGGCTGACGCCGGCCAGCGAGAGCCATGACGGGCAGCAAAGCATCTCGCCGCCCGTCCTCTGCCCCTGGGCTGACGGGCACCCAGCGCCCGCCGCCACAGCTGCCGTCCCACCGCTGCGGTTTGCTGGAGAGTCCCGTTTCCCAGAGGCTGGGGGGGTGCTGAAGGCTGCACCCTCCGCCAGCCGAAAGCAGCCAGCCCGCGGCGCTGGGGACACGGAGGTGTGTTGATGGCAGCACTTGTATCTTCCAGGAACAAGCCCCATTAGTATATTTTCACTACGACATGAAATATTAATAACACTTTGCATTTATATAGCATCATTCATCCAGGAGTCACCAGCCGAGCTGCTGACATGAATCAAACAGCACAGCCAGCTCCCGAGGGGGCAGGTGAGCAGGATTATACCCATTTTCCTGCTGTGCACATCGAGGCACAGCGTTTCCTCCCGGGCACTGGTGCTTTGTGCCGATGCCCGTCATGGGTGAGACCCCCAGTGCTCCTCTGCCCACCGTCAGAAGATGCCACCGCTCAAAAGCTCACGGGGCCGCCTGCCCTGCATGGGGCATCTCTGTGCGGCCCACCCGCTTGGCCGAGAGTTTTGCTGTCGTCAGACAGAAGCTGCTGCAGAAACACAAAACGCTTCCTTGGGTCACTGGCACGTTGCTTTTTCCTTGAAGGTTTTGGAATTGCAAGAAAAGTTTTTCCACTTTGTAAAACAACAACAACAATAATAATATTCAGAGCTTTTTTGGTCCCTTCTTTGACAGATTTTGCAGACGTGGAGCACAGCAAACCTTGTGCCTGTTACTTCACCCCTTCAGCACAGCTGGACGCTGCTCCGCTCTCCGGGACGCGAAGAGCATCGCTGGGTGATACTTCAAAGCATCTCCTGTCCTTCTGCCAGCAGCTCCTGCAGGCTTTGCTGCCCAAGGTGGGCAGGAGCCAGCGTGTCACCCGGAGGGACGCTGTATGGCTGGCCTGGAGCGTTTCTGCTGGCTGCTGCAGCCCCTACCCCAGCAACCCAGCTGCGTGAACGACCTCGGCGTTGTTAATTCACCTGCGGCAGCAGCAGGGCAGTTGGGCAGCAGCACGGTCCCCGCCGAGCTCGGGTCCCCACGGCTCTCCACGGCCGGAGGCTGAGCCCCAGGTGGGCGCAGGCAGCGGCCGCAGCCCCACGCCACGCGGGTGACAGGTTCCATCTCCCTCCAGCGCATCTCCAGGCTGGGGGACCTTTGCTGCGGGCGCCAGCAGCCCGGCTGCGGCGTGCCGGGCGGGGGCTGTTGGCTTGGGCTGAAAATCACCGTCAAGGAAGGAGGGATGTTCTACATTCGTGCTGTGAAGAGTGAGCTGCCTGGGTGCTCTCTTTGGAGCAGGACCCCACGGGCACACGGCTGCTCTCCAGGACCGTCTGCTGAGCTTCACCAGCTCCAGGGACTCGCAGGGTCCCAGCAAACCCGGGGCACCGCGATGTCTGGGAAGGTCCCGAGGTCTCTGCTTTGCTTTTACTCCGGTGAAACCACCATCGACAGCTGGGAAAAGTTTGATTTTCTGAAAAAAAAGTCGACCTGTGGCAGTTTTGGGGGCCACAGCGCAGCCACATGGGACCAGCAGCCGCTGCCGGGTGGCCCTGGCTGGCGCTGAGCCGCTGCCGCTCGGCTGCTCCGACGCGAAGCCGTGCCGGTGTTCAGCGAGGGGAGCCGTGCGGTGCGGCCAGGAAACCTGTCAGCCCACGGACACAACGCGAGGGCCCCTGCGGCACGAGAGAGCGAGCAGCAAACCAGTGGGGAGAGGGCTATTTTCATCTTATTCGTGAGCCTTATCCTCAAACCCTCCTTCAGGTCTGTAGCACAGGATGACTGCAAAGGCTTTCACACTCTGACCCCGCAGGAATCGCTGCTGCTGCCGGTGCCGTTGCACGCAGATGCTGGTTAGCAGGGTGGAATCCCACTATTGATGCTGGATAAATATGAAAAAATAGGTGCTGGGTGCAGGCACGGAGCGGGGGGCGAGCGGGGGGGAAGCGCTGTTTGCACAGACCCGCCGCCGGCTGCACCGCTGCTGTTCAAAGAAGCAGGCACCTTGTTTGCAGATAATTAAAAACCCCAAACAGATTAGTGAAAACTAAACACACAGAGCAGGCTGGGTGCCGGCTAAACCGCCGGGAGACCCGCGTCAGCCGCCGTCGCTCCTGCAGCCACACCGCTGCGTGCCTGGGTCAGCCCCATCCACGGCCCGTGGCTCCCCGACGGGCTGCACCCTGCTCCCGTCCCGGGGGTCCTGCGGGCGGTCGGCACCTCCCCACGCTGCCAACGCCTTGCAAGGCTTGCAGACCCCCCAGGGATTACCTTGGGGGGCTCCCACACCTTTTTTTGGCCTCCAGCCCTGGCAGGGAATGCCAGGAACGGGTGGTGACAGGTCCAGCAGATGCTGGTGGCTGGGGGACACGCGCTGTGGGACTGAGCTCCCACCTCCCAGCAGACGTGAGAAGAACCAGCGCAGCCCCAGCACCACAGCGGGGGGCTCAGCAGGAGGGGAGGGGGGCGCGGGGGCTTCCAACCCTTGTTTTTAACAGGTCCCAAGGGGCCCTGGGGAAGTTCTCACCCAAGGTGCTGCTGGGGAAGGAGGGAGGCTACAGTGAAAGGGAGCACGGTGAGAAGGTGGCACTGCTAACGAGGCCGACGGCAATTAAACCGCTCTGCTGGCACAGCAGGGGTGAGGGCAGTGGTGCTGCCTGGCGAAGGCACCTGGACCCAGCGGCACCAAACGGTGCCAGGGCCGTGGTTCTGCTGCGGCTGGACCTGCGGGTACGCAGGGCGAGGGGTGCCGTACCCCCGGCACCCACCACACCGGCTCCCAGCCCCGAGGCACGGAAAGGACCCTTCGCTGCCCCGTGTCAGCACCAGCCCCGAGCTGCCCAAAGAGCCGCCGGTGGTCACGCTTCCCTGGTGGGGATGGTGGCCTGCAGACATGCTGGCTCTGTTCAGAATGTCTCCCGTGGCAAACCCATCTTCGAGGACTGTCTGGACGAGGGCAGGCAGACCCTCCGCAGCCCAGCCTGGGAGCAGCCATCTAACACGGCCAGGACCCATTAATCTGCTGATATTTAGAAGTGAGACTGCAGGGAGTAACCTCATTTCTAGGGAGAGCTTAATTAATCACGGAATCAAACTGACTCGAGGAGACGCTTTGCTACCGAGGAGATAAATTCGCATGGTCAGTGGTGGCTGAGGACGGGGATGGGGTTAGCAGGGACCTAAATCATGGCAGCTGATGGTGGTGAGCAGAGCAGGGGACAGGGTGAGCTGGGGGACAGGGCACGCCTGGCTGCAAACCCTTTCTCTGCGCTGGGAAGCAAGCGAGGGGGGCACAGAGGGGAGATGCTGCGGTGGCACTTTGCCTCTAAGAGGGCAAAAATAAGAGCATTCCCAGTCTGTGCAGACCACGTCCCTGCAATGACACCAAGGGAAGAAGGCAGAGGGCAAACTCACAAGCTGGAGGAGACCGTGGGCAATAACCCGGCCCTAAAACCCAGGCAGGGAGGGTCAGGGTCCCGGGATGCTCCCCAAAGTGGGAGCAGAGTCCAACCCAGCTTCAGCCCCTGCTGACTGCTGCGAAGGGGCCCGGTTACGGCTGTGTTGGCTTGTTTGGCCAAACAACCATCGAGCAAACGACATCCTTGCCCTTGCCGCTGACCTTGGCGGCGTTCAAACGGGCGACCTCCAGGTCAAAGTCTTTCTATCCTATTACCAGTCTCCTGAGTCACGCCTGTCCCCCGGCAAGTTATATTCTTCTGAAATGGCAGCTAAACGGGAAAGAGGTCACGCTCCCAATATGGTGACAATAGGACATGACAGCACTTTTCTGAGTGATTAAGCCTCAGGTGATGTCGGGGCTACGACACAAGTGGCTGAAGGCTGAAAGACTTTAATCACCCTGGACATGTCATTGTATCCTCACGCTCCATCCTGCCGGGGTGGGCGTCCAGTGCGAAACGGAAGAAACAGAAAAAATAATCAAGCCCAACCTGCGCACTCACCAGTTAGTTATCCGTGCTGCAGGTACCGCTGTTAATAATCAGCTGGAGCAGCCTGTTGGCCCTCAAAGACCATTCTGTGATAAATAAGCTCTGATGCCTTAAAATCAGTGTCTGGGGCCGCCGGAGCAGACGCTAGATGGCATTGGGAGAACGCGCCGTGCGGCGCCGGACGCCTGCCCTGGAACAGTCTGGCAAAGCAGAGCAGAAAACTCAGGATGACGGAGCAGAAAATGTCTCTGCCGGGGAGAGGCTGCCCGCTCACCTTCAGCCTTGCACCAACCTCGCGTCGGGGCGGCTTCCCGGGGATGAGCATGGCAGCGTGGTGGAGCTCACGGTGCTCAGCCGCTTTGCTGAGCTCAGAAAAGAGTTTCTCCCAATATATGTTATTTTTTTTTTAATAAGGAGCTGGGGGCTGGACCCCGCTGGCTGCTCCCTGGAGCCCGGCTGCCCCGGTCAGCACCCGTGCGGGGCTGCGCGGGTGCCTGCTCGGCCGGGTGGGCGTGCAGCCGGCCGCCCCGCACATGGGATAGCTGCGTGGAGCAGGGCTCTAAAGTGAGTTCAAAGCTGAACGCTGCTGCTGACCTGTCCCTCCCCTGTGACACCAGAATCCTGCCAGCTCCCCTCGCACCAAAAGGAAGGGGTTTTTTTACCAGCAGACAGAGGAGTCCGTGGGGGAGCGGGGAGTGGGGACTCGGGGGCTGCAGCCCCACATCCAGGCAGAGGCGTCAGGCACAGGAAGGTGGCCGAGGATTCACCCTGGAGAGGGCAGGGGACGGGCAGCTCTGCTTGGCAGGGGAAGGCAGAGCAGTGCCAGGGGCTAAGATGCCCCAATCCACCCCAACTCGGTGCCTTGGGAACCCCAGCAAGGCAGACCCTGCCTGCCACCCGCCGTCCCTCTGGCCTGAAGCGCCTGGCCCTGGGCTGATTTGCCCCAGGAGGTCTCTGCCAGGGACAGGCTCTGCATCAGCCCAGCTCGGCGTTTCGCCCCGGAGCGGTGTTTGCAGCTGTAGCCTCCAGCCAGCTCGGGGCTGTGACAGCGATCAACCCCTCGCTCCAGACCAGCCTACCAAGACCTGCCTGTCTGTCTGTCCATCCACCCCTCTGCATCTCGCTCACCCCCTCACCTGGGTGCGTCGGGGTTTATTTGTGTCACCACAGCATCCCTAGGGCCGGTGTGGACTGGCCCCTCCTGGGAACAAGCCTGGGAGATTATTAATGGGGCGGCTCGCTGAGCCCCCCTGACCTGCAACGCCAGGTTGGAGCCAGAAACTGTTTGCAGCTGCCACGATCCCGTTTCGCCTCCTCCCACCCCGCAGGGCCAGCGTCCCCTTCCCCCAGACCACCTCCCGCGTCCCCACCGAGCCCAGCCGACTTCTGTGCTTTGCCTCCCGAGCGCTGCATCGCGCAGGCAGCCGCACAGCCCCCGTACATCTCCTGAGCGCAGCTCGCTGCCTTCCAGCCAGCCCCGGCCTCGCAGCCCGCGTCTCCCCTCTGCGTCGCTGGCGGCAGACGGCACGGCACATGGCATGGCACTGCCGCAGCCCACCCGCTCCTCCCCTCCCAGGGGTACCCCAACAGCCTCCAGCCCTCTGCAAACCAGAACGGCCGGGCTTCGCGTCGCTCTGCTCGCGCAGGGGAGAGCTGCTGGGGTGATGCTGCTGTTTCTGGGGTGCAGGCTGCTCTCCCGCCCCAACCTGCCCCTGCACCCCGTCCCGTGGGGCTGGGACTCCCCCTCCCCTGTCCTCCCTGCCCGAGCAGAGCCAGAACTCCAACACCTCTGCCACAGAGCTCAGATTTGTTTGGAGATCTCTGCCCGGACAGTCTGACACTACAGCATTCTTCCAAAGGCTACAAACTTGCTCACACCCCAAGAAAAATACTACATTAATATCAACTCACCGCCTCCCATTTAATTTGCCTGCACCACTCCCGGGGACTCTGGGCAGCGAATGTGCGAACTGAACTCTGAAAAGGGCCCAGACTTGGCTCAAAGCAAGAGTTTCTGCATCACCGTGTCTTAAAATGTCAGCACTTTAATTAGCTGCCATCTGAAGCTGGAGTAAGTCTGTCTGGAAAACAGCTAGCAAACTGTTTTGCCCCTCTCTGTTTTCAGTTTGGGTTGAGAAATTTGTTCAAGCTGACCTTTTTCCTCCCAGACCCAAAAAAAGTTCCCAACCATATTGGCATTTCCTAAAAATAGGACAAAGCAGCCCCCCGCAATACCAGCCAGCTGTAGGGATGATGTTGTGCTCAGCTGAACTGCATCACGCCAGAGGAGGGAGGAGGACTTCAGCAGCGAGATTCCTGCTCTGGGAGAGATGTGGAGATGCTCCTGGGCTCCCACGGTCACCCACAACTGTTGTGTGCCCCAGCACATCCTCCTGGCATCTCTCCAGGGCTCCCACCGTGTCTCATCACCTCTTCATTAACCCGGAGGGCTCCGTGACACTCATTAGGTGCCGGTCTGGGACGTGCAGCAAACACCATGGGACGCTTAACGAGCTGGAGATGCAGCCACTCCATCAGCCTGCCCGCGGGCTGGGAGCTGCGGCTGCCCGTGGCTGGCTGAGCAGGGATGGTGGCACCGTGCTCCTCACGCACGCAGCCGCCGTCCCCAGAGAGGCAGGGACGGGCTGGCATGGCAAACCAAGCAAGCAGGGCGAGCTTTGGGGGATGCAGGGTGCTTTTGAGGGGAAGATGGTCCCTGCCATCGCGCGCTGGACCTGTCCTCAGGACCCAGGCTTCTCCTGGCATCTCCCTTGAGCAGCACTGAGCCCCTCTCCAACCCTCTGTGAGCCGGGTCTGGGCGCAGGGATGACACGGAGTGATCAGCACCAGCCCCCAGCCCCCCCCGGGAGTCCCCAGACTGGTGCCCAAGGGGATGGAGCTGCAGGGCATCGCACTCTGCAAGCAACCTCCCAAGGCAACGCAGGCTTCCCCGCTCCTCTTCTTCCTCCAGCCCAAATTCACTTGCCATTACCACCAGGGTCAGGGTTTTCCCTTTCATCTCCTTCTGACACTGCTGTCAGGTCCCCTTCATTCAAAAGAAATCCCCCAGCTAAAGTCATCTCAGATCAAGGTGTCACCTGCTCAAAGTTTTGCAGTGCATCATCTAAATCTCCAGTCTCACTCGTGCTTTTAATTTTATTTTTTATACCCGTAAGGCTGCCGGAGTCATAACTTACACTCCAGGATAATTTCTTGCTCTAAAGGATACAGTGAATTTCTTCACAATTTGCTGACCAGCTGAGAATGCTTCTCCAGGTGGGTTACGCTGGGTAATTATTGGATTTCAGCTGCTGGAGATGGAGGTTTGAGCCCACTTCTGCTCTCTTTACCTGTGTTAAATTAATGAAAGCAAAGCCAGAGGAAGCACCTGAAAAAAACACAGGAAAGTGGGAGGCCACGATGCTCCACCATGGCTGCCAGATTTGGAAACCTCGGTGCCGAGGTGGCACAACACCTCAAAGGGCTCTGGAGCCCCAGCCAAGGCTGTCTCCAGCACGGCATCTAAGAGCAGAAGCCACCAAAAGCCAGGGGCTGCTGTCAGAAAGGCCCACACAAACCTCCATCATCGCTATGGCTGGGTGCTGTGGAGGGCTCAGGGATGTTTTGGGTCCAAACTTGGCTCAAAGCCCAGCGAGCGTCTTCCAGGAGTGCGGCTGCTGCTCTACCGGCCACCGGCACAGCCCGGCACCGTGGGCCACTGCCCTCTCGAGATGGCAGAGCAGCAGTTGGTCCCCTTTGCAGAGCAAGGGAAAGCTCGAGCCAGAGAAATACCTTCCTCAGAGCCTAATGATTCTTCAGCACGTCAGAGGAAGAAGAGCGGGATCAAAAGCATCCTCCCTGCCTTCCCGCTCATTGACGGAGAGCCTGGAGTCCTGGCCTCGTGGTGCTCCGGCTTTGGTGGAGTGCGACACTCATCTGCGGCGCGGCACGCAATTATGGCTTGAAAAAAGAAGGGGCAGATCGCCCCGGGCGCGGGAAGAACAAGAGCCAGCCGCCTTTCATCCGCACCCCACCATCCGCCGCCTGCCGCTCACTATTCTTCTCCCTCCTGATCAAGGAGAAGCGTTTCCTCCTCCTGCAATTGAAGCCCGGAGCCCCGGCATTGCTTGGGTGGTGCGGGGAACCGTCCGGCTGCGCCGAGCAAGCGATGGAGCTGCTCCCGGCGTCACGCTGTGGGGCACAACCCTGCGCGGGCGGCTTTCAAGCTCCGAGACCGCCTCGTGGAGACAGATATTTATGTACGTATACACGTACAGCTCCACCGCTTCTCGCACGCAGAGGAAGGTCAGCCTTGGTTCACGCTTGATGTGGGAAATGCCGTAGCTCAGCTGATGGCAGGCAGCAGAGCGACCATTCATGCACCTGCGTTGGTGCTAAACAGAGTTTGTGCCCTAGGTAAGAGGAGAAAAGGAGCTCTAGGAGGAAACATTGGTCACTGGGATTTAAAAATCCCCTCGTGTTCTCCTGAGAGAGACTCCAACTCTAGGTTTCTGCTTGGGCAACTCTGCCCTGAGTTCTAGTCCTTGTGAGAAAAACAAGCTCCTACGAGTTACGATGGCAACTGGTCGCTTGGGGGTTGCACCATGCTGTCTTGGAAGAAGATGGAAGTTGCTACCAGCTCCACCCATGAGTAGAAAGCAGAGCTGCCTTGGTGGCAAGAAGAAAAGACTCCCCAAGAGCCTGTGTCCATTCAGCCCCCGCGGCAAGGGCTGAGACCCAGGCCTGACAGGGTAACACGAGTTCAGCAAGTGCTTGAAGAAGGTGGCTGGGTCTGTCTGTTCTGATGTGAAGCCAAGTCAGCAGAGCTATCCCAGGGACCAAGAACATTTGAGGAACAACCAAGAGACAGCAAACTCACCTGGTGCTGTTCACAGCTCCCATCTGCTACCAGAAGACTTTCCTCATGCAGCAGACGAGCGCTGCTGCTGCTTCCAGGCTGCCTTTGCCACTTCTCTCTGACTTGGCTGTCTCTGGTTCTTACAAACCACTCCAGGAATTAACCAAGCACAAGGTTTTTGGAGATGCTGGAAGGGTGCACCAGGGAGCACTGGGCAGATCTCCAAGAGAAGGCTCTGCACACATCCCTGTGCCCTCAGGAGCACAGCCAAGCTGGGTCCACAGCCCCCAGACAGCCCTGGGGCTGGGTTGGAGGGACCCCACCGAAGCCAACCTTCACCACCACGTGAGGCCCTCACCGCTTCCCCGGCTGGAAAGCGTGCTGCGGGCAGCCTGCCCTCCCTCTCCCGCAGCTCCATCTGAGCTCCCTTCACTGCAAGGATCTCACCACCGAAACCACCAGTGCCAGGGAGACCCAAACTGCCCGTTCTCCCACCCCCGGTCTCTGCACAGCAGGCAGCCCAGCCCGCCGTGGCTGCAGCCGGGATGGCGGGCAGCAGGCCATGTGTTATTAATTGGCTGGGAGAGGCACCGCTACTCCCAGGCTCCTTCCTAGCATGTTCTTCATGTCAATACAGCTGCAGAAAATCAGCTTCATTATCCTGAAGGATCCAGGAGCTCTTCCCAGATGCCAAACGCAGAAGCAGCCCTGAGGGCTCTTTTAGAGAAATAAAAGTCCAGTAAAAGTTCGTTCGCTCCTTGCTTTACTCCCAGGGAACTTCTCGACACCGACCCCAAGCTCGCCGGCGACCGACGTGCTGACGGATGAAGCCCTGCGTCTCAGGAGCTGTGTCTCATCTCCGCCTCGGTGGAAGGCTTTCGTTACACTACAGACTTCATTACGAGGAAATTAAAATAAAGGCTTTTCTTTTTTTTGTCTATGATATTGGGAAATAAAGCTCACTTCCACCTCATCGCTGCACCTCTGTGTGTGGCAAGCAACTGCCAAGCAGCAAGAGCAGAGCCGTCAGGACAGCCGGGGTCTGCTCCCAGTGCTCCCAGTCACCCTGCTTTGAAACTGGGGGAAAACCACTGCCAGAAGTCCATGGTCAGAGAGCTGTGCCCCAGCTCAGTCACCGTGCCCAGCATGGCCGCGGGCAGCCCCGGCACGAGCGCAGGGAGCTTCCACGTGTTGCTTCTGCTCGTGATTTCTAAATATCTGAGCGAAATCAGCAGTGGCAGCCGCCGGGCTCCCACTCACCCGCGGCCGGGACAGCGAGGGCGGCTGAGCCCCAGCTGATGAACTGGGAAGGAAAGGATGACAGGCCCCATTTACACATCACTCTGCTTTTTTATGTAGAATAAAAAGCAGGGTTTCTTCCCTGTTTCCCAAAAGCAAAGCCCAGGTCCCTCCTCACCCTGTCCTGTGCTGGGCTGTGCCCCGGGCTGGGGGCTCAGGGCGGCAGGAGGGGGAGCGAGGGGCAGGGGGTGGCTCTGGACCGCGATGCGAAGGGACACCTTGTCAACCTGTGCATCCCCACCCCGAGCCACCCCCGCTCCCACGGAGCCGC
>Ga0065711_1041738_pt1 | contig 15910 bp, 13 predicted proteins | sample Hoacrofraction12_FD_59098 | JGI IMG/M metagenome (GOLD analysis project Ga0065711, IMG submission 59098) | Hoatzin crop microbial communities from Cojedes, Venezuela - Epithelial fraction 12 v2 (version 2) | ecosystem: Host-associated > Birds > Digestive system > Esophagus > Crop | place...
TTGGCAGGCAGTGTTCCACCTCGGCGAGATAGTCGAGATACACCGCAAATAATCGGAAGAGTGCGGCCATCCTGTGCTCTTACACGTATCCTAGTTTAAGTGTCGAAATAGTGATTGAAAATGTGCATACGCCCATTATCTATGTGGGTTGCTGCTCCTTAAAAGGTGGACTGCATGTTAGAAAATTAAGAGGTAGGCTCTAAACCTACCTCTTTCTTGGGATATATGCGGACTCGAACCGCTTTACCGCTTCCCGCATGGGCATATCTCGGAGAGATTCTCCGCTCTTAGCCTTTCGGTACCCTCGGCCGATTAAGCGGGCTGGTGGGCTTTGATGTTATCTCGCCCTAATGTGAGTACAAAGTTAGCAACCTTTTTTGAAATCCGCCACCTATTCCTCTACAAAATAGTTAGGAGTTACAAGAAAAAAACTACTAATTTCTAACGACTAACTTCTAACTATTTTGTAATTTTGCGTTTTAAATGTGGATGCACATTGCTTGACAAGAGCACTTTTACCGTGTGATACACATCACCCTAAATCTAATCTATATGGCAAGAAATCTAACACCGGAAGAAATTCGTGCCCTCGAGAACCAAGGTTGTTGGGCACAAGATTGGAACAAAGTGGAGGTGCATGAGCGCTTCGAGCCGACCAACCTGCATCGCGTGGCGTTCTACGGTCGCGTGTGGCTGGGAGTATTTGACAAACAAGTGGAGGTGAGCAAGGGCTTCTTGAAGCCTGCCGGCATCTGCAACGCCACGCTGCGCAACACGCGCATTGGCGACAACTGCCTGATTGAGAACATCGGCAACTACATCAACGAGTACGACATCGGTAACGACACGATCATCTCCAACGTGTGCACGATGGAGACAACGCCCGACGCGAACTTTGGCGAGGGCAACCTGGTGAGCGTGCTCAATGAGGTGGGCGACGGCAACGTGATCCTGTTTGACGGGCTGACGAGCCAGCTGGCGGCGCTGATGGTTGAGTGCCAGTACGACAAGGCATTTTGCGAGCGCATGAAGGAGTTGGTTGCGCAAGATGTCCGGCAGACCGTGCCGCCGCGCGGCACGATTGGCAACAATGTGCACATTGTCAACACCAGCGAGATCACCAACACGCACATCAACGACGGCTGCCAAGTGATTGGCGCATGCCGCCTGAGCAACTGCTCCATCAAGAGCATCCCCGGCGCGGGCGTGTACATTGGCAGTGGCGTCATCTGCGAGAAATCCATCATCTTCAACGGCTCGGTCATCCTCAACAGCGCCAAGATTGAGAATTGCTTTGTGGGCGAGGCGTGTCAGATCACCAACGGCTTTACCGCCGAAAGCAGCGTGTTCTTTGCCAATAGTTATATGGCTAACGGCGAGGCGTGCGCCGCCTTCTGCGGTCCGTTCACCGCCAGCCACCACAAGAGTTCGCTGCTGATTGGCGTGAAACTGTCGTTCTACAACGGCGGCAGTGCCACCAACTACAGCAACCACGCTTACAAGATGGGACCCATGCACTACGGCACCATGGAGCGTGGCAGCAAGACTGCCTCGGGCGCATACGTGCTGCTGCCTGCCACCATCGGCGCATTCTCGGTGTGCTTCGGCAAGCTGATGTATCACCCCGACACCCGCTCGCTGCCGTTCTCCTACCTGATTGCCTACAGCGATACGATGTACCTCGTGCCGGGCCGCAACATCACCACCGTCGGCTTGTATCGCGACATTCGTAAGTGGCCCAAACGCGACAAACGCCCCTCCGGCAGTCGCAAGAGCATCATCAACTTTGACTGGCTGTCGCCATTCACCGTTGGCGAGATTGTCAAGGGCAAACGCATCCTCGAGCGCTTGCGCGAGGCGTCAGGCGAGAAGGTCTCGACTTACAACTACCACGAGTACGTCATCAAGGCATCGCAACTGCAGGCGGGCATTCGCAACTACGACATGGCGTTGCGCATCTTCATGGGCGCGTCGCTCAAGCGGCACGACCCCGTCGCGCCCGCCACTACCATCGGCGTAGGCGACTGGACCGACTTGTCGGGTCTGCTGGTGCCTTCGAGCGAGGTGCAACGCCTGATCGATGACATCACCAGCGGCGCCATCACATCCGTGGGCGAGGTGCTGCAGCGTTTCAACGATATGAACGACAATTATAAGGAGTACCGCTGGGCGTGGGCTTATCGCCTCATCCTGGACTACTACGGCATTGAGGAACTCACCCCCGATATGGTGGAACGCATCCGTGAGGATTATGTGCAGGCACGCCGCGCATGGATTGCGCAAATCCGCGCCGATGCCGCCAAAGAGTACCGCCTGGGCGATGTCGAGGACAATGTGTTCGAGGAGTTTATCTCGCAACTCGATCGCGAAGTGGAATACGAAAATACCGACCTAAGATAATCCCCACCCCACCTCCAAAAAAACACCACGACAAAAAAAACTCAACTCTCAACCCTCAACTCTCAAAACTTTTTACTACCTTTGTAGATTGAATGAATTTACACGAACCTTTATAAAACAACCATTATGTACGACAAACAATTGTTAGAACAAGTAACAGCCAAGGCGCAGACCTGGCTCACGGATGGCTACGATGAGCAAACACAGGCAGAAGTGCGCGCCATGTTAGCCAACGAAGACAAAACCGACTTGGTGGAGTCGTTTTACCAAGACTTGGAGTTCGGCACGGGCGGCTTGCGCGGAATCATGGGCGCGGGCAGCAACCGCATGAATCTCTACACGGTCGGCAGCGCCACGCAAGGCCTTGCGAACTATCTGCACGAAGCTTTTAAAGACTTGGACCAAATCAAGGTGGTTGTGGGTCACGACGTGCGCAACAACAGTCGCCTCTTTGCCGAGACCGTGGCGAACATTTTCAGCGCCAATGGTATCAAGGTGTACCTGTTTGAAGGGCCGCGCCCGACGCCGGAAGTGAGCTACGCCATCCGCCGTTTGGGATGCCAGAGCGGCGTGAACATCACGGCTTCGCACAACAAAAAAATGTATAATGGCTACAAGGCTTATTGGGACGACGGCGCGCAAGTGGTTTCGCCTCACGACGTGAACATTATTAAATATGTCAACGCCATCAAGGACGTCAAAGAGATAAAATTCCAGGGCAACCCCGACCTCATCGAGAGCATCGGCGAGAACGTGGATGGACCCTATATCGAGGAAATCCACACCCTTTCGCTCAGCCCCGAGGTGGACGCAAAATGGCACGACCTGAAAATCGTCTATACCCCCATCCATGGCGTAGGCGTAACGATGGTGCCGCGCTCGATTGCCCGCTGGGGCTTCGACAACGTAATTCACGTGCCCGAGCAGGACGTCATGAGCGGCGAATTCCCCACCGTAGAACAACCGAATCCGGAGTTGCCCAGCGCAATGGTGATGGCAATCGACAAAGCCAACGAGGTGCAGGCTGACGTTGTAGTTGCCAGCGACCCCGACGCAGACCGCATCGGACTGGTAATGAAGAACACCAAGGGCGTTTACGAACTCGTCAACGGCAACCAAATCCAAATTATCTTCTTGTACTACCTGATGGTGCGCAACCGCGAACTCGGCAGGCTCAAGGGCGATGAATACATCGTTAAGACCATCGTCACCAGCGAAACCATCCGCAAAATCGCAGAAAAAGAAGGCATCAAGATGTTCGATTGCTACACCGGCTTCAAATGGATTGCCACGGTTATGCGCGAAATGGAAGGCAAAGGTCGCTACCTGGGCGGCGGCGAGGAGAGTTACGGCTTCCTGCCCGAAACGTTCGTGCGCGACAAAGACTCCGTTTCGTCCATCCCACTGATGTGCGAAATCACCGCGTGGGCAAAAGAGAAAGGCATGACGCTCAACGACATGCTGATTGACATTTATATGACCTACGGCTATAGCAAAGAGCGTGGCATCTCGGTGGTTCGTCCCGGCAAGACCGGCGCCGACGAAATCAAGGCGATGATGAAGAACTTCCGCGAGAACCCGCAAGCCGAAATCGACGGCTCGCCGGTTGTGCTCATCAAAGACTTCCAGAAGCTCGAACAGAAAGACCTGAAGACGGGAGAAATCACCAAGTTGGACATGCCCGTCACCAGCAACGTGCTGCAGTATTACACCGCCGACGGCACCAAGGTCTCCATCCGCCCCTCAGGCACCGAGCCGAAAATCAAGTTCTACATCGAAGTGCACGACACGCTCGACAAGCCCGAGAACTACGACGCCAAGAACGACTGGGCAGACGCCAAGTTAGACCGCATCTGCCAATCCCTCGGCATCAGCTAATTCTCGCAACACGTAAAAACAGCAACGCCACGAAGCATCGGGCTTCGTGGCGTTGTTTTATTACAACTGAAGGCGCGCGGCAGACAATGCGCTACGATCGATAATGCCACTAATGCCCAATATCTCCCTCCTCTTTTTGACACCTTGAGTCGTCAATTTGGCTGGAGAGTGGAGGGTAACAAGATATGACTTCACCTTTAGCCCATAATTCTTGATTACAGCGGCAAGTTTATAGAGCGTTTCCTCGATTGTGCCTTCTGAACCCATACGACCTCTCATAGCAGTTTTACACTCCATGACATATAACCGGTTTTGGTAAACAAACGCCACATCCAGTTCGTTATCGTTTGTGCTTTGTTCTTCTCCTTCTCGGAATATCTTCAGTGAGTGCGCAATCTGTTCTTCTCCAAGCTTCAGTTCTTTTTTGACCCGCAGATAGGTATATTCCTCGAACCACTCGCCTCCATAATACCGTTTATCTTTGTTATCAGGAAGTTCCTGCGAGTGTCTCATTTTCCCTAGCAAGATGAAATTTTTCTGCTTAACTTTATTAAATAAGTCAAATGTCGTATTTTCCGATTTCAAAAGATTTGTTTCGCTCTGATAATTAATGCCATACATATAAAAGTACTCTTTCAGCGTGATTTGCGTCGTAAACGGATGGCTTTGCTCATCATCTAAGTTGCAATAACTATTATCGCCGAATGGCACATAAACGAATCGCACCTTCGCTTGATGGCTATCACGCATGTCCTTAAAGAACTCATAAGTGGCAATCGACATGATTTTAGTGCCACCGGTAAGGTTCACTATATATTCGTCTTGCCAGTTGAAATCGGCAGCTTCTAACGCCTTCATCGTATGGTCGAAATCATCATTTTGCACCTGCACGCGTTCTATATCATTCGACTGCAGACCCAACGCCTTCTCCAGTCGCTCCGCAATGTTTTGTTTCTGCGTATATTCGGTCGAAATAAGCACAAGAATGTCATCATCGTTTGCCACTTCCTTGATGAAGAGGAAATTTGGCACCAGATGCTCGCTAAGAATCGAAATAATAACCCTACTCATATTCATTAACTGATTTTTGATAAAACGCCATGACCTTTGGCGACGCTTTTCCCGAGCCCGACGTGCTCCGGCAGCAACGCGTTGCACACGAAACTGATATCAAACGCGCTAAATTCCACCCCTTTGCTGACAACATTTTGTGCGAGAGGCGCAAATTCGGTGATGGCACACTGTATCTGTTGCTCGCAATGATAATTTATGCCTTTAAAAAACGAAATCATATTCCCCACCAGAATATCCTCAATAAAATTAATTTTGTCGGTGAGGGCGATAAAATTGCGGTAGGTCGCATAATTTTCCGAATTCAGCGGCACGTAGTTCGTCAAGTGGTAAAATTGAGCGTCCTCCACGAGTTGAGGCTGATATAATTTGGTCGTAGCCGACGTCATGCGAAACGACACCTGCTCTCTGCCTATGCGCAAGTCAAGGCGGGCATGTTCCAGCAGAGACGCGACAGCATCAATGCCCTCGTTGATGGCGACGATGGCTGCCTTCCCATCAATCGTTTTATATTGCACCGAGGGATAGCGATAATTCACGCTGCTGCCGTCACCATGATTATGTAGCTGCGTTTCATCACGACCCAACGCATTGATTATCGCCCCGCGAAACTTAGTTACGTTGGCAATGGCGAGCGGCGCATCGTACAGAATTGTTAATATCTTTGTTTCATCCATAATGCATGCTAAATAACATATTTTTGCGCTAAAATACAAAAAAATCGCAGATTAATCGCTATTTTTGCACAAAGATTTGACTTTTGGCTCGATTTTTGCTAATTTTACAGCATAAACATGAACAACCATTAACTTTTTATTTTATGGCAGAACAATATCTTTATGGTGCCTCGGTGCAGGGCATCCAAAAATTCATTTTTCAGACCAACGAGTTGCGCGACATTGTCGGCGCCAGCGAATTGGTCCAGGAAGTGTGCACTAAAATGTTCAAGGAGTTTGTAACCGACAAGACAATCGTAATCGTTATGGCGGCGGGAAACATCAAGTGTATCTTCGACAACCGCGAGGATTGCGAACGCGCGGTGCTCGAGTTTCCACGCAAAGTGCTCACCGAAGCGCCGGGCATTACCATCAGTCAGGCTGTGGTAAAATTAGAAAATTGCAATCTCAACGAGAAAATGCAAGAACTTGAAGATCACCTGCGTGCGCAACGCAACCGTCCGATGGCAAGCATTACGACGGGGCTAATGGCGATAGAGCGTTCGCGCAAAACAGGTCTGCCCGCAGTTAGCAAAGAAGATGGTGATTTCATCGATGCAGGAACGAAAAAGAAGAAAGACAATCAAAATACGCGAGAACTCTGCAAAAAGAGTTTTGGAGGCGTAAAAGACAAAAAAATTGCTTACGATATCTCAGAGATGACGGGCAAAAACGACTGGATTGCCATCATCCACGCCGATGGCAACGGCTTGGGAAATGTAGTGCGCGGACTTGCTCAGAGAAAAGACCAGAAAGAATTAAAAGACTTTTCCGAGAAACTCGACGCTGCGAGCGAAGAAGCAGCACATGCGGCATACAAGGCTGTAGAAGAGACGTTCTCCAAAGATAAGCCTATCCCCTTGCGCCCGGTGGTGCTTAGCGGTGACGATATGACCATCATCTGCCGCGCGGACCTTGCCATTGATTATACCAAGGCGTTCATCGAGAAGTTCGAAGATAAGATGAAAGATGAGAAACTCACCGCTTGCGCCGGCATCGCCTTTATCAAGTCAAGCTATCCGTTCTACTACGGCTACGAACTGGCTGAAGCGCTATGTGGCGAGGCGAAAAAAGCATCTGGCAGAAAAGCATCCTGCCTGATGTTCCACAAGGTGCAGAGCAGCTTCGTGGAGGATTTCGAAGAAATCAAACGCAAAGAGCTGACGCCAAACAACAATGCAAGCTTCGTTTATGGTCCATACTACATCAAAGAGCATGACGGCGATTGGAAGATAGACACGCTACTGGAAAAGGTCGATGACCTTAGCAGCGAGAACCGAGAAGGAAACGCGGTGAAAAGCGACCTGCGCCGGTGGATGACGCTCTTGCACGACAATCCCGAACAAGCGAAGCAATTCGCCGAACGGGCAATGCAAGTGTTAGCGAAAAAAGGCCTGTTTAAAGAACTTACCGAGCCAAAGCCCGGCAAGAGCCCGAATTGCTACGCCGCATACGATGCCCTCTCATTAGTCAGCATTTTTAACCAAGAAACTAAATAACTCACATTTATGGCAAATACAATCAAATACCAAATCGAGTTCTTCTCGCAATGGCACTGCGGGTCAGGACTTTCTGCCGGCGCCGACGTGGACGCGCTGGTGGTCAAGGATGCCGACGGGATGCCATTTATCCCCGGCAAGACAATCAAAGGTTTACTCAAAGAAGCGCTGGAAGATTACGCCTTCCTCGCCAAAAAGAACATTGACACAAAAAAATGTTTCGGAGAAGAAACCGCCACAAAGGGCACTGCCTTTTTCAGCAATGCCACGCTCAGCGAAGAGGAGCATGACGGCATCGTAAACGCGAAGGCGCAACAGTACCTTTATAATAAGGTGTCGCAAACGGCGATTGACGACGAAACCGGCACTGCTAAACAGCACAGCCTGCGCCGCATCGAGACCGTCGTCCCCTGCACCTTACAAGGCACCATCAGCGATGTGCCCGAGGATATCAAAGAACATTTAATCAAAGCGTTCGGCATGGTGAAACGCTTGGGGCAAAACCGCACGCGCGGATTGGGCCGATGCCGCATAACATTAAAGGAAGGAGGTGAAGCATGAATCCGCCGCTACAATTTAAAGTGACGTTGCTCAGCGACGTAATTCTCAATGTGAAAGCTGCCACCGAGGGCAACAACGAAACGCTGGATTTTATTCCCGGCAACAACTTCCTCGGCATCGTGGCACAAAACTATGATGCCTGGGGCGACGATGCGCTCACGATTTTCCACAGCGGCAAGGTGCGTTTTGGCGACGCCCATCCGGTGACCAAAGACGCCACGTTGCGCTCGCTGCGTGTACCCGCCGCGATGTATCATCCCAAAGACGAAACCGACACCTACTACATCCATCATCTCATCGATAAAGTCGCCGTTAAGGACAAGCAACTAAAGCAATGTCGCACAGGATTCTATCAATTTGACTCCAACAAAGCCCAAGCGGTAGCCACGCCTCGCTCGTTCGCCATCAAATCGGCATACGACCGCGAACAACGCCGCAGCAAAGACGAACAGATGTTTGGCTACGAGTCGCTGCGGGCGGGCGCCCAATTCTTCTTCGAAGTAGAAGTTGATGACAACGCCCTCGCCGAAAAGATCAAAAATGCACTCATTGGCGAGAAGCACATCGGACGCTCTCGCACCGCCCAATATGGTTGGATAAAAATTGAGGAGGCTGAATTTAACAACGTGCTTTCCCGCGAAGACTCCAACTCTCAAACCGTTGTCTATGCCGATAGCCGGTTGATTTTCTTTGATGAGAAAGGTATCCCGACCTTCTGCCCCACCCCGGAACAATTAGGCGTGGTAGGCGGAAAGATCGATTGGGCAAAGTCGCAAATCCGCACGTTTGAATACGCGCCGTGGAACTTCAAACGCCAAACGCGCGACGCCGACCGTTGCGGCATCGAGAAAGGCAGCGTTTTCGTAATCACAGGTGCAAAAACGGATAAACGGGCCTCTAAATACGTGGGCCGCTTCAACAACGAGGGCTTCGGCAAAGTGATTTACAACCCCGACTTCCTCAGTGCAGACAACGAGGGCAAAGCCACCTACACCCTAACGCCACCCGTAGCCAACGAGAGAACGGAAGTCGCAGAAATCAATGGTACTACTCCGCTGCTGCAGTTTGTCAAGCAACGCAAAGAACAAGAAGAATGCGAAGCCACCATCTATAGGCTGGTGAATGATTTTGCCAAAGACAATAGTCATTTGTTCAAAAATGAACGTTTCGCTTCGCAATGGGGAAAAATCCGCGCTATCGCCATGGCAGCAAAAACCGACGAAGATGTCAAGAAAGGTATCATGGAAAAAGAAAAGGGGTACCTCAAACATGGTGTAGCCCAATCAAAATGGGAAGGAAGGCCCGAGAAAGAGCTCAATAAATTCCTAGAAGAGCCAAGTCTCCAAGGACATCTGCGCGAAGCCGTTATTAACCTGTCATCACTCATGGCAAAAAAAAGTAAAAAACAATGACAAATAAAACTAAATATACACATAGAGCGATTGCGCGCGTTATCATCGAAGCCGCATCGCCAATAGCCATCGGTACCGGCGAAAAGAACATCCTCACCGACTCCCCCGTCGCAACCGACATCTATGGACTGCCCTATATCCCGGGGTCTTCGCTGGCGGGCGTGCTCCGTCACGCACTCGGCTACTCCGATGAGAACAACGCCCAAAATCCCTTCGGCTACCAAGATAGTAAAGGCGGACACGGCTCGTACCTGATTTTCAGCGACGCGGTGATGATTGGCAAGGATGGCAAGGCAATGGACGGACTCATGGACGAACTCAAAAATGACATCGATTGGGATAATGACTTTTACAAGGCTCTCCGCGAACTCCCTATCCGCCAGCACGCCAACCTCAATGACTTTGGTACGGTAAGTGACACGGGCAAGTTTGATAACGCCGTGGCGCTGAAAGGTACCCGCTTTGTCTTCGAAGTGGAAATGCCATTCGGTGATGAAGGAACGCCTTCGTTCGACGATTTCAAGGATATGCTTAGAAAGCTCTCCAGCAAGACCTTGCGCATCGGCAGCGGCGCGCACAATGGCTTGGGCGAATTAGAAGTCATCAAGTGCCAATGCGTGAACCTGGATTTGAGCCAACCCGATGACTTGGAAGCTTATCTCAACAAATCAAGCAAACTGAGCGTGAATGACCCGTTCATCAAAGATGCGAAAGACTTCAAAGAAACCGATGACACTAACACGCAGGCAATGCACTACGAGTTAACGCTCCATCCCGACAGTTTCTTCCTATTCGGCTCGGGCGTGGGCGATGATGAAGCCGACATGACGCCTGCCACTGAAAATATAATAATTTGGGACGCCAACGACAAACCTTCTATTAAAGAAGAAAGACAGCTGCTCATCCCCGCTACCAGCATCAAAGGCGCCATCGCGCACCGCACCGCCTATCACTACAACCGTCTGACAAAACGCTTTGCGGAAACCAAAACGGGCAAAACCGGCGACGAAAATGAAGCTGTCAGCGCTATCTTCGGCCGCGGCGGCGATAAGCCCGAAGAAATCAAAGCCGGCAAAATTTTCATGAGCGACCTGCTGGAAGAGAAACCGGAGGAAACGGTCTTGAACCACGTCGCAATCGACCGCTTCACCGGCGGCGCCATCGACGGAGCGCTCTTCCAAGAAAAGGTGTCGGTAGGTATCGGCAAAAAATACACCATCCACATCTACCTGCCCGAAAAAGTGAGCGACGAAGACAACGACAAAATCATCGAAGCTTTCGAAGCCGCCCTCAAAGACATCTGCCGAGGACTGCTCCCACTGGGTGGTGGCGTCAACCGTGGCAACGGTATGTTTACGGGAACTTTAACCAAAAACGATAAAGAAATTTACAGTTATGAGTAATACAATCAAAAAAGCAAAATATCAAGGATGGCTCTGGTATAGTGATCAACCCAAGCCGGAAGTCATCGATGACGAATTCGAGCTCACGCTCGATGAGACCAAGAACCCCTTCATCATCGAAGGACAACTATGGGATGGAAGCCGTTCGGTAAGCATCCGCTTCGTTGACGGAAAATACCTGTTCAACGAATTTACCGTAGAAGGCAACGACAACGGCAACGAGCGATACGATGCCGCCATGGAGTATATCCCCCACTGCTTAGACGGCGTCAATGCCGTGTTTATGCGCCAACGCTGGGTGAAAGAAAAAGACGAGCTTTGCGAAGGCATGGACGTCTGGAAACCCGCCGGCAACATCTTTGTAGGATTCAAAAAATAATTAACAACTATGGCACTCAAATCAACATATAATTTCGCACCGCTTAACGAGAAAGTATTTTGCCCGGAATGGAAGGGAGATGTATCGCAAGACATTCCTTTCGAGAACGGCGAAGATGGCACCATCACCTTTAATATCACCAATGTCTCACCGCTTTATGTGCGCGATAAAGACAAAAACGATCCGAAGCCTGCGCACATCAAAATCGGCGATAAATACCGTTTCTTTATTCCTGCCACCTCTATCAAAGGTATGCTCCGTTCCGTTATGGAAGTTTTCACTTTCGCTAGAATGACGCAAAACCCGGACAATAACGAGAAATTTAGTTATCGGAATATCCGACGACAAGATTATCGCACCGCTGCAGGAGAAGTAGAATGCGGTTGGCTATATAAAGACAAACAGGACGGAAAATATAAGGTGGACCTTTGTTGCGAGCAATTTGAAAAAATTCTAATAGAAGCCTTACCTAAGAGACCTGTGGGGGACTCTAGTTACGACCGAAACAAGTCATTAGGTTGGTACCCTGAATACAATTCAGGTAGGGAAAAATATAACATTGTCTGCACAGGAAAAATGAGAAACAAACGCCACGAATATTTATTTCCCACAGAAACTTACGAGCCCGATGTGTTGGATGATAAATTTATGGCGGAATTCAAAAGGACCTACAAAAACACAGATGGATTTGAAGAATATATGGCTCGACTGGAAAAATATGAGAGAATAGCAGTCTTTGTTATTTTGGATAAAGACGGATATATCAAGCATATTGGTAATCCAAGATATATGAGGTTGCCATATAAAAACAGTATAAATGACTTGATTTCTAAACAACAGCCGGCAACAAGCGGTTTAGATCTTTGTCAGATGATCTTTGGCTATGCCGACCTCAATGGCAAAAGTTTGCGCGGACGCGTGCAAATAACGCCGGCATTCACTGCACCTCTTGGACAAGATGTAATTGGCGCAGAAATCAAAGGTGTTTTAGGTCAACCAAAGCCTTCCTATTATCCGCTTTATCTCAAGCAGGTTAGGAATGGTAGAAACAGATACAAAACATACAATGATGCGGATGGCATAGCCGGGCGTAAATTTTACCGCATTCATAGTGGAAGTGGGGCAAAATCTCTCCCTCAGAACGATGGTAACGAGGATGTAATAACATCGTTCAAGCCTCTAAAACCCAATCAAAAATTCACGTGCAAAATCAACGTTCACAATATGCGTCCCATCGAAATCGGCGCATTGCTGTCAGCGTTGACGCTACACCAAACGCCCAACGTATTCCACAACATAGGCCTGGCGAAGGGCTTCGGATATGGAAAAATCAAAATAAAAGACGTTAACCTCAAAGGTCTATCAATGAAGGTCGAGGATTATTTGGCGGCATTCGAAGAAGAAATGTGTTATTTTCTTGGCGCCGATTGGACCAAATGTGAGCAAGTAACGACTTTACTACAAATTCTTTCTGATCACAACACTCCAGACTTAGGTATGATGAGCTTGCCGGAGTTCGGAAGGTTCACTCAGGACAACAACTTCGACACCTTAGTAGAGCGCGCACAAGTAAACTGCCCGTCATTCATCAAATCCTAAAACCAACTAACTATGGCTAAAATACTTATCTCATTTCTCGGCACCGGTGGCTTGATACAAAAGACCGAGGATCCAAAAACCGTCCACGAGCCTCGGGAATACCGCGCCGCGGAATATCGTATGGGCGATGACAGTTTGGGCGAGCACTCTTTCCTCTCGCTCGCCCTTAAACAGCACACCAACGCCGACAGCATCATCCTCATCGGCACGCCCCATTCCATGTGGGACGCGCTATACTTAAAACTCAATGACGGCAAAGACGACGACATCTATTATGAAATCGCTGATGCCTGCGAAAAAGCCAGTCATGATTCGCAGTTGAAAATTCCCCACCAGAAACTCCTGGAGGAGAAGTTGGGCAAGAACTCGCACATCATCCTCATCAAGTACGGCATCAACGAGAACGAGCTCAACGAGAATATCGAGAAAGTGCTCGAGATCAACCAATTCATCCACGATCGCGACGAGCTCATCGTAGATGTGACGCACGGGTTCCGCTCACTGCCCATCCTCATCATGCAACTGCTGTTCTACCTGCAGACCGTAAGCAACAAACACATCAACATCAGCCACATCTATTATGGTATGCTCGAAGCGGCACTCGAACTGAAATATGCGCCGGTGGTCGATTTAAAGCGCACGCTCGACATCAGCCAATGGATCACCGCCGCCGATGAGTTCAAAAACTTCGGAAACGCACACCAAATCAGCAAGTTGCTCGAGGGCGAGGACAAAGAAGCTGCCCAACGCCTGGCTAAATTTTCCGACCTCATGAATTTAAACCACCTGTGCGGCATCCGCAGTGCGGCGCAAGACCTGGCTGCCATAAAAGACAGACAGTACGACTCCATACTGCCAAATATGGTCGTCACGCCTATCGTGAAGGAATTTTATAACAAATTCCATAACGTAGAGCCGCTATCGCTTTTCGAATTGCGGCTCGCCGAGTGGCAAATGCAGCACCATAACTACACCGCCGCTTACTTAACCGTCACCGAGGCTATCGTCACAAACGTGTGCGAGCGCACCAAAAATTTGGACCCCGACATCAAAGAGGATAGAGAGGCTGCCAAAGACCTGCTCAAAAAATTAGACAGGCTCTCTCCGATTTACCACAAAGTCGTTGGGCGGCGCAATGACTTGGCTCACGCGCGCGACACGAGCAAAAGCGCCGACAGCATGATTCGAACTTTAAAAGAAAGCATTAACCAACTAAAAGAAAAAATCAAATAACACAATGGGTAGGAAAGTTTTTTTATCGATGTTAGGCACAGGGGTCTATTCTCCTTGCACGTATAAATACCAAGGACATGAGGCGAACCCTACACGCTTTATACAAAGGGCTACGCTCCAACTGATCGGCGCCAAAAGTTGGAACAAGAACGACCGCATGATGATCCTTCTCACGGGAAAAGCACGCAAACTTAACTGGGCGGTAAAGGGCAACAAACGAGAAGTACGTAGAGAAATACGTGGAGAAGTACGTAAAGAAACAATAGATTATATTGGACTCAAAACAGAGCTCGAAAACCTTCGCCTCCCCTGCCCCATCGGTAACATCAACATCCCGGAAGGCAAAAACCACGAGGAAATGTGGAAAATTTTCGACATCATCTACGATAAACTCAATGATGGCGACGAGCTCTACATTGACCTTACCCATGGTTTCCGATACCTGCCCATGTTGATCGTGCTCGTCAACTACGCCAAATTCCTCAAAAACGTGCAGATCAAAAGCATGACCTACGGCAACTTCGAAGCACAAGAAAAAGGAATCACGCCCGTGGTGGACTTGCTCCCCATCGCCTCGCTGCAAGACTGGACCACAGCCGCTGCCGACTACATCAACAACGGCTACACAAAGCATCTGAAAGATCTTGACAGAAAAAACAAGTTTGTTAAAAAATTATGTGATGTAACACTCGAAAGACAGACTTGCAGAGGAATCGATATAGATAATGGTAGAAACGTAAAAAAACTGCTTGAGCTAAAGACAGATGCAGAAAAACCATTAATAGCCCGCCTCTATAAAAAAATTCAAGAAGAAGAGCAAAAACGGCAAGAAGAAAGCGTCAATAGCTGCCTCACGGCCGCTAGCTGGTGCTACGACAATGCGCTTTATCAACAAGCGATAACCATCCTGGAAGAAGGTCTCGTCACTTTTGTATACAAAAAATGTAAAGATATAACGGACAACAGGAATCTCGTCGAATCTGCGCTAAATATCCAAATCCGAAACATCCCAGAAGATAAGTGGAATTTGGGAGAAAAAAAGCCGGAAGATAAAGAAGTGTACAAAAATATTGTGCGCAAGTTACTTGCCAATCCATTATTTATCAAAAAAGATGGACACAATAACGCTCTGATTAAATTGTGCAGTAAAATCAAAAAAACGAGAAACGATTATAACCATGCCGGCTTCCGACCAAATGCAATCAGGCCAAATAATATAATAACTAAGATCCAGGAATACATCGATAGCACAGAAGAAATTATTAAAACTTTTGATTTATGAAAAAGTCGCCGCTCTTCATCAACCTCTCCAACCACCCCCTCGACCAGTGGGACGAAAAGCAACGCGCCGCAGCCGCCCAATTTGGCGAAGCGCAAGATATGCCGTTCCCCCAAATTGACCCCGACGCCTCCAACGACGACATCGAAGCGCTGGTCAACGACTACGTCGCGAAAATCATCACGCTAGCCGAGCGCCACGACGTCACCGTCCATATCATGGGCGAAATGGTCTTCACCTACCGACTGGTGCAGCACCTCAAGGAGCATAACATCCGCTGCGTCGCCTCCACCGCGCAACGCAACGTCATCCAACGCGACAACACCAAAATCGCCGTCTTCAACTTCGTCGAATTCCGAGAATACTAACCGCATGGAACTCGTCATCAACTCCTTTGGCGTATCACTCAACCGCGACAACGAAGCGTTTGTGGTCACCACCAACGAAGGCAGGCAACGAATCCCCGCCGAAAGCGTCACG
>Ga0065711_1041739_pt1 | contig 15910 bp, 14 predicted proteins | sample Hoacrofraction12_FD_59098 | JGI IMG/M metagenome (GOLD analysis project Ga0065711, IMG submission 59098) | Hoatzin crop microbial communities from Cojedes, Venezuela - Epithelial fraction 12 v2 (version 2) | ecosystem: Host-associated > Birds > Digestive system > Esophagus > Crop | place...
TTTTTTTTTTTTTTTTTTTGCCTCCACAGTGCATCATGGTTTTTTCTCTCCCTGTGTTATCATGCAGAATAAAAGCAGATCCTGGAACCAGTATGTCAAGATGCGACCAAGCCCGAGTCATTAGGTATCAGCTCCCACCATACACCACCAGAAACTTTCTGAATGACATATTTTTCCCTTACTTTATGTAATCAGTCCAAACGGAAAGGATATAGCAGTGGAAAGCAGACATTCTTTGGTTTAAAAGAAAGAAGTGTTTAGACAAAACCCCAACACTCAGTTGCTGAATGAATTTCACAGAAGGTACCTGTATAAAATCTAAAGTGTAAGTATAAAGGCCATATCTGAGTAGGACCTCCACAGTTTTCTGCATTGGGCCAGCTACTCTTGAGTGTTCTTTTCATCATCTCAGGTCATTTTAAAGCATCACATTTGCCTGACCTTACATGATAGTGCTCATTTCTTTTTATTCCTTATTTTTTCTTTTTATACTGTGGATTCAGAAGTGAAATTATTTCATAGAAAAGACCCCACTTCTGCTTCAATTTATACAGCCAAATATTAAAATACAATGCTGAGAGACAAAGTCACCCAGATCCCAGTTTTTGTCTGGCAATAGTATTTTCTAGCAAATCATTGCTGAAAATACTTGTTCTCAGTTATTTTACATTACAGAGGAAAAGTGATTTTGTAGCAGGATCCCTTCAGATGCCTGGAGAAAACTGATTGTATTTTTTTCTAAATTACTATTTAGAAATCCAAAGACGGTCCCTGCTATTCACTGGCATGTGAAAAGGCACACTAAATGGCACTTGGGGCTTAATTTTGATGACCCTGACTCTACCTCTCAACAAGATAGATTACATTTTCAATTCTATTCCTTGGTGTATAAGAGAGAATCATTTTGCAGAAAATGAGAATTGATCCAAACTTCACCCTAAAGTCAAACTGCAGCTTTATTGACCAGAAAGGAAAAAAAAAAAGGATGCATTTCTTTAGAATATAGTGTTCCCCATTACATCCCCTGTGCCAAAACAGCATGAAACAGGAGTAGACCTGCCACCTCAATGGGGAAGCCAAGGTCTGGAGAAGGGCAGGCCATGCCTGGGAGACCCCGCTTGCTCCTACGGGCTCATTTGCAGCTCGTGTGCAACCTACATGCCTTTTCTTCTCTTCCCACAATTTGGCTTGCTGCCTCCCCGCCCTCCGTGCCTCTTTGAGCATGGCACTGCAGCCGTCGGGGCCCATATACATCCCGATGCAGATAAAAGGCCAAGGGGATTTTCCAAGGTGTGAACAGGAGCTAGGCGCCTCTCTGATGTTGGAAGTCCCTGGGAACCAACGTCCATGCTGCCCTTCGGGAGTCACGAGGCCAAGGGGAGCGCTGGCCTTTGGGTGATGGACATCCCACAAGGAAGTTGTCCAGGGAGACGGGCAACTGGGCACAGCTCAGGTGTACCCTCCCAGAGCCCGACTGGGGACACCCCACCAGTGAGGCAAGTGGGCTTTGGGACTTCATCCTGCCATTCTGCCTGGGCAGATGCACAGGTTTTGGTCTCAGTGGCCATGCCCTGGGCTGGCTGTCACTTTGGGAAGGGTCATTTCATTGCCCTGCTCCTGCTTCTCCTTGCTCAGCTTTGGCTTTGCTCTGCATACCTGCAACTGCCAGCCCTCCGGGGACGCGCTGGGAGTCAGCCCTGCGGAAGTAGCCTGGCCAGGTGTCTCAGGTTGGCTACAAAGTCTGATGCCATTTTGTCTTTCCCTTCCCTTGAGAGATTCAGCATAGTTAAAAAGCCCAAAAACATTCATAAACTTTACCCTGGGACAAAAATGCTTGAAAGTGTGAGCCTACAGGGCGAAACAAGCGCAAGCTCCTCCCTTTCATAAGACATACAAGAAAATCCCCGAGTTTTACTTACTGTAGAGCTGAAGACTTTTTACAGCCCGCTCACCCCACGGCTCTGCGTATTTGGGCTGGCAGTACCAGCGCTGAGCCAGGCGTGCCAGCGTTTCGCTCTCAGCACCTTGTGCGCTGGCGTGCGGCCAGGCTGGAGAATGCCGGTTTGTCATCCTGCTTCACAGGAGAGGAAAATAGAAACCCCAGCAGATCCCCAACCCGACAAGAAAGCCTTTCTGCGGGAGGCAGAGGGCAGTGTTTGCACACACATAGTAATTAGAAATGCAAGCGGGTCAAGTTTGTCCCTGATGTTCTCCCTGCTGTCCTCTTTGGGATGATGGTGGTGGCCCACTGGGTTTTGGTAGGATGACAAACGGATTTATGCCCAGCGTGGATGTGTTTGGAGAACCTCGTGGGGGTGGTTGTAACGCTCACCTCTGCTACAAAAGTGCCACGAGTCCCCGTGTGCGTGCCTTGAGACAGGAGCACAGCACAGTTCCTCCTGAGGAGGAGACCCACGGCAGGGAGCCCCGATGGTTTTTCTTCCTGGCTGGGGGGAATTGCCCTGCCCCAGGCAAGATCAGAAGCCAGGTCACAGATATTTCGGGCTTCACAGGAGGCAGCTGCTCACAGGCTCAGCTCTTTGATCTTATCGCTGGGGCACCTATGGATCTAGAGAGAGGGAGACCGTGCCCACTACTGTATCCTGCTTGTTACAGGTAGTATGGCTCTCAATGTCAGCTGTATGGGGGCAGCTGCTTTTACACCCCTCCCTGATAGGCAGCAGAGGGGCAATGTGCCTGTGTGGACGTCCTCCCTGTGTCTATGCCTAGGAGGATAATTCCATCTCCTCCCTGTCTCCCCCTGCACCGCCTCGAAACAAACCTGCAGCGTGGGCTAGTGAGAGGAGGCTGCAGGAGAGTCTCACTTCTGGGAAGTGACACCGGCTGATGGCACAACACAGGGCACTCGCAGCTTTGGAGCCGACCCTTTGGCAAGAGTGTGTAGGTCTGAAATCCATACCTGCTCCACTTCCCGTGCCCCCCTGCTCCTGCTCGTCCCCTCCAGGGTTGAACTTTCGCAGCTTGGAGAACATCTACCTCATCGGATACCCCTGTGGCAAAACGGTCTCTAAAGATAAACACATAGGAAAATGGAATGAAAAATTTTCCAAGCCAAGCTCAGTCCGCGTTTACAAATGGGGCTGCTTTAGAAAACTAATAAATTTTACACTTTCCTGCTGCTACCCTCAGGGGATAAATATTGCAGCTCTGAAGCCCTATTCCTACAGAAACAGTTGGTATGTGCCTATAGAGACCATTATGGTTTATATTCATTTGAACAGGGAGTACATAAAACTTTGCTTAGCATCTCTTTGATGTCACCTGCAGCCTCCATTGCAAGAGGCAGCTTCCCCTCTCCAGCAGTATCTGCATTTCACATCGTGGTGAAGATGGCTAAGGGAGATTCTTCTGCCACTCAATACTAACCATCCCGTGATTTAATTCATCCTTACTTCAGCTTCATTGTGCCGCTGGAGCTGAGTCAAGGAGTAATTTATTCCACATAGTTTACAAGGTCCTCGTGAGTTTATGGCAGAAGAGAAATACACAACGTGCCAGCGGCGCACCCGAACAGTTATGCAAAAGTCCTGGCTCTGACCTGGGCAGGCTTTAGGAGGAGAGGGCTGCAGCAGGTGCTATTTAAAGAGAAGTATAACACAGCCATGTCTAACTAGGTGTTAAACTGGATGCCTGAGAAATGCAAAGTTACCTTGGAGATAGCATTTCATGCCCATCAGAGACGTGGCACCGCTCTCATTAAAGCGTGGGAACTCCCGTTCCCCATTTTGAGCCAAGCAGCTATTGAATGCTGAGAGATCCCCAGGTCGTTTCCAGTAGGGATGGGAACGGGCTGTAATCAGGTATTTCACTGATGCAGTTTCTGATGCACATGTTCGGACTCTCAGTGCTGCAGGAACCAAACAAGAGCACGTATCTCCTCTTCCAGGGTCTCTCCTCCAGTCAGCATCTCAATCTTTCTCTGTTATTTTTTCTAAGAGACATCCTGTAAATGCGTTCTCACTCTGCTTAGCAACCTGGTTGCTTGTTTTCTGCCAGCCACATCTAGCCAAACACACATGCAGAGTACTCTGCCAACACCAGTGCACAGGTTTCTGCTCTGGCATCCAGTCCCAAGCACAGGCTCTTCTTACATGGTGTAATGTTGATCAGCCTCATATGTTCTTCTGATGATAGCCTTGCAACTTCACCTGTTTTCATTGCGAAAAACTTATTTCCATCTCTATCTATCCCAAATAAAGAATGGCCATGCCACCTACATGGCACATAGTTGGGACCAGGTCCCAGACCTATTAAACCCCTGAGGGTCTCCCTGGCAGGAGGGTGATGCACTCTTCGGTTCACCCCAGACAGGATTTGTTCTGTTCAAAATTTTAAAAATTACAGAAAAAGCAATTATTTTTATGGTGTGTTTCTGTTGGGACATTTTGAGAACATAGGCTGATTTTAGTCCTATGCAAAGCTCCTCAGAGCTCCTGTATCAGTCCATGTCCATCCCAGCTGGCCAGGAGGCCTCTCTGCAGGAGTCCACTGCTGCCCAGAGCTCCGGCCTTTTTGTTGGAGAGGAACCTCATTGCCCTCACATCTGCACCAGCCTTTGCTGTCGTAATTGTGTTCTCAGTCCGGGAGGTTTCCACTGTGAACTCCTGTCCAAAACCCTGTTCCCTTCACACCTCTTTGGGTCTTTTGTACGGATAACTTGGAAGGCAGGCCTGAGCCCAGCAGAAGTGCTTACTTAAAGTAGGTCAGCATTTGTGGTCAGTCATGCTTTACATTTTAGGTGTTTTTCAAAACTTCGGCAAAACTTCAGACAGGGTTATTCCAGGGGACTAAAGCCCTAAGCTTTGTGTCATGACATTCTTGCACCACCAGTTGGTGGTGCGGGGGTTGCCATGGTTGCTTACAGTTCCTCCCCATGTTTGCAACAACTGGGCATACTTGTTGAGGGGGGAACCATGAATGCTCAAATCACCTAAGGGAAGTGCTTTGGGAAACACATTGTTTTAGGGAGTAAGATGGTTTCTTGGTGAAAAAATAGGGAAAAGATCTTCACCAGAGTGACTTCACCTGGTGTCATATTCAGAACATGAGAGAAGCCCACGGGAGCAATGGGTGTCTTTGCTGCAGAGCGTGTATGAGTTTACAAGAGCTGCCTCAGCAGCACTTTGGGCATCAACCTGGCAAGAAAGTTGGTTAGGCAACGCACGGGTTTCAGAGAAGAGCTAGTTCGACTTTGGTTCAAGGAGGCTTATGTCCTCAAAGCTCCCAAATGTACTTTTTTAGAATCAATTTTGTTTCCCCTCAAGGGAGGCCTCTGCTCCAGTGTCAGGGCTCCGATGTAAGCTCCGCATGGCTCTCCTTCATGGGACACTGGACAGAGAGAGGTCTTTGCAGCACTGCAAAGCCGCACACAGCCCCCTGTGAACACTGCTGATGTGACAGCTGGTTTGGAGCTGCAGTAGCCTGGTGGCAGTGCCTCAGGGTAGGACCAGACTAAACTTCCTACGTGGCAGGAGACACCTTTGCCTACGTGCTCCAGGTCTCGGGCAACGTGCTGCCCTCAGGCACTGAACAGCAAATGCTGCAAGTAGGGTTATGGCATGTTGCTGCTGTAAGGGTTCAAGTTTATTCTACATTTCTTTCCTCACATCAGAAAAATTTTTAATATACATTCAGAGCTTGTGTGCAAAGAAGATTTCCTTCTTAGGAAAAACTGGTAGGAACCCACTTGTTCTCAGAAGTCACAATGGGGGACTATTTTTTTGTTTAGGAGGTGTCCCACTCTCCCTGAGCACTCTTCACCTAGCAGAAGCGCTGCATAAGGAATCACAAAAAAGGCTAGCACTTCTAGCTTCGGGGGAGTTCAGATCTGGGGAGAATATCATTCCCTATTTATTTTTGCACAAGTATGTTACAGCTGGCTCAGTGCTCAAACCAGGACATGTGCGCTTTGAACCAGTCTGTCTCCATAGATGGTGCTGGTGTGCCCTGGCGCGTCTGACCTCCGTGCCTCCAGGGATGCTCCATGCCAACATGTGCATTGTATACATTGGGATCTGCTCCGTAAAGACAATAGATTTAATCCTCGGTGACACTGTGTAAATAAAACAGATTTTAACATCTGGTCTTCTGTCTTTAAAGCACAATGGCACTTCATAAATAATATCGCATCATAGCTCCCAGAAGGCATTTACAAGTACTTTATTAGGTGTCACGTCAGTGCTCTATTTTGCAGCAACTGCCCAGAACTAGACGTCCTATAATTCAGTTACACTGTAAGTAGCCACTAATGAGGCATATTATTGTAAAGAGCCAATGCTGTACAGCTACACTGCAGTAAATCTGGAGTAATTCCAGTGAAATCAGCACTAAAGCATGGATTTTGCTGTATGAAATGTAAAACAAAGTCTCACTCAAAATAAAAGAAAAAAGTTTTGAAGAATGATTATGACACTTTGAGGAGAGGCTTGTGGAAACCCCCTAGTTTTTATTTTCTACCCTTCTCTGTTCTCTTTTCCACTCCGTTCTCATCTGTCACTCATGTATTGAGTATCCTGACAAGTCTGCCTGACGATTAATGCTCCTATTTTGTGGGTTTGCATAGTGCCTCCCGAGTACTTAACAGGTCTTAGAGAGTTCAGTTCACTAAGCTCTCAGATTGCCTGGCAGTCCCTAATGGCTTAATGATGTAAAATCATAAACCGGACTGCAACTGATTCCTGCTTCCTGTCTATCCTTTTGTCAGGGACCGCTGTGTGGGATCTGGAATACAGAAAAATAATTAGATGTGTGCTGAGTGGGATTTTCCTTGAGCAAGCACAATTCTGACCTCCGGCTCCAGATATAACCAGAGATTTTAGGGAGATGGATTTTCCGGAGATAATAAAGCTTCCTTTGCTATAAGATGAAGAAGTTAATAATGCAGTTGGTTTTGGTTTTGTTTTTCTTTCCCCTAGCCTCTCCTTTGAGAGTGCTTACTCAAATATGCTCTTGTATCAAAGCTGAGATTGCCATATGGTCTCATGGTATATAAATTGGGATGCAACATGACTGCATGATGTAATCTAAAAATGACCTCATCCTCCTTAAAATCAGTCTTATTCATCCAGTTTCCAGCTGATAGATTTATTCTCAGCCCAGAATGACATTATCTCCCATAGCAGACTAAGAGGCTTGTTTCTGATCTCTGCTGATTAATCGAAAGTGGGTTTCCAGAGGCAAACCCTGGTGTGTGTGTACGGACAGGTCACTCTGTGGGCATGTGCACGTATACGTGTGCGTGTGCTTGCTGACAGCACGCCAGTCCTGCTAGTAAGTCACAATCGAATTTACTGTTCCTTTTCATCTGAACAACGTCATTACCTCCCGCTAATGTGGTTAAGAGGGAGCAGGAGATGCTCTGGGATGTTGGCTGGTGGTAGTGAAGCCAGCACCAGTGCACGTGTGCGAACCGTGGGCTTCGGGGACAATTGCTACTTGCAAGGCAGAGGGATGCTATATCTCGATCACAGAACTGGAATGATGTTCGAACTGGATCACTGGAGCATAATATGTCCCAAACTGAGGCTGCTTTGAGCAGCAGTGGCCAGCAGCAGGACACCCACCTAAACTTTAGTGTTGCAGTTTCCACAGTTTCAGACAAGTCAACTCTGATGCAGCAAAATACACGTGAAACTTAAATTGGACTTCCCTGGGGCTGCCCATGGGCTCGTGATGGACAGATGCTTCCATGCACACCCCAGAGACAGGAGTGGTCAGCACTCTGCAAGTCAGGACCCAGCTGGGCTTGCAATGCTTCTGCTCTTCCACACTGGAACACCAAACTGACAGCAAAGCTGGACAAAAGGGTTGAGGTTGAAGGTCTGTGTGTCTCTGGAGGCACCCAGAGAATAGCACAGAGCAAAACCTTTGCTTTGATATTAAGCAGTAAAATGTTAAGTGGACTGGAAGCTGACTACCCTGCCTCCTAGGGCAGCACACTGATCATGAAGATATAGAATCACACTGCTCCTTTCTTCCCAGCCCAATTATGATTTATTTATTTCAAGAGACCAGCACAGCATCAACATGGGGGAATGAAGCACACATCACCGCTTCAGCATCCCCTGTGATGCTGGGCCACGGTGCCCAGAAAATGGGTTCAACTCCCATTGTTGGAGAAAGAAACATGTTTTAATCTTCCATAAATGAACGAGCTTCCTCAGCTGCAGACCTGCAGGAGAAGAGCAGAGAACCGTTTAATTTTGGAGAGAGCAAAGCCTGGTCTTGCAAGCATGCTTGGAGGTGTTTGCAGCCCAGACCCCACGAAGGGAGCTCTTACTTTGTGCAGTGTGATAAGCCTGAGTGAGGAATGAGTTAGGTGCTGGGACATTTGGTCCTCCAAAGGCTGGGGTGTGTTGGTGAGTACTACCGGCAGACCTTTAACAACCTGGAAACGTTGACATAAAAAGACATTAGCAGCTCTGAACTTCAAGGGCCTCCTGTGCCCTGCCTCTGCAGAACAAGAGATTTTCACCTTGGAGCCCCAAGCAGTGTTCAGGCAATCAAGACCCTGTGTGGAGGTAGACCTGTGCACTTCCATCTGCAAAACAGGTGTGATGAGCTGAAAAAGGCTACGAGCATGAAATGCTTGGCTGTTATGGCAGTAGGAGCAACCAAATAAGGCAGACAAGGAGAAACAAAAAAGGAAGAGTGTTTGCGCTGTGTTCCAGTGACAGAAAAAGAAGAAGAAACCAGATATCTGGTGTCCCAGTTCCCTGCTGGGGATGTAAAATCACATTCCTTTCCCTTTGGTGCTAAGATGTTCTCGATTTCCACTTACTCTACAGAAGAGTTTGCTACACTTGCGTTATAGAAGCACCACCATGTTTTCACATAGGTCTTTGTTACGCAGCTTATCTTTACCCTTTACATAAAATACCTTTTTTTCTTCAGATAACTTGTACAAGGTCTATTTGCTACCCATCTCCTCTTGCTTGGCATAGTGAATCACTGTTCACACAATGCTGAATGAAGCCACTAATTAAATATGTGATTTTTATTAGGCTTTAGACAGGCTATACTTACAAGACTGTGCAGTAAATGGCTTGTTTGTACTATTTTTTAACTTAATGCCTGCCCCTATCCAACTGCTTCGAGTGCAAACAAGTCTACACTTGCAAGGTATGATGCCCAGTTCTCTCTGGATTCATGCTTTTGTACACAGATCCAAATTTGTAAGTAAGGAAGCCTGGAGAAGTAATTACTTGGCTGCTCGTGACTCATTTGGTTACCCTGAGGTAGCTCCGAGGCTTGAAAGGGCTCTCTGTGCTCATGCTGAGCTGTTTGCTGACTTTGCAAGGAGTTCATTGGAGTGAACAATGCATACCCGCTCCTGTACTCACACGGGCAGAAAAGATTTGGGGTGAAAACACGCCTAAGAGCCCAGCCTTATGCAGGTCTTTGTCATATGGATGAGGTGTTCGGCTCCCCTCTTTCCTTTAAGCAGGAGCAAGTTGGCAGATTTCTGGCAAAGCTCTGGTTAATAAGAAGTCCCATTCCTCTGCCGGCCCTACTCATGTGTGTGAAAGAGCCCGTGTGGATTCAGTCACCTCTCCCAGACGCTCTGCACTGCGATGTTGTACACGGAGCTGAGCAGTAGCTGGGGGTACCCAAAGTTTTACCTCCCTAGAAAACAAATTGATTATTGTGATGATTGCCGTAGCTTAACCCAGCAGCTGGCAACAAGGACCCAACAGCCGCTCGCTCACACTTCCCCTTCTTCCCTCAGTGGGATGAAGAGGAGAAATGGACAAAAGGGGAAACTCATGGGTTGAGATAAAGACAGTTTAGTAAGGCAACAAAGGAAATACTAATACTAACACTAACACTAACAATGATAATAATAATGTTAATAATGAATATGCAAAACAAACTATATACAATACAATTTTTCTCACCACCTGATGACAATCCGCAGCCAGTCCCCGAGCAGTGATTGCGGAATGCCAAACTCACAGATTTTTGAGAACTCTGCAAAACTCCTGAAAAAAACTGAACTTGTAGAAAAGTTTGAACTCCTGGACAAGAGAGGAGCAGAAAGATTCCCACCCCCCAGCCAAGCCCCGTGCATAACCTGAGGGTGACATCCATGCTATGGAATATTTCCTTCTGCCAGCTTGGCTGTCTGTCTGTGCTCCCTCCCAGCTCCTGCACGCCTGCTCATTAGCTGAATATGAGAAACTGAAAATCTTTGATTTCATTGCAATAACTAAAAACATCAGTATTATCAACATTCTTCTCCTACTAAATCCAAAACACAACGGGTACTGAGAGGGAAATTGACTCTATCCCAGCCGAAACCAGGACGGTGATAGCTCAAGGGTGTCTGTGCAGCAGGTGAAAAACGGGTGGAGTTAGGCAAAGGAAACCATCACTTTGCAGTCACTCTTTCTATGACTGAACAGATTAAAAGCAAACATGCAAGAAGACACAGCATCCCAAATCCCAGCATAAGATTTTTTTGTTTTTTACAAAAAATCATACAGCCTTTCAAAGATAAGAAAGATTATGTTTGTGGAAAAAAAAAGCAGCTCACCTTCTGTTCCTCAGACAAATGCTCTTTTATAGTGCGGATGTGTGCTATTTTCTTATGGCTTTTAAATTGGTTCCTTGATTTGTTTCTTTATCTGCTCCCTGAGACTTTCCTGATTAGTTGAGATTTTTGCACTCACTAGTTGATTAAATAATGAATACATTTGTGTGATTTACAGTTGCTTACTTAATTACAATTTCTTTTCAGTGCCCCAATTTTCATTATGATTTCAATTTTGCATTTAATCACTGTGTTGTTCTTTGCTGCCACCTCTCTTAATAGAGGTCTAGTCTCCTGTCAGCCTTATTGCAAAACTTGGCTCCGAGCTGCACATGGGCACACAGTGGAGGAAAATCTCCATTTGTGCAGTTGATTTAGACAGAAACTAGGGGGAGGAAGGGTGAAGTTGAGTTTGCAGGAATATCCAAAGAGCGTAGATGCATTTTAGGCTAGAAAATTAAGATAGACTGTTTCTAACATTGTCTGGTCAAGGAGCATCACATTCGCCTGTGGAGGAAAATCAGATTTTGTATTTACCAGTCCATAGGCTGAGTATAAAAGCAGGTCTCTGCGTCCCCCAGTGCAGAGAGAACAATCACCAGTAACAGTGGGTGGTCTGTAGCAGTGGGACAACATTTCCTTCAGCAGAAGTTGTGGGAGGAGACATGCATTCAATGCTTTACTGCTGCTTCTTTTTAGAATACAGCAATTTGTTCCTTTTTTTGTTCTCCCTTCTCCTTATTCTCACCTTTTTTTCCTCATCTGATCCTGCTCTTTTGTCTGTATTTGCTTTCTTGCAGTGGACTCCAAATTTCTATTTCCTGGACTTCTTTCTCAGTCTGAGCCTTTTTCTGTTCACTGGTGGGACCACACGTGAAACGGTTAATGCTGTCCTATCACCAAATTTTAGTGCCAGTATCCCAATCCGATTAATAAGAGTGAGGGAAATCCCAGTTTGATGCTGGTGCAGGCTGAAGATGTGGGCACATCTCCCTGTGTTTATTCAGTCAAGGGGGACCCTAAGTCAGAAGTGTCGTGTTGGTTTCTCAAAAGAAAAAGGCATCTGTCATCCCTTCTGTAGCAAGTTCAGCAGATTTTTTTTTTTTTAATTTTGTATTGCCAGGCAAGGCAGAAACACTGCCTGACAAACCCATCCCCAGGCACATGATAATACTCTTATGATGAGGTTCTTGGAGAATAAATTATTTATGATCTATTTTGTCATCTGCACAGCTATTACAGTCAGAGTCATCAAAATATCTAGCTGGAAAAACTGATCACCAGATCAGAGGTGAAGAGGGCACAACACAGAGGGCTTTGAGGAGACAGGCACTGAGGACAACTGATGCTTTGGGAAGCTGAGAGGAGGGAATGACCAGGGTTAATGGCTTAAATCCCTATCCATCCAGGAAATCCCTTTAACTCCGCTGAAGTGAATATATGTCAGCTTTGAAATCACAAGAACATCTGGTTTATGTATTTGCAGAAGTCATTTTTTTTTAAGGACTCAAATTTTGCTGTGCTTCCATGTCTGCAGCTTTTAATTCAGGAAGAAATACAAAAGCATCCTTTAAAACTGTCCACAAATAACAATGACTCTTCTGGAGCTACGAATTATTTTTGCTAACACCAGAAGCAGTAGGAACAGATCTTGTAATCTTGACAACTGTGCACGATAAGTCTATGACAAATGTGCCGTTTCATAGAAATTAGAAATCAGCTATTCATAATAAAAAGGAACTGAAAGAAACTTTGAAAATTCATCTTTCCCAGGCATAGGGCTTCTGGGAGCCAGAATCAGAGCAAAAGCCTCCTTTCCCCTAAAAGCTGTCTTGTTTTTAGAGTAAGAGACACAGAATAAAGGAGTGAAAGAAAATATCTCATCCATCACCTGTTTGAGAAGTGTACTGACTCTGAAGTAATCTCACGAGGATGTTTTCAGAAGGTATGTACTGCAGTGTGGACTTTTAAAATAAATATGTGACATCAAGCGCATTCATCTAATGCAAACAGTTATGCTTCCTCATTCTGGATATTTTAATAGCTTTCATGCTCAAGGAGCGCAGCCCAAAGCTTTCCTGCTCTGGTCTGTGATTTGGATCTATCCTAGTCACCAGCTGCAATGACTATAAGAGTGGGTTACTTCTGCTTAAACACCTTACTCCACTAAATTCATTAATGTCTGAACTTTTCATCTGCTTTTTTTTATAGACCATGGTGTTAGGGAGTTGGAAGAATCCATGGTTTCGGAGGCACAATTCACCTGGTCCTCTAAAGCAGGTCAGATGAATCGTGCCCTCAAAGTGCCTGTTTCTCTGCACTATGGCGAGAGCTGTGCCAGCCGAGATGCTGGAGCCTGCATGGCAGCTGTCTGAAACTGGAAGGATATTAATCTTACACATCGTGTGCCTCTGTATTTTTTCCACTATCTGTATTGATGGACCAGGATATATACACCCAGGTCTTATCACCAGGAGAAAGATAAATGTGTGCAGTGTGGAAGATAGGAGCAATGACCAGTGACACAAACTGAACCAGAGGTTATGTCTTGTCTCAGTCTTTCCAGGTGGGATTTCCTTTAATATAATTTCTCCTGATGTTAGGTGCTAAAAGGTCCATTTGCAGTCTGTGGTGAGAGACAGATGCCTCACAAAGGACAATTCATCCCCTCTTTAATTAGATATCTCAGATAAGCAGGATGAATCAGACTCTAGAGGAATTTATCCCTTTCCACCAACTATTTATTTGGTTAAAATAGCAATGAAGTTTGAAAGTTTAGACTTTGCTGAGCAATAACAATGGCAGCAAACATACTATGAAAGAGCACTTGGCATATAAGGTTTTGAGTTAAGTTGCTGGTAGACACTGCCTCCATAAATATGAGAGCTAAAATGTAGGGGAAGAAAATCAATCTTATGCAGGATTTGATTGTTTTTTAAATGCTCTTCCCATTGCACCCTTCCCATTGTAGCAGCTCATACTGGCTTAACTTGTGGAATAACCACCTCTAAAAAGATAAATCCCATTTCACCAGTAAAAGACTTGTCCCACTATAAAGCATATGCCTATGGAGCAGCTGAGCATCTCTTGATGCCAGCGTCCCTGGGGAAGACTTTTTTGACTTTGTATTTATCACAATCCAAAGCACCAGCAGCCTTAAAGTCTCAAATTTAATTACCTCTTCTTCACGCAGTTCATAATTCAGATGGTTTTGCTGTAAATCAACCACAACATAATAACCTGAGTCACTTTTAAGCACTCACTGGACAAGTGTATGTTCTGTGCTTCAATAAGTATTGATAGCAGTTTCAAGTTATAGAACAAAGATTCAATTATATCTAGGACTAGCAAGGTCTCGGGTATTTCTGATCAGTGCATTCGTTATGAAGTGAGTGCTGGAGGAATTAATAGATAAATCATTTAAATGAAAAAGGGAATGCTGTCATCCTCTAGTCTGATGACAGAAAACTAAATGCAAAAGCCACAATCTCCATTGGAGATGTCTCCTTTTGAAGGCAGTTGGAGATTTTGGTACAGCAGCAGCCCTGTCCCGTAAGGAAGGAGCGTAGTCCCAACTCTGTTGAGTATCTGGATGCACAATTCAACTGTTTGAGTTAAACTGGAATTGGTGGAAATATTTGTGGAATAGGGTGATCTCTAATGCATGTGTGACTGACATAATTTGGACCTTTGGTAATATCGACTGCCTCAAAACCCACGCGGTAAAGTCTTGGCTAGTCCTTGTACCACACTGGCAGTGCAGGGTCCTGCTGCATCACGGCAAAGACCAGCTCTGCGAGGAAGTTGATGGTGTTTGGTGATGGTTTCTGAGGAGGTGAACTAGGAAACTGAAGTACAAAAGGGAGGCGCTTTGTTACAGAGACCCGCAGGCTGAAACATGGAGAAATATGAACGGAAAGCCCAAATGCTGTGAAGGAAAGAAAGAACAGCTTTTGGCAAGAACAGACATCTAGAAAGTACTTGAAAGTTCTGTGTGACTGAGCGTTGTAATCCTTCAGACAGACATTTTGGCTTATGTTTACCCACGATGGATAATGATGAAGGAAGCAGAGACCAGCACTCTAATGAGCTTTCATTCCCTGAGGCACGTGGTGCCTTTTTTCAGGTAACAGCACCCTTTCCAGTGCTAATGATTTTCTTCTGTGTACCAAGGCAGATTTTTTTTTTTACCATTTACCCTCCACCTATGCATGACAGATGGTGTGATGTGCAGTTTTAGGAGCCAGTCTAGGGTGCATGAACTGATATGCATTAGGCTCACAAATTCAATTGTGTCTTACCTGTCTGCCCGAGGAATCCATCTACTAGAAGTGAAGAGCCAGAGAAAAGCAGCAGCTTATGTTTGTTTATTGTGTTTTTCTTTGTAAAAAAAAATAGCTTTGCCTTTCTGCCAGAACTTTAAATCACATTTCAACAGAGTATGTCAAGGGCTTAAGGTCATCCTCTTAAGAAAGCACAGGCAGGGGGTCTGGGAAGATTCAAACTGAAATAAGAGTTTCTGGGCTACATAAGTTCAGGGAATGCAGAAAGATGCTTTGCTCATATGGATTTAGGCCCAAAGCCTGCAAGCTCTGAAGTACTGAACTCTACTCACATGAATAGATCAGCTGAAGCCTGTGCATCCATTTCCGGGAGACAGGCTATGCATGTGCATAAATAACAATAAATCCGGTAAAAATCAGTGCTTTCTAACCTCTTCAGAGGGCTATGCCTGCTCATTCAGTTACCATAATAACAATCCCACTTGGTGCCTGTCTTCCCCCAGTTTTACCTCTGATGGAGAATGCATGGCTGAGGCTCGACACAATCTGTGTTGATCCACAGATGACCCACAACTGAACTAGAGACTGACTAAAGCAGCATTGTGGGGCTCAGTATAATGTAATCATTGAAAAGGGCAAATATGATAAAATAGAGTACTAATCACAGGAACATTGCTAGTGCACATCCCTTGGCTTGCCAGGTGCAATTTTTTTTTGCCATAGGTTATACAGGGCTGTACTGACAACAAGATCACACTTTTTGTGCCCTAGACAAACCTCTGCTTGTGGGCAATTATTACTTTCCTCTTGCTGATCAGAAGAAGAGTGGGTAGAGTGAGTGAATTTTGAAATTGAAGCATAGGAAGCATAGGAAGTTCCACCTGAACATGAGGAAGAACTTCTTCACTCTGAGGGTGACGGAGCCCTGGAACAGGCTGCCCAGGGAGATTGTGGAGTCTCCTTCTCTGGAGATATTCAAGACCCGCCTGGACAAGGTCCTGTGCAGCCTGCTCTAGGTGACCCTGCTTCGGCAGGGGGGTTGGACTGGGTGACCCACAGAGGTCCCTTCCAACCC
>Ga0065711_1007789_pt1 | contig 15909 bp, 15 predicted proteins | sample Hoacrofraction12_FD_59098 | JGI IMG/M metagenome (GOLD analysis project Ga0065711, IMG submission 59098) | Hoatzin crop microbial communities from Cojedes, Venezuela - Epithelial fraction 12 v2 (version 2) | ecosystem: Host-associated > Birds > Digestive system > Esophagus > Crop | place...
TTTTTTTTTTTTTTTTTTTTTTGTCCATTCTTCTTGGCCTGTTTTTGTGTAACCAAGCTGAGGATGGGAGAGAGAACCACAGGACCACTTCACATGCAGACTCTCAGATGTCGGAGACGAGGAGTCCTGTTCCAACCCGCCCCATCACTTCTTTCGAGGAGCTCGAGGAGGAGGAAAGTAAGGGAAGCTTCATACCTTGTTTTCAGTGTAGTCAGAGCCTAACATTTTTAGTCATTGTAGTTAACACTGTTACCCAGTTTGGCCTAATCGTGGTTAAAATTTGGAGAGTTGTGACTTGTTGAGCAACGAAGACCTTAAGTCTGCCTCTGTATTACTTCTTGCTGCTGCTGTATCTGAGATTGTGGTTCCAGTGACATCTCTTGGCTATGCAGCCCATTTAAGCAGAAATGTTCACCTGCTCCCCAGAGGACAAGAACTTGTTCAGGAGGAAGCTGAACAGGAGAAGCAGAAGTAACGCTTGTTTTCTTTTTCCACTTCTCTCAGGGGGTGTGAAGCTGGGCCTTGGAGACTTCATATTTTACAGTGTGCTTGTTGGGAAAGCAGCTGCCACAGCTAGTGGAGACTGGAATACTACGCTGGCCTGCTTTGTAGCCATTCTTATAGTAAGTGAGCAAGCTTTTTAAAACTCTGTTACAGCCTGTTTAGCACAGCGGTGTTGCCAGAAGTACCAGCAGCTGAACACTGCTAAATCTCTACAGGTAACACGCTGGGTGTTTAGAAGGAACCACCAGTGGATTTCCCAGCCCAGTGCTTTGTCTGTAAAGACACAGCCCCTGGCAGAAGCCAGTTGATACGGCCTGGGAGAGAGGACTGCTTGGGGCAGAGCCAAGTGTGGAGATGTAGGGGGGAAACAGCCCCAGGGAAAGGAATTGTTAATGTGTTTGCTTCAGTGTTAAGAGATTGGGGACTTCTCTCAGCCGCAAGAGTCAATGTTACGAACTCCACATTGATTGGGTTAAGTCCCTGTTGCTAAGGAGAACGGCTAAATAAGAGGATCTAGACCTATCTTGTTGTTGTGTTCACGCTGGAAAAAACAGGAAGGAAGGAAACTTGAAAATCCATGGGAATTATCAGTAAAAGCAGATGACAATCATACTGTAACTGCTGAAGGACTTGGTCCTGCCAGGTCTGATGACCACACACTGCTGCGCTTTCACCTAGGTAGAATATAATTACTAGGAACTTGCTGTTTATATGAACATCATTATGGACACTAACCGGAAGGGCAACAGCAAGATTTTCAGAAGGTAAAAGAGAAAATGAATTATTGTGTCCTCCTTGGGCCTCTATTTCCTCACTTAGATCCCAAAGATAGTGAAAGACAGTGACTTCCACTTGTGAAGATCATGGATCAAAAAGCATGAGAACTAGAAATGAGCTAACTTAAATAAAGTGTGTTGAGTGTAGCTTTACTACCTCACAGGTCAGAGAAGCCCATAGGATCACCTAGCCCCATATCCTGGGATCTAGCACAGGATCCCTTCGCTGCGGGAAGTGCTCTGTCTTGTCTGTCTGTGAGGCGAAATGCCCCATTCTGTTTCTTTTATGGGGGTAAATTTTTTGGAGCCTAGTGTCTCTGAAGCCTTGTCATCATGGAGGAAGAAAAAAGGGCTCAAATGAGAGAAGAAATCCATACCTAAATACACTTAGTTATACTGTCTACCCAAAACGTACAAAAGCTTTCATACATGCTCAAAAAAACCAGATCTTGGCCTGTTATCCAGCTAAAACCAGAATTCAACCATCACAGTAAGCAATCCAGTCAAAAGAACAGCAGTGGATATTTTTTGTATGTTTTTTTTTTTTTTTTACCCCAAGAGTCCTTGAAAACTGGGAAAGTGTCAGAAGTACGTGCCACTGTGTAGTAGTCCTTCAGTGAAACTCCTTATCTGTGCAGTTCACCAGGATTTAAGTGCTTTTATCTGCTGCATCAGTACTTTCTACATACTGGCGTAGAACAAAGTGTAAAATAATCTGTAAATAAATTAACCTCTCGGGGTCGGCTGTATGTCAGCAGCAGCTGTTTATACCACTTTCTCAGCAGAGAGCTGTGCTGAAGATTGCTGAAGAAAATACCTGGCCAGCTTGTATGAAAGATGAAGGTGTGGGCAAATGTACCTCACACCACTGGTAGCTCAGCAGGCTTTAATTGCCGTACAGTGTATATAGCTTATTATGTGAATATTAGTTTGTTGATGACAGATATGTTTCTGGGCTTCTTACTGTATCTCCTTATGTTTTTTATTATCTTCTCTCTGGCAGGGTTTATGCTTAACTCTTTTATTACTGGCTGTTTTTAAGAAAGCACTGCCTGCTCTTCCCATCTCCATCACCTTTGGGTTGGTCTTTTACTTCTCGACAGACAACCTCGTGCGACCGTTCATGGACACCCTGGCCTCCCACCAGCTGTACATTTAGAAGAAGTGGGAGTTAGAGGATTCTTTTTAAAGCTTTGCTGTGAAGTATGGTACACTGTTTGAAATAAGTCATAAAGTTTTACACTTAGTGCCATATATTTGTAAGGAAAACACTAACTCTGTGACATGACGTGTACTAAAAATCTAATAGTTACATATGGAACTGAGATTTTTCAGAGTACTCTGGGACTACAGTGAAAAGCCTGGCTCATTGCTGGATGTCAGAGCGTTACTTTGATGTTATTTGATACGTGCGCTGGCTGTTGTGAGCGTGGAAGCCTGTATGTAACATGGGGCACTGGAGAGGCGAAGGGTCTGATCTGTGCTTCCAGAGCTAAGGTGTTTTAGCCCTGGAACTGCAGTCAAGTTTAACTGTACTTTAGAATTGCTAACGCTTCACACTTCTGAAGTGTTGTACAAACGTGCGGTGCAAGTGAGTCGTACTTGTAATCCGAAAAGCCTAGCAGTTGGCACGCATGGAACAGAGCGGTGCGTTGCGCCTGGTTGCCAGCGTTCCAGAAGTAAGGCTAAACTTGATAAGCTGGCCTCTGTGCAGGCAACTTCTGTTGAAATTGCCCCAAATGCCTATTTATTCAGACCTAAGTGAGACCTAGTGAGCCACGATGGATCTAGACATGATGTCAGTGGTGGGACGTTTAAACATCAGACTTCTGGTTCTGAGCGCGTCCACCACTGCAGCGAACAGCTGAAGGCAGGGCTGCCCGTTCCAGTGCATCGGATCCTCGGCGTGGGAAGACAGATACTTTTTCCTGTCTCCTCCCAGCATTTTATCTTTTTGGAAATCTTTTTCTGGGTCCATACTACAATCCTTAACTTACCATAAGGTGGAAATTACTGCACAACTCCAGTAAATCAGTTGACCTGTAACTTCGTGTGTGTATTTCTGGTCTCATTTCTGTGCAACGTTGAAACCACTCCAAAGGAGCATTTGCCTTCCCTTTGTGAAGAGGTCCTCTTACACCAAGTGAGGCTTGGTTTATCTAGTTTTTGGTACTGTTTAAAGATTTTCTTTTTTTTTTTCTAAATTACAAATCTTAAAACAGCTATTCAATGTCAAAGGGACTCTTTTGGAAATACCTTGCCATAGTTTGTATCAAAATATGGGGGTGCAAACTTTAATCTGCTGTTACATTACTCTACGTGAGGCATCATTAATACTGGGAATATTTAGACAGCCTCAAGTGAGTTAATTAAAAAAAAAATTTAAAAAATCACAGTGCTTGTTGCCAGTAACAAATACAGGTCTGACTGAACCTTACTGTTTTCTCCACCTTTTAAAATAATTTTATTTCTACTCTGAGAGTCAGTTTTTTAGAAATAGCCAAGTTCTGGGATATTTTTCTTTTCTTTTTACTTGAGTGTTTATTACGCAAACAAGCTCTGTTTTCTTTGACAACTGATCAATGTCAGTGTTTCAAAATGTAACATTATGCAAGGTTTTGTGAATAATGCAATGTCATTGAGAGAGGCAGAATTTAATCTCTGAAAATACTTTTTAGATACAGTTTTGAACTATGCATTTTTAAGGTAGTGCTTTTTCCAACAGACTTGGTCAAGCTAATCTACTGTGATATTTAACAAGGACATCACACACAGGTGATTCACACAAATTTTTAAAAAGCGGGTAAGGGTTTTTACGAGTTGTGTGTGTGTGTCTCAGCTTGGACAAGTTAAGTAATTCTTGCTCTTTGTTCAGTATTCTGTCCTCATTTGTTACTATTAGCAATGTTTGGACGTAACAGCTGCAGACAGACTTAATTATTACTAAAAGGTATTTCCTTTGGAAATGTAAATCACTAGAGCTCTGCTGATTTTTAAGGTTTATGTGAGAGTTGGTTTTGCTTTTTGTTAGTTTGTTGTTGTTTTGGGGGTTGTTTTTTTTTTTTAAACTAAAACAGTTATGGGGCCAAATCAGAATACAATCACTTGCAAAAATGATTTTACTTTTTGCATTGCATGGTGTAGAGAGGATGTGAAATATTTATATTTACTAGAAGAAAAATCCTTCATGGCTTAACAGGGTTGTAGCATATTGTTAGAAACAATTTATTTCTATGAAAGTGGAGTTGATATTTGAAGGAAATTGGGGGAGTACATTCAAATATTGAAGGATTAATACTGGAGATGGTGGTTTTCTGCAGATTTGTGCTCGCCAAAGACTGGCGTTCCACTAAGCAATTCTGCATCACTTCTAAAAATTGTAATTTAAAAGGTAACTCAGCAACAGATTCTGTCAGTGCAAGAAAATGTATTGTCCTGGTGAGTGATACGAGTATATCATGTATATACTGGAGTGGTTTTAATTGTGTAAAATTTCAGATGTATTTACTACAAATATATATATATATTTACTGTGTGTGTTTATGTGTATATACACACAAGATTTTAAATGATACCGAGTGATTTCTCATCTCACTGGACACTTTCACCTGTGCGTTAAAGTGAAGTTTTGTTTGTGATGTTAACATTGTGCAGCATGGCCTAAGATGTGAAAATGGATAGAGCAGGCTTTACTCTACTCCCTAGTTGGCTACTACATAAGACCTGGCAGCTTGAGTGAGCAAAGCATTTGTTTGTCTACTGTGTTTATTCACTAATTTCACCTTGCTGCATGCACTCCTGAACTGCAGTCTCTTTCACCCTGAAGAAATCCTAATACTCCCACTGCTATGCATCCCCAAAAAAGTACAGCTGTCAGGTAGGCTGGGGTGACACCCGTCTCAATGCAGGTGTCACTCAACAGCCTGAAGTCTGACAGTAGGTGCCACGTATTGGCATTTTCCTATACAATCCTTGTCACACCCACTCCTCCTCTCCCATCTAAAATGAGTGTCTCATTGCATCTAGTCACAAATGTGGCTTGGGCACCCACCAATCTCTAATATGTAAGGCTGAAGCTAAGTCCATGAACAAAAATGTAGTGATAAGCCTGCCTAATGTAAATCCAGGCCTTTCATTGGTGGGAGATATGTGGCCTCCTTCCAGCATTTAGTGCTTTTGTTAGAAGCATGTGCAATTCAACCAGCTTGGCGTTGTCACCTTCTGACCACACAGTTGCTACTTGTGCTTATGGCTCTGTTTCTTCTTGCCACTTCGTTGTTGCTTTTAATTTTGATTGATTCAGGGTTGTTTTGTTCAAAGTGTCTCCTGTGCATCAAAGGCTGGAGATGCATTCTGCCCACAGAAGTGCACAGGAAGCAGCACAGTCATAAAGTGCAAGAAACAGGAGACTTCTTGCAGAACCCTGCAGTGCTTCCACAGCAGCTCTCATCGGGTACTCGAGGTCACATTCATAAAACCTAACTTCAGGCTGTTTATGGAAGTCCCTCAGAAAGGAGTCGGTCTGTGCGAGAAATCTCATCTCCTTCTGGTTCGCAGGGAGGAAAGGACACATTTGCAATGTGAGGTGTCCCCACAAGAGCTTTGTGAACACTGCTGAGGCTGGGCCAACGTGGGTTAGTAGATACAGCAAGGTCACACAGCACATGCCTACCACAGTCAGGAAAAGGAGCAGCTGTCTGCTCTCCCATACCTTCTTTGCACCAGTTACTAGTGAATTCTCCTCTGTGGGGCAATCGGATGAAGTTAGATGGACCATCTCTCTTTGAGTAAATGGCACTTTATGGCGGGACTCTGGTGAAGAATAGCTCAAGGCCTGCTGTCCTTGCAAAACAAAGTATTTGGATGTCTCCCTGCTACTCTCAAACCACTAAAATTCTCTGCTTTGTTGTTGCCTTCCTAGGTACTGCCAGTTAATCACACAGTGAGTTTGCCTTCCTCTTTCTTGTAACTCAAATTGCACTTTGGTTTAAATTGAATATACAATTATTCTTCTTTATTGTTTCCCTCGGTCCCTGGTCTCCGTGTTTCTGCATTAGGGATGCTCCTTGGCAGCCACGGGAGGGCAGTAAGTCTGTACGGAGACGCACCAGCCATTTTCAACTGCTCTGCCGTGTGCCCCTTGTTTTTCAGTGAGGCTGAAGGCCCTGGAGTCTCCCTCATGGCAGGATGAAAGCAGGCACCCCACACCCCAGCACAGCTGCAGTTCTGGCACAGCAAGGGAAGGGCTTTGAGTGAGGGTGAGCTCACACTGTACCAGAATCCATTCAAAACCAGCTGGTTTCAGTGTGATGCCGTGTTCAGCACTGCAGCGCTGGGTGAGGTGCTGCTGTTGCACTGCACACTCCATTTTGTTTGGGTCACCCCCTATTTTTTTTTTTTTATTTATTTTTTTAAAGCATTCAGTCCTAGTTTCACTCCTACAAACCCCAAGCATGAATCAGGGTCTCCTCCATACACTGCTAAATCAGATTTTCTTTGGAGCATCTTCAAGAAGCAAAGGAATACTTACTGCTGTGTCATTGCTCCTCTCACGTGCAGTCTCCTGTTCCGTCCTAGCAGGTCTCACTAATCTGAGAGGGAAAAAAGAGCACACTGCTGTCATTCCAGCTCTTGGCACTGGGGAATGTAGGCTCTAGCTAGATCATGTTGTCTGTGCCCTCAGGAGGACCAGGGGCTGTCTAGTTTTCTTGAACTCGGTTGTTTTATAAGAAAGCAGCCTGGACAAATGTGGTACCTTTGCCAGAACTCCTACCCCACTATTCCTACGCACCCTAACACACTGTTGCATCCCTCATTGAATTTACCTTTGCTTCCCCTGCCCCCAGTAAGGTAAAGTGATGGGAGCTGTCCCCTTTCTACAAATTAGAAACAATAAGAGAGTAAGTGCTGGGTTTAAGCCTGGTTACACACAAAAGATCAGCCCACATCAGATCAGGGCATCAAGCACAATCACACAAGTCACTATCATTTCTTTTAAATCTTCTCTTGGCTGCAGGTTTGCTATCGCCCATCTTTTCCCACTCTAAATACAAGACATTTGCCCTGAGTGCTCAAGGAGTTAAGTGAATATGAACTGTTATCTTCTCCTTTGTGCAACACATTTGTTTGACAGGTGCCCAAGAGTACAATTTGGGAGGTGTCAGTGCGCAGCACTATTTATGGCTCAGTATTAAAAAGATATAAATAAATATAGAGACTTTGAAGTGGAACTAACTGAACTCCTTGATATAGAAACCTGAGACAGGTACAGGGCCAAGCAGTGGGAATGGAAATTTTCCAAAACTGGGAACTGTTTGAGTCCTATCAAATGCAGCCTGAACTAAGTGACAGCTCCCAAGGCCAATTTGGGATTAGGTCTGTGCAGAAACAAATGGTGTGAAGCCTGGCACTCCCAAACTGCCTTGCATGGCCTGAAGAATCAGAAGGGGGCAGAGCAGGAAAAGCATTAGGCCTATTTTCTCCTATATCATTGGTTTCTGTGATTTCAGGGAGACCTTGCTCACCCTGGTATAACATGCAAGTAACTCCACAGCTAACTTGCATTTAGGCAGACTAGGAACAATGTAAAAAGTGTGAGAGCAAGCGTGGAAAACTGATCCAACCTTTTAACTTAGGCCATGCCGTCTTCAATCTTCACAACGCTAAATATAAGCAATTACAATTCTCCCTGACGTGGTAGAGCTACATCTGTTTATGAAAGAACCTGAATATTCCTTCAAAACTGGTGTAATGCAAGCAAGGTCTCTGGAGCTGAAGGTACATGTTCAGGATTATTTTCAAAGCTACCTGTCCGCAGATTTGATGCACCAACAGATAGACAGCAGTAATAAAATGCCAGCATTAACAGAATTATTCCACAGGAACTTATTATCCCATTGTCATGCCAGAAAAGACATGCCCTCTCTGTAAGCCCCTACCAAATGTGGCCTTTATGATATTCCAGGAGGTTCAAATTTGAGCTATTTTTGTTCTCTAAATATTGTGCTAATAGTCTTCCAGAGTGTTATGTGCAGGTTTCAAGAGGCATGAAAACTCTTTGACTTTCTTCTTTAATAAGGGAAAAAAAAAAAATCTGATTTCTGTCCCTATGTGATTTGGGTGGGCAAGCTAAGAACTGAAACGGCAAACACACTGAGTGATTTCAGACAACTCATAGTGCTGCCAGTTCAGATTCTGGGTTGTGCAGAAAAATAACGGGAAATAGAAATCAGCAGATGTGTTTGGCTAAAGAGGGTCTGAGCAGTGGCTGGTCAGCCTAGCGAAGAATACAAGGCTAGAAAATCCAAAACATACCTGAGGCATGGGCTAGGCTTAGAAAAGAGGAGTGAGGTGCTGGCTTCTCTAACCAGGCTCGTTACGGCAGTGCAGCTACAGCTTTAAAGGCTTAAACAGGATGGGAAAATAAGGGGTAGCAGGGGACACAAAGCAATACCCAAGGCACTTAGCATATGAAAAGTTAGGTCACCTTCTTTGGCACCATTGTGTTCGCGTGTGGTTTTTAGTGCTGTCATGAAATTGGAGTGCCGCTGCACAGAATAACAGCGAAAATATATTCGTCTTCCTGAAGAGGAACCCTGTTTCCTATGCTTTGAAAGCAGGCCACCAGTTAAACTGAAGCAACTGCTGGTGAAGTCAGGGGAGTGGATGGCACAGGAGGTAGTCACTGTCCAGGCTTCATCATTACATACTGCATCTAGCATGACTGCTGCAGGAAAGGGACATCTTTGTCCTCCCACCTTGTGCTCCTCCAAGCTAGAAATCTTCTCTGAAGTGTCTGGGAGTTGATGGGGGAGCGAACCTGCACTGCTGGTTCTTGGCACCGCTGTGCCTGAAGGCAAGCTCTTTTCCCTGTGCACAGCTACAGAGCATGCTGAAATTACCCTGCTGTGCTTCCACTGAAGAGCTCCAAGCACTTCGTCAGGAGTCGGGCTTCAAGAGCATGACAGAACAGAAGAATGCCATTAGCCCTATTTTACAGACAGGAGTTGAATAATTTGCTCAGGGTCAAACGAAGGGCTTAACCTGGATGTCTGGGCCATCTCTTGTTCAGTCATTCCTTCCAGAGGCTTGTATTAACTGCTGGCGTCTCCCTCTTAGCTGCACTTGGATACGTGTCCATCGGGATGTTCTGCCACCAGTCGATCTCTCTCTCCAGGTATACAGACACAGATGTAGATACTAGAGGTCAGATTATGCCGCCCTTCTCAACTGACCTGAGGAATTGGATTGATAGCCACAGCAAAGCAGAAAAAGGGTCAGTCAGCATCCAAAGGTAGCAATGATTCTGCTTTCCTCCTAGACTGACTGCTAGAAGTAAACTGTTTAGACTATCTGTGAATCACCTTCAGGCAACTGGATGGAGTTTATGAGTTTGTCCGTTTGCCACGCAGGCACTCAGAAAAACCCTGCAGCTTTCCCTGTCTCCCTCCCACACCTTGCTGCGTTTTGGAACAGCGAGGCAAGATGCCAGGAAGCCACAACAAGGACTGGCTCTCAGGGCAATGAAAGAAAACATGCTGTCTTGCAGACGCTTCCAGGCTGGGGCAAGGTGGCTCACTGCTCTCCAGCTACGTGACGCATGGCAATGCCGTGCCAATTGCTGGCGGCAATGGCTGAGTTTGGCAGCACACTTTACCATTAGCCAGCAGAGTAACCTATGATGACTAGCCTTAATTCTTAGTTCCAGTAAAGTGTTCAGAAATAGCCCTGTTTCTCTCATATTCTCTGGCTCCAGCACGCCTTCCCGTTTACAACAACTCTGCGCAAACTGTCCCAGATAACCCTTCTGTCCTTTGTAAAATGCTCTTTAGAAGGCTAAACGCAGGCAAAGGACTGTCTTCTGTTTGCCAAGCTTCAAAATAAATTTGCCATGTTTACCCAGGGGGTGAATGGCTTCACTAGTTATCGTCTGTAAAGTGAATTCTGGCTGGAAGCTACAAAGAACTGAGCTTTTCCACTATGCCTGTGCAGGATTGATTGAGGCACATGCAATCAATCAGGTGGCAAGAGGAGAGGGCAAAGCACTCACCAAACTATGCAAGCAAATGCAATTTACAATGAGCAGACACAACTGATCTGTCTAACCCAGAGATAAAGAAGAATTACAGACTGAATAATGTTTAACCAAGTCTCACAGATCTGGGGAGAAACAGAAATACCCTATTTTTGAGGCACACAGCAGCTATCAGACTGCCACACTCTTCAACTTCATCCCATCCAAAATGGCTTTCCTCGATACCTGTAAAAAGCACTGTTGTGCAACAGAATTTGAACAGGCAAGTGTGATATTGCGAATGTTTTCCTGCATCAGTTGCCGAGGTGGCAGGGGCTAGGTGTCTGTCCTTGCCCTACCCTGTCCCACGCTATCCAAAGAGAAGGACTGGTATCACTTTCTTCTATTTAGTGCTTCTATCTGCAGCCTCTCCACCTGGCACTGTCCTTCTCTCAACGTACTCCACCCCCATGGGCTTGTCTCCAATTTTCCAAAGCACCCAGTACCCACGTGGCAAAGTTTGGAGGGAGCAGTGGGTGGCACAAGCCACAGCCAAGCGTGGTGTGGTGGCAAACGGGTGGCACGGTGGTGTGTGCGTGGCACGGTGCACAACTTTTTCTGGCAATCCTCTGTCAGCGATGAACGCGTTTGTAGCTTGGGCTTGTTGTGACTTGTTATCACCCCATCCAGAGAATAACACCTAGTTTTGTTTTCTTTCACAATATAAAGAGAGAAAAAATTCCGTGTACCTATACGTAAATTTCCAGCGTGTGAGAACATATTTGCAACGCTTCTTTTCATGTTATCCAGCCTGCTGAGCATGTATGTGGGGGTTGGATGGCAAGGGCAAACCCTGGTGAAAGATAATGAGGCTGTGATCTGCCTCACAGCCTTGAGAAGAGAAATCCAGGAGGGTACCATCTAAAATGCCTGAAGAGTAGACTTGCTACTTTTTCCCCAAACAATTATTAGAGATAACCTCAGCATTGGTGGGCCTGCGCCCACCTCCTATTATAGTTCAGTCCTGTATAGTCAATGCCCTGGAGCTATATAGCACGAGCCACAAACACCCTGTCCAGAGCCACTGCAGTCTGTTCTGGATAGATAATAGCAGGAGACAAGAAATGCTTGAGTCTTAAGCTTTGCTACCAATGCTGGCCTCACAGCATTGTTCGTCTCTTCCCTGCAGACCCACAGAGCTAAATCACCTCCATGGTCTGACAACTTTCACCTTTCCTTCCCCAAAGCAGCTCCTCTCTGGGTGACACGGAACGGGCAAGCAGTGCAAGCAGGGGCATGGAGAGGCACCTGGGAAGGCAGCTTTCTCAGCAAGGCAAACCCCAGGCGGCAAAGAGAAGTTTTTTGTTTTCTTCCCCCTCCTTGTTTTCAGTTGGGGACAAGGCAGCCCTTCAGCAGTCCCTTCCCCTGCAGAGACGTGACGGCCACCTCTGCCCACCTCCTCCCAGCCAGGGATCTCGGGGCCCTCCAGCAGCCCCACCGGTGTTCCCTACCCTCTCCAGCTGTGCGGAGCGTGGCTGCTTGCTGAGCACCCTGGAAAGAAAATGGGAGGGGAAACCCTGAAATACTCATCCTGCTCCCTGCACTGTGTCTTCCTCTTGGACAGAAAACATTTGTCTCAAGAACTGCCACACTGGCTCCTTCTGACAGCACTAAATCATCTTCAAAATTAAATGCACACTGACTAACTGAAACGGACCCTTGTCTCCGTCCCTTTGCAGCGAGGGGAGAGAGAAAAGAAGGACAAGTGCAAGGAATGCCCGAGTGCTTTGGGATGAAAATACACAGTTCAGGAATCACAGAAGTCCTACGTGTTACAAAAATAGCTCATCGTTCGGACTATGATGATACTGGACGTGCATCTACCACTGACTGAGTCAGAGAGATCTCATTTCTTTACAAGGCTGTTGCTCTCATTCTTGGCCATAAAGCCATGTAAATAACATATGGTACAACAGCGTCACTCAAACCCGCCAAAGTTTTGAAATACCTACAAGTTAACTACTAAAACCAAGCCACCTGTCCAGTGACTTCTCCTTGAGCTGTTCCAGTGCATCATCCCTATATTATTATAATATGTTGATGGAACACCGTAAATCGACGTAGTCAGATAAGACATTCCGCCTGAGATGAAGAAATTACCCTCTAAAGAAGATGAGTGAACACAAGGCAAAATTCCTCAAGAGGTAGCTTACCTGAGCCTCAGCGGTCACTTGGAGCAGGAGAACAGAGGGAAGCATTTCCAGACCAGCTTTTGCTTTGTGGTTAGCTGTGTGAACCCTGGAGAAGGATGGTGACGTATATTTAATTGTGGTCAGAGAAACAGCTTGCGCCTGTCCTATGCAAGAGGATTTCTGAGTGTTCTCTGAATAGCCTGGATACTTGTCAACCTAACAACATGACCAATAGCTGCTTAACTGAGACTCCATTAACTCCTTTTTTCTGCACGTTAGTTGTCTGCCTACTAATTTCCTGTTGCAATGGAGCCCTTCTTACTGCAGGGCGCAAAGATCCATCCAGGCTCTGGTTCTCTAACTTTTTTTTGTTTGTAGAAATTTAGCCACTCTGGTGGCTAAATTATATTAGTTATAATTTAAATTTATTATAATTTCCATTATTTATTGTGAGGATAGATGTATCATTATAGAATTTATATCTGTGTTGTAATTTATATTATTATAATCAAATTTATCATACTTTTATTACAATTTAGTAAAAGATTGATTTGTACAACCCTGATTGATAGGTGTAAGATTCTTGCTAGAAATGCCCAAGTTTCTGGATAAGGCAGGAAGTATGTTGAAATCTGACTGAACATAACACTACTGAACAAGATGTGAGAAGCAAATGACAGCTGTAGTGCCAAAGATGTATTACGACTGGTCTTAATAATGTTCACTTCTTGGTTTTATAGGTAATTAAGAGACTACTCAAAATCTGGGAACTTGTTTTTTCACAAGACTGCTCTGGCTTGCTCTCTGAATTCAGATCTGCATTGCACAGATCTGCCCAAGAATGTGGGCATATAGCACAAAAATTGCATGCAATCTAGACACCAAAGTAAAATCTTTTAAGGGTGGAGTGCTCTAAGTCTGCACAAGCAGAGAGGGAACCTGCACCGGGACCTCCCAAAGCCCATGGGAACTGATAACCCCAAGGCTGTTACATAAACCATGGACAGCCGTTCTGAAGAAAAGGATGACTCCCTGGTCTATTTTTGAAGTACAGCACTCTGCCCCTTCTTTTTTCCAGGTCTCAGGGCTGTAGATCTCATAGTTGTAGCACTAAACCAATCCCAAATACTGACAGTATTTTTTCTCTTGTACCATCCTTCTCCAGTTTAGAGGGAGATCTTACATGGCTTGTGCTGTGGAACAATTCTCCCAGTGCATTACAAACACCACATTTGCCTCTTTATTTAGGATTGTGGACACAGGCAACCATCCCCACAACAGTTAGCCTCTGCATTCTGGACTGTGAGCCCTGGGTGTCCTGCCCTTATTTCCCTTAAGAACTAAAAAGTAACGAAAAAGGACATAAAGTACTTGCTCCCAGCAGCTTCAGACCAGCTCTCAATCCTACCTCTTTGCATTCCAAATCAGGTGGGAAAACAAACACTTCTCTCTTCTTTAGTTTAAGTATAGCAAGAGCTAGCCTTGCACTCAAGTTCAAGGGGTCTTTTAAGGCTGCAGAAAGCCTGGCAACGGAAGGTGCGATGCAAATTCAACAGCAGCAGCAGAAATACCCACGGGCTTACCACGTGGGGATAAAGGGAATCCGCCAGGCCTGCCTTTGAACGATGGGGAGAGCTTTATCCTGTGCTTGTTCTGCCTACATCTCAAACTATGACAACGTGCTCATGCAGACACCCATGCAGTTCTCCGTGCTCAGCACAGTGAGTAAGACATATTTCACAATTAAAGCCGAGCTGACGCAAGCAAAGTGATGTTATACAGAAACTCAGAAGTGACATCCAAATTCAGTACAAGAGTAGATAAAAGAAAGTCCTTAGAAAGATGTCTGCAACCTATCTCTTTCCGGATGAGGGTAAAGATGATCTTTCCTTTAGAGAAAACAGCATGGAATTAACCACAAATAGAACAGTTAATTCGCATGCATTTCTGGAGGTGTCAGTATTGAAATTAAGAAAACTAGGCATTTTTTTGACAAAACTTTTCAAGGCTGGTATCTTACTGCAGCCGTGTTTTCGCATCATCTAACATCATCCAGTCTCCACCCCATTCTCAAACATGAAAGTGTCACATTTGGCCATTCCATTTCACATATATTGTGTCTATGCACAGCCTGTGTGTAGAGCAATTAGATCAATAACATGTCTTCCCCAGGGAATTGTTTGTTTAACCTTTTGAGTTCAAATCTAGTCTTCCTAGTACTGACTGAGGCTTGCTTCCAATCCAGATAATGGCTGGGTGATGAGTTTTAATGAGTTTTACTAAATTTCTTTGGAGCTGTCTGCTCAGTGCCTAGCAGAGACCACCTCATGGCTTACCTGGGAAGCCGAGTGGGAGGCGTATCTTTTATTTTTTAAAAAAACCCTGAAGGAATATACGTAATATTTGAACAATATTTTGTGTGTTCGAACATACCAGCCAAATAACCTTTGGTATGAGCAGCTGGAGATAAGGGATATAATTATCCCCCTTCACAGAGGGGGAAGTTTGGCACTAGCAGGCTGGCAGTAATACTCACCAACGGGCTGCGTAGTTAAACCCCTATACACACTTATAGCAGACCATTTATCCAGTTTCCTTCTCCACAAACCCACAGCACCCGCAACTCCTGCTAACTTTGATATAGGTCCTTTAGTGTGGATTTAAGTGCTCAATTTAAGCTACTAGTTAGCTGAAAAAGTTGGCCAAAGCAAGCAAATGGCACTGCTGAAATTAAAGCTCAGGGCTGTTTGTTGGTCACTCCTATAAGCTACGCTACAACTAGAGGAGAATTATGAATCCTGTTTGCTTAAGGAAGAAATGAACTATTTAACGCCTAAACCTCATCCAAACATACTTCTGCACTAACGCAGCCATGTGGCAAATGCACCATAAGGAATGTATTGTTATTTTTCAGACAGGAAAGTTGCTGACAGAGACAGGCGCTTACCAGAGCATCCAGAACAGCACATAGCTAGCTGTTACTATGAGCCCCTCGCACCATCTGCGAGACCCCACATCGCTGGAATCAACCTGGGGGAAACAACCCCGCGATTTTTATTCCCAACACGTACACGAGCATGCGATTTCCCACACATGCGTGAGCGCCATCGACCCCAATTTTAAGCCAACACTTCGAAAAATCACACCGGCGCCCACGTACAAAGCTTTCTCGGCCGTGGAGCACCACAAAATGGAGCTGCCCCCTCCGCTCAGCGTCTGCCCGGAGCCTGCCAGGCACAGGGCTCCTGCGCGCCTCTCCGCCTGTATTAACGTCCCCGGGGGGCTGGCGGCCACGCCTGAGAGGTGACACCCCCCCCCCTTCCCCCCCGGGCCCTCCTGAGGCGCGGGGTACGAGCGGTGACACCCCTCCCCTTCCCCCCCGAGCCCTCCTGAGGAGTGGGGTACGAGCGCTGCCTGCCCGCAT
>Ga0065711_1008464_pt1 | contig 15909 bp, 4 predicted proteins | sample Hoacrofraction12_FD_59098 | JGI IMG/M metagenome (GOLD analysis project Ga0065711, IMG submission 59098) | Hoatzin crop microbial communities from Cojedes, Venezuela - Epithelial fraction 12 v2 (version 2) | ecosystem: Host-associated > Birds > Digestive system > Esophagus > Crop | place...
GTTCTTCCTCATGTTCAGATGGAACTTCCTGTGCCTCAGTTTGTGCCCATTGCCCCTTGTCCTGTCACTGGGCACTACTGAAAAGAGCTTGGCCCCATCCTCCTGACACCCACCCTTCAGATATTTATAATCATTTATTACGTCCCCTCGCAGCCTTCTCTTCTTCAGGCTGAACAAGCCCAGCTCCCTCAGCCTCTCCTCGTAGGGGAGATGTTCCAGTCCCCTCATCATCCTTGTAGCCCTCCGCTGGACTGTCTCCAGCAGCTCTTCATCTTTCTTGAACTGGGGAGCCCAGAACCGGACACAGTAGTCTTGCTACAGGCTTGGGAATCAGCGAGACACCATTCTGTGTGGCCTGCACAAGCCGGCTTCTTGTTAAAATGATGGCGTTGCCACCCCAGGTGTTGACCTGTCTCTTGTTGGGAGGAGGAGGAGGAAGAGGGCAGGAGGTAACGCCTTCGCAGTCGTCAAGTCCCTTGTGGGGTTGCTGAAAGTACCTTTCGTGGTACTTCAAAGGGATGCCTACACCTCCAAGGAGGAGAGAAGACGTTTAAGCCGGATGAGCTCCCAGGTCGTCTGGGCTGTGAGACTGCACTTGCTAGCAGCGAGCCAGCACCTCCGCTCACTGGCACTCGCAGGCCATTTGTCTCTTTAGGGCAGGAAGGGAGGTTTGATGTCTCCTCAAAAAGGTAGGACAAAGCTGCTGAGGGATAATTCCATGTGGTGAGCACTGATGTCCCTGCTGCCATGAACGGTTACCGTGACCAGGCCGACCTCCCATGGGCTCTATGAAGGCAGTGTGGCAGCGGTCACCATGGCTGGCACAGCCCCAGGCAGGGAGCAAGGACAGCAGGAACCCCGCCAGTTCCCACTCACAGGAGTGGCAGGCACTCCTTTTCAGCGTAACCCAGAAGACATTAGCATTTCAGCAGCAGAAAACGGAAAAGCAGGCTTTTAAGATACTGTTAAAAATTCCCCACATCTTCTTTACACAGAGATGGTTTAGTCTTCAAGAGTTTTCTAAAGGAAATAAACTCTTACATATGGAGAACTGAAAAATGCAGAATGTCTTTGGATGGAGTCCCTGCTCCCTTGACAACTGCTGTTGTACTGCCTCAGAGCAAACAGGGAATTAGAGAAAAACAAGAGGAGTGGAAGGAAGCTTAAACAAGGGTGAATAAAACCTGGATCTGCTCATATCTGTCTAGGAACCAGACTCAGGAAAACAGCAAGAAGAAAAAGAACAAAAGGATTGGGCAGGGCAAACACGGGCAGGTGGAGAAGCATGGAGATGAGGAGCTGCAGCAGAAAAGAGAAGCTGGTCCCCCAGCCTGGGCTAGCGAGCTCTCGCGGAGGATCTGGGCTCTGCCAGTGCACAGCCGTGCAGATCTCCTCTCGTGTTCCTTCCTTCTGTGCTGAGGAGAAAGACCGGAGGAGGAGGATGGGAAATCCCATCCCGCTCTGTGGGTGACCCAGGCAGACTGCTGCCGGAGTCAGCGGGCATTTAGGCCACAGAGTGAAAAATGAGAGCAGCTCACGCCCACCTGAGGTTTGAGGTTAGCTTTTGGGGCAGTAACCGCTAGTGGCTGTAAACGAGCTACTCTACCAGACACGCACTAACCTCACGCACTCGCACTCACAGAATCGTTCCTGCAGGCGAGCGGTCCCCAGGAAAGCCCACTCACCGTGCTGCTGCAGCCAGCAAAGCAGGCAGATAAGTACGTGACCCCGTCCGCCCCACAGACTGGAGTGAAGGAATCAGTTTGGCATTCACAGTTGTTATTGCAGGGGGAATACGGGTCCAGAGGTGAGGTTGGAGTTGAGCTGTAAGGGAAGCAGAAGAAGACATTAATGGGTGTGTGATGACATCAGCCAGCTTTTCCAATCATTGCCACACAAAGATGGCTCTGAAGGGGGGTAGTTAAGGCAAACAAACTGCAAAAAGCAGTGAGCAGGCTATCTGGATCCCAGCTTTAAGAAATCCACACTACAGCCTCTTGTTGGGGACGGACATGCCATGGCCACTATCCCTCTGCAACAGGGAACCTAATGCGAGGCTTGTGCTGCCTTGCTACCACAAGGAGAAGCCCCGAGGAAACCCAAAGAGACGCTGTGCAGACTGCTCCGTATTTTTCTAGAACAGTAACCAGGAGGAGCTGAGAGCCTGAAGTTGTCATCGTCTATAAAGTCGCTACTGTACACTGAGGAGCACCAGAAAAGAAAGTACGGAATGACTCTCTCCAAGGCCTGTGAACGCTACAGGGCACCGTTTGCCTCATTTCTCCCATTAAAATGGGCCTGGAGCCACGCATACTCTCTCCTCACCGTATCTGAATTTCCAGACATCTAACACCTAGTTCTACAAATTCCCTCCAGGCACTTAAATAAATGTACAAAGCAGTGCATGTCCCTCACTGCCAGGAGAAGACAGATGGAGCAGTGGACCCAATGCTAGGTAGGTGCCCATGGGTGCAGAATCAGGTCTGGCACCTTTCAATTCAGCTTGACCAATTTTAGTAAAACTCCGTCGTCAGCTGCAGGTACTCAACTCTCACAGCAATGAGTGGCACGAAAACCTCCCAAACTAAGAGCCCTACATGACATTGCCTTCTATATGCTTGCTCTGTGTGGTTGTCTAAGGGCCAGCGCTGCCTGCAGGCTGCCTGTTGAGGACAATAACAAGGCATTTATGTTGGTGAGGCTCCGTGAGACCCTGAAACTCTCTCGGGACTCACTTGTTTCCATAGGGAACAGTAACCCCTGCCACAGGTCCTGTGTCGCATCCCAGAAACAGGAAAGACACGTAGCAAGCTGTGGACACCAGGTTCACCAGCATGGCCATCCTGATGGCTCCCAGAGCAGACAGGCTGAGCTTCTTCACCAAGAGGCCACCCAAGAATATGCCCAGACATGCGCATGGGATTGCTGTCATCCCTGCAAGAGGAAAAATCAGTTAGCAAGAAGTGTGAGTGAGGCTCAGTGAACCACACTATTACAGCGTTTTACTTTCCAGCAGAGAGATCGGTGCACGATCATGGGGAAACCTTGTAATGACCACCTGCTGGGGTAGCACCAAGCTGGGGTTGCCCAAAAAGAGAGGGGCGGATGCAAACAGGTATGCTGCTTCGTACATAGGAACCGCAATCCTCATCTAGTTCTCATCTCTATTGGAGGGACATGCCAAAAGTGCTGAAATTAGCCCACCCTAACCTAAGCAGCAACATCAGCCTAGAAGAGTGGCGAACAGGTTGACGGAGGTTCTCCTCCCCCTCTACTCTGCCCTAGTGAGGCCCCATCTGCAGTACTCTTTCCAGTTCTGGACTCCCCAGTTCAAGAAAGACGAGGAACTACTGGAGAGTCCAGCGGAGGGCTACGAAGATGATGAGGGGACTGGAACATCTCTCCTATGAGGAAAGGCTGGGGGAGCTGGGCTTGTTTAGCCTGGAGAAGAGAAGACTGAGAGGGGACCTTATAAATGCCTACAAATATCTCAAGGGTGGGTGTCAGGAGGATGGGGCCAGACTCTTCTCAGTGGTGCCCAGCGACAGGACAAGGGGCAACGGGCACAAACTGAAGCAGAGGAAGTTCTGTCTGAACATGAGGAAGAACTTCTTCCCTCTGAGGGTGATGAAGCACTGGCACAGGTTGCCCAGGGAGGTTGTGGAGTCTCCTTCTCTGGAGATATTCAAAACCCGCCTGGACAAGGTCCTGCGCAGAGGTGACCCTGCTTCGGCAGGGGGGTCGGACTAGATGAACCCGATGAACCCTGCAGGTCCCTTCCAACCCCTACCATTCTGTGATTTGGTGCTCTCTAATGCTTCCTGCAACAGCTGGCAGACAAATAAAGTCAAGAATTCTCCATGGTGTCTAGAGGCTTTGGATGAGCCCTGCTTGGTATACTTCACAGAAGGCTGATCTTCAGAGATGAGGCAATAGTCGCATTTGAAAATATGAAGCATCCCTTAAAGAATCTTCTTAAGCTGTGAGATGCAAAATCACTGCCACAAGTGACTCACTTTCCAGGCACAGAAAGGCATTATCACACTCAGCTTGCCTGGGTTCACTTTTATCCCTTTTCTGCCAGTTATACTCCAGACCTTACCTACTTGAGCTAAGCTTAGCAGTGCACACAAATCCTGGCACTTCTGGACTCCCATAACTGTCATGTGGGAAAACTGGCAGCAGCTTTGCTTAAATTAAACGAATGGTTGTGAGCACCATGGGCGTATCAAAGTCTCCTTTGCCAGTGCCAGGTGAGAAGCAGGACATGCTCTGGCTCACGGGTGACCATCCAGCTGTACTCCCACTGGCTGGCCAGGCACCTCCTACCAAACGGTGCAGCGGTTTGCCTTCTCCCAGCAAGTCAACAGTGAAGTGCTTTCCTTTGCCAAACCTTTAATTTTCAGGAAAGATGGAAGAGCCTAATATCTTTGAGCCCTCTGCCCTTCTGTCAAATCCTGTTAAAATTCACCAGTGGGTTCCTATGTTGCTGGAGGAGGCGAGACTGACTGCAGGGGATCGTTTCTTTTGGAAAACTAGGCCAAAGCCAGAAGATATCAATGAGTTCAAAGGGAAAATAAATAATTGTCAGGAGAGCAGCTTGCAAGCTCCTTGTTTTGATACTAAGATCCCTCCATTTCATGATGTCGCAGTTTTTGACAGATCACTGCCAGCTGCCCATCTGGCAAGCTATGGTTGCAGATGATCCAAGATTAACTTGCAGATATCTTAATTGGGTGCTGCTGAGAGAATGGCTGTCAGAAACAAATCGCTGGGCCTGCTTGGGAATGAGCAGCAGGAGAAAACAAATGAAGATCCTGCCTGTGCATCAGGGTCCTGATAGGGAACGAGTGAACACTGAGAAATATATATGGGAAACTGCAGCAGCACAGCATGGTCAGAGAGAAGGGGTGTCTGAAAGACAACCAAGCTGCACCACTACCTTGGGCATCTGAACTGCTGATTGCAATCCTGTCATTTCCAGTCCAAGGGGAAAGGAGGGACTAGCAGGAGAAACAGGTCTTCCTAACCCAAATGGAGATGGGCTGGAGAACTCTGGGATACAGAATCACAGAATCCCAGCATGGTAGGGGTTGGAAGGGACCTCTGTGGATCATCTGGTCCAACCACCCTGCTGAAGCAGGGTCACCTACAGCAGGCTGCACAGGACTTTGTCCAGGCGGGTCTTGAATATCTCCAGAGAAAGAGAATCCACAAGCTCTCTGGGCAACCTGTTCCAGTGCTCCGTCAGCATGGAACCATGAGACATGAGAACCACGAGACATACCTGAACCATGAGACAAGCAGTTCAATGGGCATCCTTGTCGCTCAGTGACAAGCTGCAGTCTTGGGCAACCAAATGGCCCAGTTTGGTTGGGATTTCTGCTGTACTTCAGGGCCATCACAGACTTTCATACCCTGGCGGTATCATACCTCTTCTCAGGCAATGGGCTCGGCTGTAGGGGAAGCGATTGCAGCAGGCTACAGTGGAGAGCACAGTCAAGGAGGAGGGATGCTGGAGGTCTGTGTTGGGCTCTGCAGCCAAGGTACAGCTGGACCCCAGCTCTCCCACTCATGGACACATTTCTAGATGTTGGCCAAGTCACTTTTTGGGCAGCCTAACCAATGAGCCTGGTTGCGGATACCAGCCATGCTGAACACTCTTAAATGCTTGTGGACACTGGAGACTCCGTGGCCCCTGTGGTTACTCACCCAGGAGCTGGTTGGCAGATGAGGTGGTGAGGTTGAACTGCTGCTCCAGGTACTTTCCCAGGAAGGCGGCGAAGCCGGCCACCACCGCGATCTCCATGCAGGCCGCCAGGATGATACAGGTGAAGACGGGATTGGAGAGCAAGTGCTTAGTTACTTTGGGGATCACTGGAAGAGAGGAAAAAGGGAGAGGTGTTTTTGTGTAGGCTCTGCTGGAGGTGCTGGAGGTGCCTTGCTGCTCTCCAGCAGGACAAACTCACTTCAAATGAGGAGCAATTCTCTACTCTGCACAGACAAGCTGGTTGAAATGTGGCAACACCAGAACAAAGTGAAACACCAGAACAGTGTCATCTAAAGATTCAGATACCAGGAGGGTGCTAAAAGAAGCCACCTGTCATTACATTTACATCTTATAGATGATTTTGATATTTTGAAGGATGAGTCTTTTCCAATATTGCTTTTGTTTCCTCCATAGGGAGTCAATCAAAGCCTAGTATCCTCTTTCTCCTTCTCCTTTCCCTACCTGCTCCCCACGAACAACGCTGAGCCAGTCGATGGGTGTCATGAGTACTGTACTCTTGCAAGCTTTCAGACACAAGCTAACCAGCTCACATGTGGACTTCCCTTCCTCTGCCACCCAGACTGGCTTCATTTTCTTATTCCCACCTAACACTGGCTCTCTTGCTGAGGGACACCTTCTTGCAGCACATCTGGGTGCAAGCTGAAGTTCTCCTGCTTAGCCCGGGACCACAGCCACCCATGGGCATAAGGGACCTCACGCCCGAGACAGGCATGTGAGCCTGTGTGTTTCCATAAACCAGAGCTTCACCAGCCAAGCAATGCCTTCCATGTAGGCCCCACCAGCCTCGGTGGCTCCAAGGGCGGAAGAGGACACACTGAGCTGTTCACTGTGTAAGATGCACACACGCTTGCTTTGGTTTCATGATCCCTTGCTCCTCCCTCCCAAATCATTAGCGTCCAGAGTCCTCTTCCCCAAGCCCGTCTCTATTTCCGATAAGCGAACACGAGTTACCTTACAAAGGGAAATCTGGCTAATGAATCAGATAGCACATTTTCTACTCCAGCGAACATTTTAATTATTGCTGAGATAACACAGCTTGAAGAGGAGAGCATCCCAGTGCAGAAGAGAGCCTTGCTTTGTCTCAATACCTGATGACTAATTTCTTCCTGAATTAAAAGTGAAAATCATTAAGTTTGAAAATCACCTCGCTGAAGAGTAGTGAAGCCTCAATGGACCCCTATTTGCATTTTTCAAATCCATCCCCCACATCTCCTATGGTGTACCAGGGTCTGGCAGATGACAGATTTCCCTGGTGTTGGCTTCTGTTTCCCCTTAGGGATTTTTCTGGTGCAAAATCTAATTGTACTGGCCTCAGCAAGTAAATGCACAGCTCTTTGTCAAGGCTCTGCTTGGGTCCCCTTGGTTCTTTCTTTGGGGGGGGAAAAAAAAGCAGCTTATAATTAGGCTTGATCCACCCTTTTTGGAAGGGGCAACTCCACAGTTTCTGGTCTCTTTATCTCACAAATGTTTTTCATGCTGTATAAAATTCTTGCTTCCTGAGGATTTGCTGAACATAATGAAGGTGCATGAGGCATAGTATTTTTTTAGCAGAATTGGGGGAGGGGGGAAGAGGAAAAAAAAGGAAAAAAAATACTGTGAGGGAGGAACGGGGGTGGGGGGATTCAGATGCGGAGAGATCTCAGAAGCCACCTGCTGCCTCCTTCAGTTCTTTGGTGGCCACCTACAGAACTTCTCCTTCTTGGCAGGAAAAAGAGGGAAAATGCAAAGGTGGACTTGGCAGCACTGAGCGTGGAAAGCCATATTTAAGGTATTAATGCCTGTTGTGCCTCTGGAGTTCAGTTTGTTCCAGATTAATGGATTCCTCGAGATGTAGCTTTGTGCCAATGCAAATGCAAAGACACAAAGGTCTAGCTCTTACTTCGTCCACCAAATAATAACAGTGACAGCCTGTCTTTCGCAGGAGGGAGTTAAAGATCATGCACATTCATCTCTGAAGCTGGCAAGGCTGGTACCCAACCACCATGCATTACCAAGGTCAAAATCCATCCTTCGTACTTAGAGATGGACAGCACAAATTGTCACGCAAGAGAGGAGGCCCTCGTGACTGCCTTGCCTGGCAGCGCTGGGCTGTGAGTCCCACGACTTCATCATCGCTTCTCCTCCCTGCATGTCTGGGTGCGACTTTTCTGGGACAGATCCTGTCCTCCACTGCATCTTTGACCACTGTCTACTGCAACAGGGCTCTGTACCAGCTGGAGGGTAAAAAAACCCAGTGCAAAGAGTGCAGAGGCAATGCAGGCAACGCCTGGCAGCCTCCACCATCTATCTCCTCAGCCAGGGCCAGCTCGTTCCCTTTCATTTTCTAAGGGAAATGACAGGAGGGTCCCCATAGAAATGAGTATCTTGCTACCGCTACCCGTTAAGATGAATCATTTGACACCTGCTGCTGCCTTATCTGTCTCAGTTCTTGGGGTGATATACCTCTGGGAACAAGACTAAAAGTCAGCAGTGAAGTTTAAAAATCTCTCAGTAGACCAGAGTGACGTGCGTTCAGCTGCCTGGCATATGGTGCTGGGTATGAAGGGGGAATGGAAAATGTCTGATGGGGGACAGTAACGCCCTGGGGAACACAACAGCTAAGCATGGCGCTTCTTCACTGGAGCCCATCCCAGCAAAAGTCATGCTGAACGTTACCCTGCACCTTGTTGGCCCAAAGGTTAGCTGAACACTTTCTAGTAGCACTTTGGAGCTATAAATCTGAGGTTGAAGCCCATTCACCGCATGGGAAAAGGGAAAGGTCTTTCGGATTCTAAAGAGTCTCAGAAATCTACTTGGAGAACCACGAGCTGCATCAGACACAGCACAGAAAGACTCACCCTCCCACGCTCAGAAGGACCAGCTCATTTAACATCCGTGTCCCAATGCACCCAACATGCTACAGAAACGACACAGAAAAGCGATTCTCATTGCCAAGATACACTGAGAAGAAGAAGAAAACACCTCAGCCTCTTTTCACGGCTGAAGTACTTAAAAGCCAACTCTTTAGACCATCCATGTGCAGCACTGGTCATAGGATCATCCATAGGCTGGAAACGACCCAGGAGGATGTCCCAGAGCTCTCCAACACCCCTGCCAGTCCCTCGACTTCCCACCTTTTAACACCCCAAGCATCCTCCCTATCTTCTGCTGTGGGGCCAGCTGTGGGTGACGACGGGCCATGGGCTTGACAAGCAAACACGCTCACGTACACCAAGTAGCTTTGATTTGTCACTAAACATCGGGGAGTACCAGGGATAATTGGCAACCTCATTACATGAGGTTTAACTACTCTCTAGAAACGACAAACTATAATCATCACGTTGGTGCTTGAAATGAATTGTTTGGAACATTACAATCACCAAGGCCCCTTTTTCCAGTTGGAGCACCCTACAGAGACATGTTTTCAATTTGCAGTAAAGATGAGGAACACAGAAAGCAAAGTAATATATTAGAGGGAGGTTTACGGCCCAGTCCACCTAGGACAGTGCGGTGAGGGAAAGGCAAAATGCAGCGTTGAGCCAAAATACTACTTTCTAATAGCAACATAGGCAGCAAGCCTCAGATGTGAATAGAAAACAAAAGGCAAAATCTCCACCTGGCTTGAGGAATAAGCGATGAAGAACATAGTGCAGGTAGCAAGAAGAAAATACATCCTGCAAAGAGATAGCACCCAAAAAAGAGATGGATTAAGGAAAGAGGCGCTGAAGAAGGTGAGTTGAATATGCTGAAGCCCATGTGGCCTTAGCAAAATTAGTATCACTAAGGATATGATGGAAAAGGATGATGCCTATGCCAAAGAGGTCTCTTGAAAGATACAGGCTTGAAGCAACAGTGATGTTCCAATGCATGGCAAGCAGGTCCTTCTAGTCTATCAGCCTGTCTCCAGCAACCACCTTTGCTCAACTTCAGAGGGGGACAGAAACCTCCCTCACCCGCGTCACGGAGGTCATGGCAAGGCACAGTATCTTTTCAGAGACAGATACACTCTGCCTGACCTCAGCTGCCGCTCAGCTTCTGCCCTGAAGCATGAAGGCTGAAGGCCTTTCTGAACTAATCGATGCTTCTGATAACAAAGATGATGGCTTTGAAACAGCCAAGAAGAACCTGCCAAAAAGCCCACATCCTCATGAAACCCAAGCCAAAGGAAACTTGGAGACTGACAGGGCCTGATGTGGGGCCTTTAATGATCACCCACCATGCCCTTACCTCAGATTAGGGTTTCTCAGCAAGCCTTTTAGATGTTGGCAGGGAGCCAAGACTCAAATCCAAAAAGGCATTAAGCTCTTGTAGCCATCTAGATCTGGGCCAAAGACTCACCGCTCTGGCCGTGGATGAAGGTACAGGTGGAGCCCTCTCCAAAAGGTTGTCACTACGAACTCGTTAGAGTTTAAAACTACGCGTGTTAGCCTTTAATCCTGCTCAATCCTATGAAGTCCCACCGTGGACTACAGGCTCTCCATGGCCCGGGACCCCCTGGTACAGCTGGGAACTTCTGGCCCAGCACTACATGTCTGCTCCCAGAGAGCACTTTTGGGGAGAGAAATCCAGGATTCAGAGCAGCTCCCTCTCTAGGTATTCAGCAGCTTGGTACACAGAGCAGGAAGGAACCAAACAGAAGACAAGACAGCTGTCAGCTGTAGATCCCAGCTCTCCTGCGCTCTCGGGAATGAAGCTGGACAGAAAACAAAATGTTTCCAAATCTAGGGAATTCGCAGTTTTGAAATTCATTGAATTCCACAGTGAGTTTTCTTTTAATTCCTTGTGAAGGAGCTTCTCTCTCCAAACCTGAAGGATTCCATATCAATTTCAGTCCTTTTAGGTTTTTAATCTCTCTTGCTAGACACACAGGCAGAATGTAATGAATTTCTGGTTTAAATCGTTGCAAAACAAAATGCATTTAGAGCAGAATGTTTCAGGGGTGTTAAAGATAAAGCCAAGAAAGCATTCTGAAACCCAATTTCATCAGAACTGACCGCTCAATTCAGTAGAAGTGACATTTCCATACGAAAAAACCCCCACTATTTTAACAAAATATTTCCAAGCACATCCTGGAGCAGGTGGTGGGTTGGAGGCAGCGTGTTAACGCCGAGTGAGAGGGCAGATGCCCAACAGACACGAGCAGAGGGCACAGGTGCCCTGACACAGCCGAGCATCGTCTCCGGCCCCAAACAGCAGAGAAGTCCCCACGCCAGCCCAGAGGTAGGACAGCAAAGCTGTGTCCCCAGGACAACAAGTCTGCTGCAGCCCTTGCCTGAAGCGCTTTCACAGACCGAACGGAGAGCGCAGGGCTGAACAACCCCGCCAGGCTGCCAGCCGAGAGCAAAGAGCAACAGCAGCGTTTACCCATCCTCTCCCTGCAATTAATCCTTCACTTCCCTGTGCTCCCAAAATGGATTCGCGTTGCTTAACCGAAATACTAATCAGGTAAGGCAGTGCAGCACTGACACGCCAGTTTAGCAGGGGTAAGCACCTCCCAGGACTGTCCCAAAGCTTCCTCGCCTGAGCCGCCTCGGCCCTGCGCGGAGCTGCCGTGGCAGCCACCCGCCGCCTCTGCTGCCTTTCATCGCCTCTTCACCTCGGGCCGTTCAAAGGCACGGGGTTTGTTTCAAGTTCGAAGCTCCTCTTAAGGATGCTTCTTTTCCCGGCATGAAAATACCCCACAGGAGGAGACGCCGTGGCTTCCCAAAAGCTGGGCCCTTCCTCCTGTTTAGAACTTCAGAGAGATGTAAAGACTTTCTGACACTTTGAGCAGGTTGCTTCGACATTAGTCTTAGCTTTTCTAGTCATCATGCTAAGGCTAGAGAAAGCCAGGGACCCTCACCCGGCCCTGCATCTCACTGTCTTTCAGCAAATCTTGTAGCGCCTCGAGCACCCCCCCATGTGCCAGCCACGCCATGCTGCCAGCCGTGCCAGCCGCGAGCGTGTCTCCAACTGATGCTGCCCCGCTGCCCCCTCTGCCACGTCCACTCGCCTGCAGCAGGCTCTACAATGCTTGAAAAAAATAAAATAAAATAAAAAATAATCAAACACTTTCGATAGCCAAAAAGAAGCTTCAGTTCAGCCTCTAGGGATGCACTGCTGATACAGAGCATGTTCGCACACCAGGCCAGAGAAACAACTCTTCCTCCTCTCACTGTGCACAAGAGATGGACAATCACAGAATCACAGAATCACAGGACGTTCGGGGTTGGAAGGGACCTCTGTGGGTCATCTAGTCCAGCCCGTCTGCCAAAGCAGGGTCACCTACAGCAGGCTGCATAGGACCGCGTCTAGGCGGGTCTTGAATATCTCCAGAGAAGGAGATCCACACCTCCACGCAGGCATGGACTTACAGCGGCACACGCCTGCCCAGGTCCCAGCTGCGGAGACAACGCTTGCTAAAAAGGAGCCAAGAACCACAGCCATGCCTGCCCTGATGAGTGTTTCCACCCACAGCCCCACGTACAGGCAGACCTTCTGCCGTTCAGCTTCACAAACACAGGCAAACCCCAAAGGCAGAAGACATGGCCATGCAGGCACACATCTATTTTTAACCTCTGTATATAATTATCCAGTCCTTTTTACCCTAGGAAAAGGGCTAAACAGTCTAACTTTCCCCAAAGGAAACTTTATCCAACCAACACACAGATTAAGGACACTAGGTCCCACCACATAGGAATGCACGTATATTTTCCAGCTGCTGGTAAAATAATGTCTGTACACAGCAAGATCCAACCCACCACCTCAAACCCTGCTCACCAGGAACGAGCGAGGCACGCTCGCCTTCCCTCGCGGTACGTGTCTGCACACCCCTCCGAGCAAACATGACTCCTGACCACATTCCAACTGTGACAAGGGACTTGAAAGGAGATGGCAGCCACCGACACCGCCTCGTCTGTGACAGCCTCAAAGGCATAACTAAAAAGGTCATCCCCTGCCTTACTTGATGTGATGCAAATTGTATTTCAAAGTCCTTCTACAAAGAAACTTCTGGAACGCTGATTGATCTGAAATGGGGTTACCTGCAATGAGAAGGCTAACGTGGAAGACTGGGGTGCCTCCTGATGTAACCCATACTTTGAAACACGTGGATGTGGCAGTTTAATTTCTCTACTTCCACGAGTAATAGATGCTCCAGGAACCGACCTGTCTAGGTTTCAGCTGGGATAGAGTTAATTTTCCTCCCAGTAACTGCTGTGTTTTGGATTTAGTGCGAGAAGAATGTTGATAACATTGATGTTTTCAGTTGCTGCTATGAAATCAAGGACTTTTTTCCAGTTTCTCATATTCAGCTAACGAGCAGGTGTTCAGGAGATGGGAGGGAGCACAGCCAGGCAGACAGCCAGGCTGGCCAGTGGAAATATTCCCTAGCACAGACATCATGCTCAGTACATAAATGGGGGTTGGCCAGGGGGTAGGAATCTTTCTTATCCATTTCCATGGGTTCAAATCCTCTCTTGTCCGGAAGTTTGAACTTTTCCGGGAGTTCGGTCTTATTCGGGAGTTTCGTGAAATTTATAAATTCGTGATTTTCTGGGCTTCGTGATCACTGCTCAGGGACTGACTGCAAACTCATCATCGAATGGTGAGAAAACTGTATTGTATATAGTTTATTTTGTGTATTCATTATGTTCATTATTATTAATAGTATCATTAGCAGTATTAGTATTTCCTTTGTTGTCTTATTAAACTGCCTTCATCTCAACCCATGAGTTTTCCCTTTTGCCCACTTCTCCTCGCCATCCCACGGGGGGGAAGGGGGGTGAGAGCGGCTGTCTGGTGCTCAGCTGCTGGCTGCTGACTTAAACCAAGACATCGCCCAGGGCCTCCCTGCGTGCAAGAAACTCAGCTTGCTCAGCACCGCCCTTGGGCAGAACTGCTGCCCCTCCATGCTGCAGGGCCATGCCGCATTCTTTCATTTTTCTATATGAAAACCTGCAAAAATTTCCAGGGCCCATTCCAAAAACTCAGCGGCCAGAAGCAGACGCTCTGATGAGCCCACAACTAAAGCCACAGCACTATCCAGATGGATGTACTGTGGGCAAAGCCCATTCCTCAAACTTGAGAAAATCCTTGCAACAAGGATGAAAGGATGAAGAAATTAATTTTACTGACAAATTTTCAAACAATTTATCCCTATACCTTTCTTTTGAATTTTCTCATCAAGTCAAAACTTCACATCTTTGACCTTCCCTTAATGAGCAACCACATCAACTATTCAAGACATTTTCATATTTAAGAAAACACTTTTTCCCCAGAGTCTTTTTTTCCTCCCCATCCACACGTCATTCAACTCCCAATTAATGTGACTGCAGGAGGAGTAAGTGATTTTGTCCTCATTTATCTAAATGCGTTAGGCAGTAACGAAACCTGCTCTGCCACAGTGACAGAGCGTGGGAAGCAACCGCCAGTACTACAGAACCACCCTCACAGGTGAGGGCTTTCCCAGTGCAGCCCACGGAAGGGATATCTGCCCACACTCTCCCACAAAATGCTGGATCCTTAGCTGACCTTCATTAGAGCCAGGTCCATTTCCATCACCGCAGGACATGACATGGGGTTTTCTACTCTAATTTGCTACAAGCCATGCTCTACCAGTTGCTATTCTGGACCGGTATCTACCTCTTCCCCATCCCAGTTCAAGAGCAGTGGTGGTGTCCAGCACTCATCGCTTTCCATCTGGGATTGCACTGAGCTGCAGCTCACGTGCTGGGAGCTCCCAGTTTCTTTTAACTGGCCTTGCTGGCTCGCTCTCCATTTCGGGAGGCTGAGGGGAGCAGGACAGCAGACTGGAGAGAAGTTCACAAATTGCTTTGGCAACTGTGTTCCCCTTCACTTTTTTATCAACTCCACAGGACTATCACGCATTTCTGAAGCTTTGTAGTTTAAAAAAACCACAAACCTTTCAAGTGGAACAAAGTATCTTTTTAAAATGAGGACAATGCCAGAGATAACTAGAAGCCAGGGACTGAAATTTCAGGATACTGAGGCTTTTGGGGGATATTTTGGGGGTAGAGGTAGATAGCCCGAATCAGAGACCAATTATAAATCCAGCCAGCTGTTAAGCTGTTGCTGACTCTCACAGAAAACGTGAACAGAGCCGGTGTCTCACCTCGCAGCTGCTGGAAGCAGCTCGTGCTGCTCTCCCCATCCAGCGCGTGCCGCAGAACCCCGTTGCTTGGCTTGGGTCTCTCGTAGTCCCTCTCGGGAAGCATGGCCTGTTCGCTCTCCCCGGCGTGCTCCGGCCGCGGGGGCAAGGACTGCGGGAACCCGAACATCGGCAGGGACGAGAAGAAGAGTAAGGCACCACACAGCAGAAAGCCTCCCCACCACGCACCGATCCACCGAGGGTCGTCTGGGGTGATGTCCAGCTTACCTGCAAGGCACACACACAAGTACATCAACGTCTTGGCCACAGGCAGGGGAAGACAACAGAGTTAACAACCCCATAGGCTGTAAGATGGTTGTTGGGGGCTCTGTTAGAATCATACAATCATTAAGGTTGGAAAACACCCCTAAGATCATCTAGTCCAACCATCAACCCAACACCACCATGCCTGCTAAACCATCTCCCAAAGTGCCACATCTACATGTTTTTTGAACACCTTCAGGGATGGGGACTCCACCACTCCCCTGGGCAGCCTGTTCCAATGCTTGAACACTCTTTCAGTAAAGAAATTTTTCCTAATATCTAATCTAAACCTCCCCTGGCACAACTTGAGGCCATTGCCTCTCATCCTATCACTGGTTACTTGGGAGAAGAGACCAACACCCACCTCACTACACCCTCCTTTCAAGCAGTTCTAGAGAGCAATAAGGTCTCCCCTCAGCCTCCTCTTCTCCAGACTAAACAGCCCCAGCTCCCTCAGCTGCTCTTCAGCAGACTCGTTCTCCAGACCCCTCACCAGCCTCGCTGCCCTTCTCTGGACACGCTCCAGCCTCTCAGTGTCCTGCTTGTAGTGAGGGGCCCAAAACTGAACACAGCACTCGAGGTGCGGCCTCACCAGAACCGAGTACAGGGGCACGATCCCCTCCCTGCTCCTGCTGGCCACACCATTCCTGATCCAAGCCAGGATGCTGTTGGCCTTCTTGGCCACCTGGGCACACTGCTGGCTCATGTTCAGCCGGCTGTTGACCAG
>Ga0065711_1041740_pt1 | contig 15909 bp, 11 predicted proteins | sample Hoacrofraction12_FD_59098 | JGI IMG/M metagenome (GOLD analysis project Ga0065711, IMG submission 59098) | Hoatzin crop microbial communities from Cojedes, Venezuela - Epithelial fraction 12 v2 (version 2) | ecosystem: Host-associated > Birds > Digestive system > Esophagus > Crop | place...
TCCTGTGCAGCCTGCTGTAGGTGACCCTGCTTCGGCAGGGGGGTTGGACTACATGACCCACAGAGGTCCCTTCCAACCCCTACCATTCTGGATTCTGTGATTTCCTTTGTCAAAACATTCCACAGTAGACACTACATTATTTAATAACCCTGGGCAGCACTGTAAAATTTCACATGTAGCATAATGAAGATTAAAAATGATAAAGTGACTTGTCCAAGCACACATTCTAAGTTAATAGAAAAGCCAGAACAGAATCCAGAGCTACAGACTAGAGCAAAACTCTAAATCCACCATGCAATCATCAAACCATAAGTAATTGTCCGTAATGCCATCCTGTTAGTTTGAAAGCTTTTCCTTTTTATGAGCTAGCTGTCTCTGTCAAATATTCATTAGCATTCTAAGGGAGAAGTTACTAACCAGTCATTATCACTTATTCAGTACAATAGGAGGCAGAAACAATAAACTATATAATGGACTATTAGGAGAATGCCTCCCCCTTGCCAAGAAAGTTGAAGCTACGAAAGTGCAAATAGAAAACCAGGCAGAAGGGAAGCAAGACAGCAACAAATCTGTAGGTTTAGGTCAACATCCCAACACCATGTAAAACAGCTATGCATGACAAACCAACTTAGGATACCCAGAGGTAGTTTCCCTGCCTTACTGTAATAAGTATATGCTAATCTTTAAACATGTAAGTAGAAAATAACACAAAACACAAAAGAATTACATCTTATTCTAATTACCACGATTCATTACCACAGATACAGGTAACAATTAACTTTTCACCAAGAGCATGCACCATCGTACTTAATCTAGCTAGATGCTGCAAGCTCCCCAACAGAGCTGAACTAAGACACTGCTGCCAGCGACACCACACTGCGAACAGAGTACCGTGACTGGTGGCTGTGCACAATGTTAGGTGTCTCTGCCCTCTTGTGGCCACGGTATGCAGTACAGCAAAAAAACAAGCGGCCCACGAGCAGCAGAAACGTCTCAGGAGCCTGAGGGCGACCGGGGATCAGTTCTGCCGTCTGCCAGGCTTGACACGAAACAACTACATCTGCACAAGCACAGCCACAGAATTAAGAAAGCTGGTTATATCATACAGATATTCCTCTTCATACAGAACTAAATACGGCACATATTTCAACAGACTACGTGCACTAAATTTCTGTTACACGAATTACATTGTTCTGCAAAAGAGCTTTCACATTCATTCCATTAATAACAGTAGCTTTGTTGAAGACCAAAGTGGCCTTCATAGACTGCACCATCTGCTATCAGGCTGGAAGCATTCACAGCACTCAGCTGGCTCAGAAGTCACCTGTCAGTCACAGATGGGTCCAGGAAAGATTAGTTTTTTATGACTATATTGTGACTGTATTTTTAACCCAAGTTTTCTTAGAAGTTCAACCCTGTACTCTTAATTTAAAATATACATACTAAAAATGCAAGGAGAGATGACTGCTACAAAGGAAGGCATTTACACGATTTTATTTTGGGCTTAACACTAGTCTCTAAATTTGCCCACATTTTCCCAACAGATTCCACAACTTTGCCTGTTAAGACGTGGTCCTCCTGGGTCATGCACCTTTCAAGTCTCAGCTCTGCAGCAAAACTCCAGAGTTCTCAAAACCAAGATTTCAGCTGTAACTGAAAATTCAGTCAGGAATTAACATACACCTCTTGTATGTTGCTGCCATTAACATGCAACTTTTGCTCTTACAGTAGTAATCAGAAAGAAGGGATCATTAGGTATGATGGCACACTAAAAGCTGATAGCTGACCTGGTAACTAGGAATCTATAGTTCCTAAATCTGTGACTAAGAGTTAGTCTTTACAGAACTACACACATCCCATAATAGTTTTCCTTGTTGCTCTACACTTACAATCATATGAAACACAAAAGTTCTGTATTAAAGGAAACAAAACTATTATAATGAAAAATCCCAGATGATACGCATGCTAGAATATTTATGTTATTACAGCTACGAAGCAGGAAAAAAAAATTAGTTGCATAATATCTTGTGTTAGCCAAGTAATATAAGAGCATATAATTGTTTTCAAATTATCTAAGTAATGTTTCACTTCCACAGTAAGCCAGATAAATCAATTCTTTTTGGACTGAATGGATATATCAGACTTCTCTAAAAGTGCAATATAAAAGCTTCTGATTTTACAGAAGCTTCTGCACAAGTATTCCTTTAATTGCCTTCCTAGTACTACTAGCACTTGCCTGTCTTGACCTGTAATTAATTCTGGGTGAAATTCATGTTACGGCAAACATTCAGTACATAACAGGAACTTTTTGTTTCAAGCCTTTCGTAGAGTACATGGGTAGGGCATCTATGTGGATCCATTAAAAAAAGTCAGGTCAGTCACAGAAGAGCAACCTAAATCTTGTCTGAAACATTTATTTAAAGATTTTGTCTTTTGCAGGTTTTCCTGTTCATTTATTCAGCCTCAGTTCTTCTTTCCTTAGAGCTTGGAATAATTTAAACTTTGACATATGACATAACATTTAAGAAAAACAAAATGCAGCTTAGTTTGATGACACATAAACATACAAGATTCCATAATCACAGATAAAATTTCAGTTGATGAACTGTACCAAACCTGTCTGAAGTAAATTTAATCAATTCCCTTGACAGATATCACTATGATAGGATATCCTGCCCACCTGCATTGAGACTTCTTGCTAGCTTAATCTTCCTTTATCACCTGAAAAGCTCTCAGTAACAGCACAGAGATCTGTGTTCTGGTACTGGTGTCACACCATCATGCTGACCTGAAAGAAAATGGCATTTAATCTTCTCTACTAATTTCTGCCTAGAAGGCTTGTACTCTGCAACAGAGAAGTAGGTGCCTGCCATAACTACAACCCTACCCATACAGCCAGGCTTTTTTGTTTAGTAAAGGTTAACTTTACCAGGCTATGCTGACGGACCAAGCATTATGTGATTTCATCCTTGCTCACAAAGTAGGAAAGATAATCTATCAAGATGGCAGAGTGCTGAAGATGTATTAGTTCCTGAAAGGACCTGGGATATAAGGAAATGTGAGGTATTGTAAGATTAGCCCTGCATTAGCTTCTCAAATGAGTCTTGCTTATCAATGTGAAACATGAAGACAGTTGACAACGTAAGATGCTATGAGCACAGCCACCCTTTAGGTCACATAGCTACACCTCATTTAATGAGGAGAGTCTTTACAGCACAGGTCCAATGCCTGGTGACTGTTTTCCATGAGGTACCAGAGACATTTAGTCACTTAAACTTATTTGAGGAACTCTAACATTTCACACAGAATAGAATTTATATGCGCACTGGGCACAACTCGCAGCTTCTGGGAGAAATTTCGTTATAGAATACGATGATTTTACTGCTGACTGCGCAGAGAATTAGGTCCTCTCAGTTCAGTGCTAGCCTCTGGTCCCAAAATCTGTTTCAGTTAGCCACGATTTTGTAATCAGAAGTGGCATAATTAATTTAAAATGTTTTCTTCATGCCTTACTACATGTATACAATAATTCCTAGAGATATGGGCCATCTGATTCCACCATCTTGTTACACACATCGGATCACTCAGTAGGCATAAACAGGTTATAGATTTAGGCAGTCAGTGACTCTGCAGTATTCTAAGGTGAGCCAGGCAGTTCCTCTCTTTACCTCTTCCATTTTATTCAATATTCAAAACTCAGATTCTGACTGACTGAAGACAGAATCCTTTTGTATTCCAAAAGCATTATCTTACCAGAAGAATGGCTATTTTTCAGCATTTTTTTTGCAGATCTTTCATTCAACAGTTAACATGTGACAACCTATGAAAAAGAGTGGGAATTTTGAATGCTTATTCTAGTATTCCTTGAAAGCACAGAGGTTTGCGAAAAGCACTAGTCATTTCAAAGCTCCCTACTAACTTCAGTAATAATGTTTTTGGAGCTAAAAGCACCACAGAATGAAGGGAAAAACATACAAAATTAACAAAGAATGGTCATTTTGCACTTTGTAGTCAGCTGAACAAGACATCAAGGAGTAGGCCTAGCTACAAAAAATGGGGGGCAAGGCAGGAAACCAAGAGGAATGGGAAATCAGTCTTTAGACATTCACACATTCAACCCCCATAAGCTGATGCAAAAATTGTAAGGGCCAAATACGTTTTAGAGAAAATTCAGAAGCTGAAGAGAGCTCTGATTGCTCAAGCAGCATATGAAGTATAGTAAAACAAAACAACTGAAAAGAAGCTATGGTCCAAAGAAGGATCAACTTTATACTGAGCCAATCGGACCACCAAAGTGAAAATTATAAAGTCGTATTCAGAGCTTACTGAAACCATTTCCATTATTTTGTACATAACATCATGTGTCTCCATAACACCAATGTTCTTCATAACACATCAGAAAACAAGGGTTTTCTCTCACATCCTGTTGTCTGTGATATTTTTCCCAGAAGAGTTACAGGAAACTAATGAGGAAGTGGGGACAGCTTTTTTGTTCACAAAAACCTTCTGGTAGAACTGTTTATGTCTGCAATGGAACCTACTTAAAACCTGCTTAAAACAACAAGACAACCACAAAAGGCTCTATGCAAGTCAGGGAACCACCTCCCATACAGGAGTCAAAGACCAAAGGCTCCAGCTTCACTGTCGATGGTTATCACCTACTACATGCCTGAAGCCTGTCAACTACAGTAACTCTTTCCTATTTAACAGGAAACACACTTTAAAACCTATTTATTATTTTGCATCAGATGACAAAACAATATGAATGATACCACAGCAACAGAGTGATGATAACTGATCTTCGCATGCACAGGTGGGTGAGAACATTTATTTAAAAATACACAAAGCTGTCTGTTAAACATCCATTACAAGTTCTAGGAGAATTCAGAATACAAGAGCTTTTCTTTTTGTGGAAAAACAGTCTTCAGAGGCATAATTTTTAATTGCATTCTCAAATCAGCATTCAGTCCTAGCGAAAGTTCTCATCAGAACTTTTTGCAACTCTTCTCCAGTGCCCTACAAGGAAATAATTTGCTACGGAAGAAGTAGTTATGGGAAATGAGGAATCTCTGAGACAAGCGTTGTGGGATCACTGTCTAGGTCTTGTTCCTCCCACATTACTCTTACCCGGTTTGACGAACACTCCATAGTAGGTACTGTGTTAGGCTATGTTGCTTTAGTCCTTTTTTCATTAGAATTGGAAGTGAGGATAACAAACTCCAAGGGGAGGAAGCCACAGCTATACACCACCCTAACTAAGGCAGCTTGGTCCATGGGAAAAATCTGTTTCATGAAATTAGATCTAAGAGGAAAACTGAACCAAATCAATCATTTTTGCTATAATAAATTGGACTTCTCAGAAAAATGCATCTGACACCTTCAATAATTTTTGTTTATATTTAGTGTTTTCTAAACCCCTCAAAGAACAAAAAGTAACACTTTGGTATTATGCCAAGACAAGCAAGTATGCTTCGATAGAATATGAGCAGCATTTTACGTGCCTTCACTAGTACTAGGAACATACAATGCATAGGCTTGATAGGATTACAGAGATCACAGAAATACTCACCAGTATCAAACAAATGACCTAATAGAGTATAACGTTTTTGGCATGAAAATATGATGAAGAACAAATGGAAAGAGAAATCAAGATTTGACTGAAAGAGTACAATTCTTTGCCTTTGAGAACATATAAAACTAATACTCACAATAGACAGGAATTCTCTTGTAGACATCACTCGGCGAAATAAATCTTCTCGAATTATTTTTCTCCACGCCTGCTGAAGGCTCATGCAGTTTTACAGGCATTATCGTAAGTGTAGTATGCACACCAAGGGCAGTCAGCTTACGTTTCATCTCCCCTGTGTCCCTGAACTACCGTTATAACATCTTCACTTCGTACTGGTATGTTTCTTCAAATCATCACAAAACCTCAACAGTATTTCAAGTTCACTGAAGTATCCTCAATACTGACACATTCAGAATCAGGAATTCTGCAGTTTTGTGCTGCCAGACTCACTACAGGGTATAACAATAGATTAACTCTGGGAAATACTTAAATACACGTTTAAAGAAATTAGAACAATTTGGAACTTAACAGCACTCTCACTTACTAAAGTAACATCTCGGTTTTTATGCGTTTGGGTTTTAACACTCCATGACATATTTTTCTAAGCAGATTTTTACCAAATATAAAGCCTACCTAAAATCTTAAGAAAAATAAACTGAATACCTACACGAAAATTAGGACAGATAAAAGAATGAGCTTGCTAAGAAAAAATCCTAAGTAGGCAATCAAAGTTTGTATCAGGTAACTCATTCCTTATAAAGTCTTGAGGAAGTAAAACATTTAGTGATGTATATGGTGGAAGAAAAAGCTTCTCTCATTACAATTTGCCAGTCATGCAGCACAGCTTTGTGCATGAAGAAGCTGGGCTTCTTAAACCAGTAGCCCAAGCCATGCAGTATTATTATTAACAAATGTTTGTGGAATTTCAGTCAAATGACCTTCTTCAAATTTATTTCAATTACTGTAGAAATGTGTATATGTAAACTATCATGGTTTCAGTACTTGCCAGCAGACTGGCACTGGCCATATAGGAAAGGACAAAACAGAAAACCAAAAAAAGCACACTATCCAGGACACCTTCATACACCTCTCCTTGAATCTGAAATGATTTATCGTTGAGACATGACAACCATTTCCTCTATTCAGACACAAGAAATGGATGAAGGGACTGACTTATTAGCAGTCTAGATACTAAGGTCTCCTGAAACGTGGTGCTGTTGAATTACCAAACTAAATTTTGCCAGAACACTAATGGCTAACAACTGCATTGTACTCAGGAACTCAACCTAGTATTTCATTTTAAGTTTATAGTAAGGGAGACAATAATCCTTTTCTTCCTGGAAATTAATAGTCTCTAGTAAAAAAAAGGTGTATATAGTAATAGCGAAAAGGGCACACAAAACCTGAAAACATAGAGACACTAGATGAAGTTCCAACATACCATCCAAGCACAGCATCTACACTGTATGCACTGTACTTTTGAAAAAAAAAATATTTTCCTTCACATGGCAATTTTCTCTATATATAAACAATCAGCTTCCCCCGAACTATCTTCCACTCAAGACCATCTCAATTTGGCAATTCATGTGTACCCAAGAAAACAAACAAAACATCCTCATTTTGTGGTCTGTCATTGTCATTTTGTTGCTTGCTGTTTTATGAACCATTGGTGATATTAGAAGCGGGCAGGGGAAAAGCATGTCACCACGTAAATCAGGAGAGGGTTAGCAGGAATGTGTTGAGAGGCAAGCCATGTTTTACAAAAGCTAGAAAGTGGGATGTATCACAGTGCTCATCCTTGAGCCAAATGAAGCACGGCCTCTGTGAAAATCCCAGCTGAATCCTTTTGGTTTCTCAAGCTTGTAGCAGTTTGTGTAGAAAGCACAAACCAGGAAAAAAGTGAAGAAGTGATGCTGTAATGCAGTTCCACACTCCATATGGCAAGCCATAGCTCCATGTCTTGCCACTGGAGTTGACAAAGAAGCATGGACAGCAGTAATGCTACCCTGGAACAAGCCAGATCTGTGGTGCTAAGAAGGCTAAGGACCATGCTCCAGCTCTAGCTACATGCTTGTGTTTGGGCCAACCATTCTATTGACTCTTGGTAGCAGCAGCTGTCAAGAAGGGCAGCTTCCTGTGTTTCACCCTTGGGCATGCTCTGCCCACTTGTCTCTCTGTCTTCCCCTCTCCCTCCAATTTTTTAAGCTCTTTGATAATTTCTAAGATAGTTGATATTAGTGTCAAAATCTCAAATATACTAAATTCCTGCAAGTTCTATGTAAGACACAGAGATGACAGACTGTTAGTGCTCCTCCTGAGAAAAATAATGCAATGTGATACAATGCTCAACCTTGATTAGACACACGGGGGGGGCGGGGAGAAAAAAACCCCCAAACCACACACATGGAAGAAGGAGGTCAGGAAACTGAAGCAAAGCAAAAAGAGTTTGTTCCTCATACAACAAAAGGGTAAGCTGTGCTACTCCTAGCTGCAGGACATCATGAATGCCAAAGACCAGCACGGGTCAGAGACTCAGTTCTGTAAGACAGTATTACAGAGGGAGGGAGGCAATGCATGTATCAATGAGTGCAACTATCTCTAGTTCAAAGTCCCTGAACTGAAATTTAATGGAGAAGCATCATTACACGCTCACCTCATTCCTATTATCTTCTCTAACCATTAGCTTTTCACCACTCTAAGAGACAGGATACCATTTCAGAATAACTTCTGGTCTAATGCAGAGTAGCTGTTCTTATATTTTACAAATATTCAAAACATAAGAAAGTTTCAACCAAGTTTGTTGCCCTATTAGACACCAGAGAACCCATTCTGCAGGGATCACTTCCATCCTTTGTATATTCACTAGTGTTTAACAGAAAAGGGTGAGAGAGCTGGGGCTGTTCAGCCTAGAGAAGAGAAGGCTCTGGGGAGACCTCACTGTGGCCTTGCAGTACCTGATGGGGCCCTGCAAGAGAGCTGGAGAGGGACTTTTTACAAGGGCATGCAGGGGTAGGACAAGGGGTGATGGTGGCTTCAAGCTGCAGGAAGGGAGATTTAGATTACATACAAGGAAAAAATTCTTTGCTATGAGGGTGGTGAGGCACTGGCACAGGTTGCCCAGAGAAGCTTTGGCTGCCCCCTCCCTGGCAGTGTTCACGGCCAGGTTGGATGGGGCTTTGAGCAACCTGGTCTAGTGGAAGGTGTCCCTGCCCACAGCACGGGGGTTGGAACTAGGGGATCTTGAAGGTCCCTTCCAGTGCAAACCATTCTATCATTCTAGGATATACTGTACATTGCAATTTTTATTAAGATTAGTCAGCTGTCAATTACAAATCGCTTGGAAATCCAGATCCATGTGTTCTGCTGCTCACAGAACTCGGCACTCTATGTTTCCAAAAAAAAACCCCAAACTCCCACACCCCAAAAATTAACTATATTCTGCTGGTTTGCACAAATACAGTGGTATCAAAAGAATGTTTAAAAGTAATAAACTGAACCACTTATGGCTAACAGAAGTTCGTATGTAGCTAAATTTGGCCTAGCAGATATTCACAGCTTTTCCAGCAAAACGAACCTAAGGTGAAGCTTTGCTCATAAATCTCAAGAAAATCTGCAGCATACCTTTGAGTCCATGAGCTCTGTAGTTTTTAATTAAATATAGCATAAATAAATGTAATCACTGCATCAGTTTCTTGAAAGCAATTTATTTGCAGTAAGATCAAACATGGAATTAATGCAAAGCAAAAGTAATGATTAGCCCCATCTGGCCTGCCTCTCATGTTTACCCAAACGCTTAATCTGAGGCTGAAATTCTACCATTCCTTTGATTAATTCTCATGCTTGATCCACAATATAAATAAATTATCATAGCACACTTTCAAGGGACTTATTTTCAGTAAAGAGAACAGGAGAGCTGGCTATGAATTAATTACTAACTACTAACCTACAGCCAAAGATTGCTTATGGACTGCGGTATTCATAACTACTTATCAAGAATATGAAATCAGACCAGTAAGTACATGCAGCTCTCAGTGGGACAGGAAACCATTCACCTGTCTAAAGAAAGAATTTAGTAATAAACAGTACCATTTCTTGTTCATTCTCAAAAACAATGGGTACTAGAAATAGACTGTCCTTTATCATGGGAAAAAATGGCAAATTGCTGATTACCTGTAAAGAGCTAGACAAATCTATACAACATGGAATAGAAATAATTCTAATTCTAGCTTTTCTATAAGACATATAAAACTATGTAACACTGAAAAACATGACAGAAGCCACAACCGTTCAGGCAACTTCTTGCATTAAATCATTAGAGGTGGAGTTCTGCTGTATTATAGGCTCTCACTTGCCAAGCAATATACTTCCATCACTCACTAGATGATTCACACATATTTATTGTATCCATCATGGCTTTCAGTTTCCATAACTGGAAACAGGACCCACAGATCTGATCAGTAACTGACAGTCTTCCCATATTTCCTACTGAAATGATATGTCAAAGAGTCAGGTAGCATACGGTCACTGCAAGACTCCAGCAACACTCTCAAAAGATATTTTATTCAATTTTATTATATTTTAAACAAGGTCAGAAGAATTAACAGAGTTCACATTCCATTTCACTTATAGAAAAATTACTGGTTATTACTTGCAAATAACTGTTAAAGCTCCCATTGACATTAACAGTGTAGAGTAGGAACTACGATACATTATAGTAGCTTAGAGTTGCTGATATCCAAGCAGCAAAAATCATCATTTTAATAACTTGGAAAATGTCCTTTTTCACGCATGCGAATAAAAGATTAAACTTTTAAATCTATACACTCATCTGATTATCAAGACGGTAGATAGGGATGCAGGTTTGGTTTACTGAGCACATACGTGACTGCGTATTAATAAACCTGAGTCCTGTACTTTCACTACACCAGTGAACCAGTTTCCTTACTTTTGCATCCCACCTGGAAACACAGAAGAAGAAACATCTGTTGGGCAAAGTTGGGCAAAATTATTAGAATAATCTTACCAGTGATAAATAATGATGGGCGAGACAAAGTTCAGTAGTCATTTAGATGCAATTATTTCTTAGAACATTTTTTCCCAGTTACTTTCTTTATAATGAAATGCAAAAATTATAGGTAGCAAAGACAATATTTTATTTAGATATGTGCATACGTTTTTGCACTCTTTGTTAAGAAGTTGTGAACAGCTATAAGAAAAGCCTGTACAAAAGGCAGTCTGACTGGTAATGTCTGCATAATTACATACACACTCGCAGCATAATATCCATGACACAGGCTGGATTCCTTTACTTCAGATCACCAGGATGCCTGCTACTCAGTGGGAGCCAAATGAATTTTTGAAATTTTGTAATTTATGCACCCCACATGGAAACATGATAACAGCTTGCAAGGATTATCAGCAGCTGACACATTATGCAGAAATTAGTCTTGAAAAAAGCCCTGTAAACTATCTTTGAAATAATGTTTATTAAAAACTGTGTTCTTTGTCCAAAAAAAAAAGGATACACAAAAAAAGAACATCCACCAAGTTCATATGTTTGAATTTGTTTGATTTGCTCTTGTATTAATGTTTAGAAAGCAATAGCAAACAGTCAATATAACACAATCAAATCTTTGATCACAAATTACTACATACGTGGGACCTCAAAGACATGAAAGGCATGAAAGCATATGCAGATGACAATTCAAGCTTGACTGCAAGTATCCATCATTCCCCAGCTCTCATTATGTTCATACTCTTGTGCAGTGTTTATCTTACAGAAATACATTACAGTGGTATTTCCTTGCCTCTCTAAAAAAAGATCTGTAGAACATCTTCAACAGTGCTGCCACAAAGGTTTTCTTTTACAGCCAAATAAAAAAGTTGGATTCTAAATGCTCATTATTATTATTTCCTCCCATTCTGTTTTCTGTTTACACGAGGGAGCATCTCCGTATGTTCTTTAATTACTAAAAAGTCTTACAGAATCTACAAGACTAAAGGCAGAACAAGTACAAAACCCATGAATTCCCTATAGGTTTGAAAAGACAGTACAGTAAAACAGTCAGGCTTCATTAGCACAGAGCAAAATATACCAAGACAGGAAAAATCTTTGGTCTTAACTCAACTTTTGAGCGAAAAAAACCCATGGCAACCTTCACGCAAGAAATATCTAGAAGAACCTGGTCAGAGAGACCCGGACTCTGACAACAGGTCAGCTACATGAGGAGCCAGAACACAGATAAGCAAACTCTCCAGGAAGATATATGAAGTATATCTGACTGTAAAAAGTATTCCTAACTTAATTTAGGACACATGCAAAGAAAGACTATTAGGATGACTAATGGAGAAACTCTTGTTAAAGAAGTAGTTTAAAAAAATCCAGGCTCATGTAGTCTAAACAAAAGGTTGGGGGGACAGTGCTCTAACTAAATACAGTCAGAGGTTGAGGGCCTTCATCTGAGGCACGGACATAGGTCAGTCCCAGATCATGGGCCAGCAGTCACGTTTAGCTAGTATGCAGCTGCTGTAGGGAGCTAGAGCACTGACAATGTGCATCTGTTACAGGATGAAAGTAAGTATTTTGTAGGTGTTAACATTTCTGATCTAATGCCGATTGATCACAGTGCAATGATCCTTCCCACATCCCGTGTTCCTGTACATAGCACAGCAAGTTATTTTTTCTTCCCTTTCCCTCCCTTCCCCCTGCCAGGCGGAGCGAGAGCAAAAGGAAAGGAGATTTCTTGTATTCTCAAAATCACAAGGCACTTCCAGCACTCAAACACCCACTAAGTGGAAAGATTTTTAAAGCGTCCAAGAAACATCCACATTCCTACAGTATATTACATCTCAAAGACAAAAGACTAAGATTATTTCTCTCCTTTTTTTTAGTATTTCTACCTACACACCTGTCTGGGCTTTACAGACAACAAATTGCTCACTGGATTTCACTTACCAGCTGAGCTCTGCAGCTCCTGTCCTTTCAAGAAAGATAGTTGTCTTGTGCAGCTAGGGTTTTTAAAAGAGGATGTTCTGCACACATTCTAGCCTACCTATTGTTGATCAGACTGCATCAGTTACAACACTATAATATATGACGAAATTATGCCAAAGTATACTCACAAAGCTCATTAGGGGAAATCCTGATGCCAATAAAATTGGTGACAAAACCCCCAGAGTTTATCTTTTGTTACATTACACCAACAGGACATTTAAAAGTTATACCTACCTAAACTGTTATTGCTGCTAGTTGGCCAGGAAGCTATCCTATCCCTCAAATTTTTCTTTCTACAAGAGTCATCCGATTTCACAGAAAGCTCCACTTCTTCCTTCCTGATTTCTCGTACCAGTTCCATGCGGCACTGACTAAAATCCTGGAAGGAAATTTTTCCATTTTCATCTGCTCCCAGCTGGTGCATGATCTCTGCGACAGACTCCTCCATATTCAGCTGGCGGCATATCATCAGCAAGTCATTCCTAAGGATATTTTTAGAGGGTAAACGGGGTCAGGGGAAGGACAGAGTGGAAAAAAGATGGGAGAAGTGGGAACAGAGAAGAAAAAAACAACAATTTAGTTTAGAAGCAAAGGAATACTAACTCTGTCTAATCTGGAAATGCATTAATGCACAGACATTTAAAACCAATAAGACAACTATAGTTTTTGTTAATCCAACAAAGGAACTATGATGGTGCCAAGAAATTACAACATAGACTATGGAAAGGGGGGGAATATTTTTCTTTAAGTGTTAATCTCTATTTTCATGCCACTATTATACTTCTACTAGCAGAGACAGACAAAAGGGAGAGCTGAATCCTGCTGTTGATCTTCACAGCATCTTCTGAAAAGGTGACATAATAACAATTAAAATAATTATCTTCTGACTAGATCAATGACTACTTAAATTTCCATTTTACTCAGGTCAGGCCAAAGAAACCCCTTTTGCCACTGAACAGCAGTAAGCTAAAGAGGAAAACATACAAAGAAAACAGCAGAAAAAGAGAAATATTATTTCAATCAACTGGCTTCAAGCCCGCCTCCAAACATTCTGAATACAAAACCCTCTTAAGAAGCTTGCTTGGTACAATTGTTTAATGAAACTCATAAAAGGGGGAGGAGGGCAGTACTATGAAAAATACTCTGGCACCAACTGCAATTGGCCAAAAGACAGCTGCAACCAAATCAACATGGAAGATATTTCAGCATACGATACATTTACAAATTCATACAATGTGCTCTTAGGAGAGATGCATGCAAATAACCCTAAACATACTATCCAGGCAAAAGAAAAGTCAGTAACACCATGATCAATGACGTTTTCTTTTTTATGTGAAGACAAAATCCTCAAGAACATACCTTAGGCTCAATTTAGGGTATAGTACTAGTCTCAGGAAATAACATTCCTCACCTCTGTCTTTTTTCTTTTTTGAAACTGAGGTAAGACTAAGTATTTTGAAAGAATTCTCAACAGTAGCAGCTGGTAAAAAAAAAATCATTAATCAGAAGTTGATAACTAACGAAAGGTGAATAACCATTAACAAGTCTGCTCAGGGAACAACAGGAAAGAAGGTATTGGATGTTAATTGGATATGAATGTAAGTGGACTATTAGACAAACACCTGATACTCTCCAACGGTGGTGGATGTGCTGCTCAGTGAAATTCCTCAGTCATTTCCTTCATCAGAGACTAAATCAACCCCCCAGAAAAGGGAAGGGTTTTTTTTAAGACAGTCATACTGTGTTTTTTCAAAATGTAAACCACTAAAGAACTCGCTGTTCTTAGGCAAACAGAACCCTGCAACTGTAAACCCAGACCAAATAATCTTCCTGAGCACACAGAGAAAGCACCTCTGCTCCTTTCCAGATGCTCACAGTTTTCACACCCAGCAGGAGACAAAGCTGACAGACTCAGGCCTGCCTCATTTTGCTGCTACTCAGAGAGACGCAGCCGCCAGAAAAAGCCGTTGGTTACATTGGGTGCTGCTTTGTAAGTCTGCTCCACACGGGAATTCCAGCGCTGCTGCAACAGACTTCTGGCAGAGATATTTACTGTAAAACTGGAGTGTAATAATAGTAAGTACACTATGACCATGTATTTTAGCATTAAATAAATAAAATCTTCACTTATGACAAGAAATGGCTTTATTATAAGCAAATTAATTACATTATATAGGCCAAATATAGGTGACTGATACCTGCAGCTAAAATTTTGGTCAGAGTTTTGTTCTTCGCTTTGAATCTGGTCAACGAATAAATAAATAAATAGTCCTAGCATAGCTCAGTTCCTCTTTTTTAAAAATCAAGACAACAATACCAATTAATCTCACAAGGCTGTTGCAAAGAAAAATAAGGATGACAAAGCATTCACATTTTTACAAGGGGAATGACAGATGCAATTAAGCTATGTCTATAGCAACACGGACTGATGGACACCCCAGAGGAGAGTTAATTTGGGAATAAGTATCAGGAGCAGCAGCAGTGTAGAGTTGAATCTGCCCAGGGCTTCCAGGACAGAGGTCTGCTGCCCTTGCACCCGGAGAGGCCAGCTGGGGTGGAAGGAGGCGGTGGTGATGGTGGCAGGCCTCCCACTACCCTGCCTCGGGCAGCTGAAAGCCTCCATCTCCCTTGCAGCCCACGCAGGGCACCTCCAAATAGCTGTCTGGTTGTCTTCTATCTCCCTGCAGCCCACCCAGGGCATCTACAAATCACTGTCCGGTTCCCAGCAGTCAAAAGGTGCTAAGCTTTCTCCCCTCTTAGGCAAATAAGAACTGAGTATCATTTGTAGCATCTGCAGCCTAAGGACACTGCCTGAAGCAACCTACAGAAGCACGAAAACAGATGTAATGAATTACAAAAAACAGTAAGTCAGAGACTACTCAAGTAACTGAGGTCTACGAGCATGACTGAAAATAGATTTCACTTACTTGGAGTGCATAACGCAATCCGAAATGACACAAGTTTTCCTAATCTCCATCTACAAACATTATCAAAAGGATTTTTATTTTTAAGTAAAGATGAACATTTTAATTTTAAAGTCTGGAAACATTCCCACGTAGATCTGCAGGCATTTCTGCATGTAAAGATCTATATGTTGAGAAGCACAACTAATTGTAACTGGTAGCTTTAAAAGAAAATAGTCTCAAAAACATTCTGAAATATAATAAAAATAAAATCACACAGAATCACAGAGTCACAGAATGTTCGGGGTTGGAAGGGACCTCTGTGGGTCATCTAGCCCAACCCTCCTGCCGAAGCAGGGTCACCTACAGCAGGCTGCACAGGACCTTGTCCAGGCAGGTCTTGAATATCTCCAGAGAAGGAGACTCCACAACCTCCCTGGGCA
>Ga0065711_1041741_pt1 | contig 15907 bp, 8 predicted proteins | sample Hoacrofraction12_FD_59098 | JGI IMG/M metagenome (GOLD analysis project Ga0065711, IMG submission 59098) | Hoatzin crop microbial communities from Cojedes, Venezuela - Epithelial fraction 12 v2 (version 2) | ecosystem: Host-associated > Birds > Digestive system > Esophagus > Crop | place...
TTCCTTTTTTTCCCCCCCCCCCCCCCCAGACTGGAGGATTGTGTTTCAGTGCTAGTGAAAGCTTACCCCCAAAGGGAGTTGCAACTGTTCGTTTTGGACAGCTAGTAAGTCTATTTAAGCTATCTCATTATTTACTTTCAGTAAGTCTTTTAAATTAAATTCTCGAAAAACAAAGTTGGTGGTTTGTTGTCTGATCACGGTGATTGCAGGGTAATTTCCATCAAGATAGAGTGTAGATATGTAGACCAGGCAAGCATTGTTCTAATGGAACGTGTTTAAGCAAATTCATGCCTTCTTGGAAACTGGAAAAGGGAAGTAATTTACCTGAATTTAGTATCAAAACAAGTAGCATGTGCTCTATTGTGTTGATTGTATGCATTGTCATGTATCACAAAAACATGCTGACAGTCCATGAGGGCCTCTGGGCTTTTTTCCCTTTGTTTGTTTTTTTTTTAATATGTAAAATTGGTATTCATATTAAATATTTGAAAGAAGATGTAAGAACTGAAAGGACGTTTTTAGTTGTCAGACAGAGCAGATAGAAGAAAACGGACACCTGTGCAATTTGAGATTGTGTGTGAAATTGTTGAACTTCTTGAATTGGTTAATGAATGAAAATACGTTCTGTTGAGAAGAATGAAGGTGTTTTCATTGTTTTAGCTAATGAACTTTCATTAGTTGTGAAACCTGCTCCAAGACCATTTTCCAAGTAGTTCTGAATTCAGGAAATGCTGTGTGGCTAAGAAATGTAGTTTTAAATGAATTAACGTTAAAGGCTACTGCTTGAAAGTAAGCATAAAGCAGCTTTCAATTTTCCTGATAGCAAATATTGGTTTTGCTTTCTGGAAATGCCATCTTCTAAACAATATTTTATTGAAAACATGTCTTTTCAGTTGTTTACAATATGTACGAAAGCTATGTTTAGTTCAAATATGAGTAGTTATAAAAAGCAGGTTGTGAAATAATTTGGCAAATCAGTTAAATTTACCACCTGATTAACACCTTACCCTTGAAATCATTAGTACTTCCCTTGTGCAGTAAAGAAAACTCCTTTGTCACAGAATCCATATTCAAAACTTAAATATTTCTGGTCTTGTTCCGTATATTTTGTCTAATTTAGTGAACTGAAAGAAGTTACTGCATTATGGTGGTGTTTTGAACTGAGCTGGTTTGACTGAGACATTTACAAAGGATGGAAAGCTCTTATTGAAAATAAGTAGCGTCTCTTAGCTGACATAGTTTTCCAGACTGTTATGTTATGGATAAGTTGTTCTGAACAAAGACAGTGAAGCATTTGTTTATTTACAGGGTATAACACTGACATCAGCATGGTTTCTGAAAAACCTGCAATCCTCAGCCTCTGCCTGTTGGGTGAGTTTCATTAATGTTCGCAGTTTGCTTTTTTATACAGAAGTGATACTCTGTATAAAAGCATGGCACTTTAATTTTTAGAAGTTAGCTTGCTTATTTTTAAAGAATCTTATTTTGAGATGACAGTAGATAAGAAATATATATACAGAATGTTTAGAAAGAGTATTGAGCACTGGTCAATATTAATGTACGTTTCCAGGGTTGGAATCTTCATAAGCTGAATGGCATTAAAGAAAAAATTGTGCAATTATACTTCATAACAATTCACAAACCTAGTGATATACAGTAAGGGATCACTGAGAAAATTAACTTCTTACATATGCACTGTTGATTGGCAGCTGTCTTTACCTCTTATTTGGCTTTCAGTTACTCATTTTGTTTTGTGATGGAGAAGGATCACCATAGAACCACCCTTTTTAGCTTCGCTTTCCTTTATGTATGCAAGTGTTGTTTGTCATTATGTTGCTCTGGGTGGCAGTAACCATGGGTGGAAGAGTGGCTGTGGCAACACAATCATGCACGCTTGTGATGGGAGTATGCCTCTGTCTCCTTTTTACCAACTTTGTTATCACACATCCTCATTTCCCTTCCGTATTCGTCACCTCAGGATCAGATTTTAACTTCTCTGGCCCTACTTTTTCTCCCAATCTGTCACAACCCAAAGGATTACCTGGCCTACAGGTGTATAGAGATCACAACAGTGGGTTTGCAGAATTCTGTAATACACAAGCACACAGTCTTTATTTTCTACATTTCTTTCATAGAATCACGGAATCATTAAGGTTGGAAAAGACCTCTAAGATCATCAAGTCCAACTGTTAACCCAACAACACCATGTCTGCTAAACCATGTCCCAAAGTGCCACATCTACACGTTTTTTGAACACCTCCAGGAATGGTGATTCCACCACTTCCCTGGGCAGCCTGTTCCAATGTCTGACCACTCTTTCAGTGAAGAAATTTTTCCTAATGTCCAATCTAAACCTCCCCTGACGCAACTTGAGGCCATTTCCTCTTGTCCTATCACTTGTTACTTGGGAGAAGAGACCAACACCTGCCTCACTACAACCTCCTTTCAGGCAGTTGTAGAGAGCAATAAGGTCTCCCCTCAGCCTGCTCTTCTCCAGACTAAACAGCCCCAGCTCCCACAGCCGCTCCTCATAAGATTTGTTCTCTAGGCCCTTCTGATGCCGTGAAATCGCTTCTGTCACTTCACCAGCCTCATTGCTATTTTTTAGACATGCTCCAGCACCTCAATCTGTATTACAGATTACTACAAATTACTACTAGTGAAGTGAGTATACTTAGGATTAATAAAGCAAGTATATATGTATTCCAGTGGTAGCAGCAATCAATAGTAGCAGCAAGCATATATTTCAATATTACAAGATACTACAGAATTATCACTAGTAAAGCAGCAAATAACACTTATGACCAATTACCTATATGCATGCCTATGTATATATATTATTCACACTAGTACCAGTACAATTCTCACCAAGCCACTCCCAGGAGTGCGGTTTCAAAACTGACGATGGACAAAGTCTCACTTCGAAGGCGATCCGTGTCGCTGAGTCTGGAGTCAGCCAGGCATCCCCAGCAATGGGCCGATAACTTGCCTAGGAGAGCGCATAGAAAAGTTAGTGCAGGGGGAGTTCTCTGTATGTGAGAGAGACAGACAGACAGGGACAGATTCACTCTTGATTTGGGGTAAAAAATAAGTCATTTTTGTATCACAGAGTCATAAAGGGGCATAGGACAGCACCACCTGAAGCAGCCAGTGATGAAGATGGTTTGTATTCTCTCGGGCCATTTCCTGTTTTTCCAGACTGCTTTCCTGCTCTTTCAGCTGGAACAGCCAATAGCAGTTGCCGATTACAACTTCCTTAGAACGTTTTCCCTCTTTTCCAGACTGTTTTTCACCTTTGCAGATGATAAGTTGCTGTTACAGCTCCTTGGTTTTGTGCTTATCAGTGGTATCTCAGGGTGTCTCTGGTGCTTAGCTACTCAGCTGTGCTTCTCAAGGATGTTTCTGATCTCCAGGCCTGGTTCCCAGGCTAGCAGTGCCCAGGATGACAAGGCGTTCTCTCTGTCGGTATTTCAGCAGACTTCTGCTCAGTATTTTCCCAGATCGCCTTTGTGGCTGCTTGCATCACCATCTCATACACACAGCACGGGTATATTCTCCTACTTACCCCATCCTTTTTTTACAAACTGAGACTATCCTCATCAGTTACGTAAGTTTATCCTGTTTGTCTACCTCAGCCTTCTCAGCTCTTCACAGGTGCTGCCTGAATGTCATGTGCAACTGCCAGTCTGACTCACACGAAGGCAATAGGTGGTGGCAAATCACTAGTGCAGTGACCACTGTGCACAGATGCCAGGAATCACTTCTGCACGTGGGAGTGCTTTGTTTACCAAAATGGAACAATGGTATAAATACAATATAGGTTAGGAACAATGAAATAGAATACGTACTAAAACTGAAAGGGACATATTTACAGTACATGCAGCTATGGTTGTCAATCGTAGGTCTTTGATGGAGTCATCTTTGTGATACAGCCTAAGTGATGTTAAACTTTTTAATTCTTACTTCATTTTCTAAATGCAGATTTTGACATTTCTGTCACATCATACCATCTAGCTGATGCAATTAAAATACACTGAAAAAGCGAGAGCATTGATTTCATGCTGCCATCTGCAGATCTATAAAAATACGGAACCTGAATAGCTGGAAGAAAATACTAGGTGTTTACAAAACAAGTAAAACTGAAGATTTAGGAGTGGCTTATTAAACATAACATCAATTTTATGACTGCCTCACCAAAAAGAGGGGTAAATAAATACGTTTGTGTGTTCTTGTGTTTCTCCACTGCAGTTGTACTCCAATCTAACAGCATGCCAAGCTCTTGGAAACATGTGTGTGATGAATATGAACTCACTGAGTTCTTCAAGTACTGATGCCTGTGGTTTATTTCAGTATATTTATGTCAATACAGCAAGGCTAGGCATTGTTCATTCAATAGCCTTCTGGTAAGTTGCCTTTTACGTAACTGCAGTCTTTATTAGTGTTTTATGGAAACTATTATTCTAAATGTTCTTTGATGCAAAATGTTATATTTCTTTAGATAAAACATTCTGATTGTTTTCAGGAGGCATAATCTTCCGTGGCTATATTATGGTGATCAACCAGGATTAGCATCCCAGGTGCTTGAGGCAAATCATTTCCCTACAATGTTCACTTTTAAAGGAACAGAGAAGGTAGGTGTTGGGTAGTAGACATGGGGAAACAGATGTTAGAAAGCGGATATAACCACATAAAGAGGTTTAGATTCATTGCAGATGTGGCTCCACTACAGATAATTTTTGGGCAGATAGTGTAACAAAATTCAGTGTGAGATCTTACAGAAGAGGAAAGTGATATTTACGTAAAAAATCTCTAGGTAAGATGATTTTACTAAAAGTCCTCAGCCCTCAGATTAATTTAGGGCACGTCTACCTGTATAGGAGTTCCTCTGGAACTTTTTCCACATCCCCGATGAAGCTGTAGAATTGTAAAGTATGTTTCTTAAAAATTAAACTACCAAAACCAAGATTAAAAACATAAAGGGAAAAAATGAAGCAGTGTGCTGAAACTTTTAAGGAAGCATCAGATGTTAAGACAGCGGTCCCTAAAATGTCTATGTCCACTTTATGGCAGTTTCATTGTTTTCTTTATCTTTTTTCATCATCAGGATGTAAAGCTGCAATTTATTGCAGCCTCTTTTGATGCAGCAGGAAACTTTCTTAAGTGGCAAAATTTGGAAGGGGGCATCTTACAGGTACGTTTGCTTTCAGTTATCTTTTGCTTATACAATAATGTTCTGATTGCCTTTAGCCAAATTAAGGCAAGAGCCAAGAATTTGGTTACTACAGTAGTGACAGTTCACAAGATAACTAGATAAGGGAAAATAGCCCTTGATTCTTGCTCATGATGATCTCTACAAAATCGAAAGTATAAATTCAGCAACATTGCCCTCATCCATTGAACCAATATAAATTTGGAATATTGGAAAGCTCTGAAAAACAGTGTGAGTCATTTGGAACCTGCTATCTCTTTCCTCCATTCAGCATACAATTACCCATGTACGTAATTTATTATTTGCCCTCTTCTTCTTGGCAAGAAAAGTATCTTTTAGCTCTCAGTCCATATATGTTTATGGAAAATTCTGGGAGTATGTTCCTACCCTATTGGGTGTTGTCACCTGTTTTCACACATTATGTGGGTGCCAAGCAAATCAGTGATTATGTCATTGTCAAGAGAGGCAGGAAAACTGATCTACCACCCCATCTTCTTTCAGTTCTCTTGGGATTTTTTGTTTGTTTATTGCTCTTGGTTTTAGTATAAAATATGCATTTTTACCAGCATCTGCCTGGCTTTTTCATAACAGAAAGTTATAAAAACTTACTGAGAGACTTTACATAGAATTGGTGATGACTGGCTAGGAGATTCACGGTACCCTTGGACACTCTGCCCTCAGATTTCAGTGGCACATGCACATTCTACTTCAGCAGTACCATGCTGTAGAGGGTGTGAAAAACGCAAGAAAGAAGCAAGTGGAAGGTGCAATAGTAGTTAGTCTTAACAGTTAGCAGAAATTGGCAGCTGTGAAGCATGTTGCAGAGTAGTACTTGTTTAGCAGTCCGGTGGTGATCTAGGCACTCTCAGCAGTTCCCTAGGCTGGCAACAATAGGAACACTGGCAAGAACAGTGGGGAATTGTCTGTCCTCTTTTCTAGGCTTTTGATGTCGCACTTGGAGCGCATCACTTCAAGTGCTCCAGTATCACAGAATCAGAGAATGTTAGGGGTTGGAAGGGACAGCTGATATTCAGGATTTAGGTGGTGACTGCTATTTCTTTTGTTACTGTCTCAAAATGAACTGTCTTGCATCTGCCTCTGAAATTGTAAGGGAGAACTAGTGTCTGAGAAAACAGAATACTAAGCCAATTACTGTGCATAGAAAATGAGATATTCTGACATAGATTTTAAGGTTTATTGGGACACGCTAATTTCCTAAACGCAGAGCTTCTAGTAGCTATCAAAATCAATGGGAAAAGAATAGCTTTTCCATTCAAAGCCTCTTTTAATGTAATAGATTGTGCATGATGATAAGACATCACAGGGCTAAAGCAACCTCAATGCATAATTATAGCAATTCCCAGAATTTCAGTTGCACACTAATAGAATTGAGTTTTATGGAAATTTAGACTTCATTTTCATTTTGGGAAAATGGCTATGCCCTCCAATAAGTGCCATACTGATTTAGTCAGAATTTGGCCCATTTTGCTGGGTTCTGCTTAGAATGACTTGTTCTATACTGAAAATGTAGAAGTTACATTGAAAAAGGAAAAAAAGTCTGTTACTTGCCACGATAACTTTGATCTTCTGAGAATACTAGCTTAAGAGAAAGGGGGCAATATGAATGTGGAGTTTCTTTCTCATGGGATTCTTGGATTTAGCAGAAGCCACTAATAAAGCTTGAGGCAGCACGGTACATTGAACATTCAGACCCCAAAAAGGTTATTCTTGCCTGGTTGGATGCTGCTGTCCACAGATTTCAGCTTCAGTGATGGAACTGAAAAATACTATGCAAGTATGAATAAGCTAAAACAGCATTTTAAGAACACCAATATTAGTATAATCAGTAATCGTGTTTACTCTTCAAAATGAATCCCTCAGTTCTTAAAAAATAGAACAAAATATCTTTTTGTGAGAACTGTGAATACATAAACTGCTTGGGGTACCTGTAAATATTTTGTATGAGAAAATGATACGTTTGAATTAACCAAATAGTAATTATGTTTTGTTCAGCTTTGTCCTGATACCCAGACTAAATTGAATGCAGCTTATGCGTTTGGAACAACTTACCAACAAAGTGTAAGTAAAAGATAAAATGCTGTTCTGAATTTTGAATTAAGTTGCTGTATACATCATCAGTAATTCAGTGCATATTGAAGAACCTCTGGAGTTTAGCCGTAAGCTGCAACATGGACTTCTTTCTCGTGAAACTACTGCTTATTTTAATTTCTTCATTATTGAGTGAAATAAATGTATTTTTTAAAAATTATTTAACTATACATCACAAAATAAAAAAGGATAAGTAAAATAAATTTAACTGGCGTATTAGTGAGTTTGCTGACTTATCAGTGGAAGAACACAGTGCCTGAATTCTGACAGTCATATACTTTTCATCGTAACTTCTGATTTTCCTGCCTCCATCTTTGAACGGGCTTCATATGGAAAGAAGGCATATGCAGTCATGCCATGCCTGTATGTTGTCCCTGTTAATACTTTAATGTATTCCCTGATCTCAGTGAATTCATTAAAGAGATGGAAGGCAAGTTTTAATCAAACAGCTGACTCATCAGAGGAAAGAGATTCTTTAGCTGTCTTGACTATGGGGAAAACTACTGGAGTTTTCACACCTCACTAAACACCAGGAAAGGAAGAGGGGATAGAGGACTTGAGCTTTATTATACTTAGATGCTAAATTCAGTCAGCCACAGATGTGGTTCTGCCAGCAATAAAGCTTCATTAACTTTTGTCAGTTACATGTTAAATGGGGAGGTGGTAGTGTCTTTGGCAGGGGGATGGAGAAAGAACATCTTTATTTTTGTAAAACTCCATGCGTGTGTAGCATCTAACATATATATATATATTAATATTATTTGTTAACTCATCTACATTCAAACCATTCCCCACATTATGTGTTGCAGTGTAAAAATGTATAAAATCTAATTGCTATTTGGGTGGTATAAAAGTCTTGTAGTGTAATAGCTGTCAAAACTTTAGTCCTTGAAAATGGAAGTGTGTACCAAATAATTTTGACAAATCTTTGTTGAATATTTTTACTCTGCCATACTGTTTAATCTTGTTTAATCCATATTTCAGTATTTCAGACAGAATGGAAACTTATTTTCTATTTGGGATCACTGGACTAGTTGAGGATGGTTATTCTTTTTTTGTGCTTTTTAAAATCTTATGTATTTGATATATTGAGTCTGTAGAAGCTGTTGCTAAGTACTAACAACAGTTAGTATTACTGGGTTTAAATACAAACACCAATAAATATTAACTTACTGAGTATTTTTAATGTAATTATTTTCATGGATTGTATGCATCACCTTTTTCCTGCAGCTTTGGAGAAAACAGGGTTGGCATGTTGTACGAGTATTTAAAGACTGCAGGTTTGTTCACATATGCAAAAGCTACCTACTTTCACATTTAATTTCTTCACACAGTCACAGAATGGCTGAGGTAGACAGGGACCTCTGGAGGTCACCTTGTCCAACCCCCTGCTCGAGCAGGGCCACCTAGAGCAGGTTGCCCAGGACTGTATCCAGAAGTCTTCTGAGTATCTCCAAGGACTGAGACTGCACAACCTCCCTGGGCAACTTGTGCCAGTGCTCGGTCACCCTCACAGTGAAAAAGCGTTTACTGATGCTCAGAAGGAACCTCCTGTTTCCGTCTGTGCCCAGTGCCTCTGGTCCTGTCACTGGGCACCACTCTGTCTTGTACACCCTCCCTTCAGATATTTGTACACGTGGGTTCCTCCCGAGCCTTCTCTTCTCCAGACAAAACAGCCCTAGCTCTGTCAGCCTTTCCTCATAGGAGAGATGCTCCAGTCCCTTCATCATCTTAGTAGCCTGCACTGGAGTATATGAAGTAGTGCCTTTTCTCTCTTGTACCAGTGAGCCCAGAACCAGACACAGTACTCTGTGACTTCAGCATTATGTTTCTTGAATTTTGTGTTTATGCTGTTTTAAATTTTATGTCTGTGAAATTTGCTAAGATATTTTTTCCTAATCTGTTGAAAAACATTAGCAGAGCTTCATTCTTCACATCAGTCATTCTAGTCAATTGCAGTCATTGGGAAGAGGTGGCTTGTCTCTTGTGGAGAAGTGGGACAGATTCCACAATAATTTTGTAGGGGATGAATCCGCAACTTGATAAAATCATTAAATGCCTAAAGTGATATTTTAACATTTTTTTCCTTGTAGTGTAAAATTTCAGTTTCCAAGATTTTATTGGATTTTACTGAACCAATCTTTTACGACCTGTTCCTTGAATATAAAGGTGACAATGGACAACAATATCTTTGGGATGTGCCAGTTTTAAACTTGAATCTTCAATACAGTGAAATGTTTGTTAATCAAGGTAAGACTATCATAGTAACATTTCTGTGAATTTACATAATCTGAATAACTTCAAATAGAAAGAATTTATATTAATTACTGTTACTGAGTTGTTTGTAAAGATACCACAACACACCATAACTTGTTTCTGTTTTAAGAATTTAATATCTTTTGGGCAAGTGCTAATAGTTTTAGGTGCAAGTTTTGGTTGCCTACACTGGCCCAATCAATAATATGCAAAAATAAAGTAATCTGATTTCATTATGTATTTGTTTAAGTTGAAGATAAATAAGTTTACATCCTGAATAGTTATAAGTATCATACAGTTCTATGTGTCATTTCTAGTAGATTTCATTCTGTGTTGAATTAGTTAATATTATGTGACTCATGCTTTTTTAAAGGCAGTAATATGAACAACTGGCTTTTGACTCGTCGATTTCTTTTGGTGGATGCACTAAGTGGAAAAGAAAATGACTTGGGAAAACTACCAAGAGTAATTCGAATTGCTAGCAAAATAACAATAAGGTGATTAATTGCATATGATATATAGTACATAGAAAATAAAGCCAATTTTGTGCAGTCTGCATTTTAGTGTCTTCGAAGAAAGTTGTTTTCTTATGTTGTTTCTAATATGTCCTATGCTGCTTTTTCCATTGCATACATGGAAGTAGCAAGAGTTTCCATAGATCGTACTGATGAGTGAGTGAGAATAGTTAACATCAGTTTGTGGGGACTGAAATTACTGTGATTACTTTCCAGGTATGGTGGATCAGACTATGTATGCCTAATGCAAGTTAGCAGGCATTCAGTCACATCTTAGAAGCACGTGTCCTCTGGAAAGACCTAAAAACTCCTCAGTTAATTATTTTTCCATGTGTATGTTGCTGACTATACAGGGATGCTATTTCATACTCCATGTTCTTCTTTGCAGCATTTTTACAAACTGTTGCCTATTCTGTGATACAATCCAGAATAGGTTTGTAGTCATTTAAATGAAATTGTGAGACTAACTGTTAGGGTCGTTACTGATGGTTAATCTCAACTGGATGTTTTAGAAGAACCCTTTTTTCTCCTTCTTTATGTAATGTCTTCTTCTGAGATGACTGTCTAAAAATTGAGGTCTCCCTTTGAAAAAAGGATAATGCCAGAAATTCAGAATAAATATAGAGAAGGTCATTCTGTAATGTTTTGAGAGAAATTACATTTTGGAATTGACTACAGTTGCAGCTCTCATAATGTGAGCAGTAGGTAAAATGCATTCTGATATTTTCTTACAAATAAGAAATCCTTCCCAGGTTTTTATATATTTGAGTACATGCCTTTGTACACTGGTTGCTTTTAAAATATGAATTGCCACGTCATTGGGTTTGAAACTCACATTTTATTGATAAAGTTGTTCTGTTCATTTAGTGTTTTCTTATTAGTACGAGTTTCAATCAATACTTCCCAAGCGACTCATCCATTTTCTGTATTACAAATGATTCTCTGTTTGTATTTCTGCAGTATTCGTCTGGTATCCCATACTCAGAAAGGAACAATCTACCCTCCTCTACTTACTATTGCTTACACAGATGTGCTTCTTCAAAACCCTGAATCCCAGAGTGTGATGGTGAGGTCTTCCTGCTGTCTTAATTGAACTGATTTGCTAATCATACTCTTTGTTCTGTTGGAATTCCAGTTGAGTGAACACATTTGGGAGGGTTGTAAAAATCTAATAAGCAGTTTCTAGTTCTGCTCGGTTTTGAAGTTGCAAGTTTTGATCAAAACTTAAGGTTTTTAAAACAAAGCGGTTAAAAGTATTTTCTTTTTTAGTCTTTTTTTAACTTAAAATACTTAGAAATTTAAAATTGGTTGTATAATGCTAAATTATATGCACAGAAAATAAGAGGAAATGTACTCTTTATGCAATGCACTGAAAGCAGGAATTTATGGAATAAATTTAATATTTTTATTTAAAGCAATGCATTAAGAGCAGGTTGTTATGACACAGACATTTCAGGTCACCTGTAGTTTAAGTTAAAATATTGGTAATATATCTAAAACATTCTTTAGTGTTCTGTCTGCTGTGTATTATTTTACAGCACATCTCTAAGAACTAAAATAAAATAATCCAAAAATCTGTAGGCAGAGGGGTTGGAGACCAGTTTGGAGGATCTTCCTCTACTGAAAGCCACCACGTTCTGCTGTAGCAGATGCAGAAGGGACATTTCATACTTGCCCTTTTTCCTGCCACGATGGGCAGCAGCTCAGATGTCTCATTCCTGTGCCTTGTTTGCTTGCTAGAGCACACTGCTTTAAAAAGTGAAAATACAGAGCTTAATATAGTAGAATAATCATTCTGCTATTAAAAAAAATATAATATTAACATTTACTGCTTATCAACGTTCAGCAGTTCAGGCTTCCTGTACAGATGGATATCTAGCTAGAAATTTCTGGTGCTAAAACCATTCCTTGCATTCCGTATTAGTTGCATGAAAGGAAAGAAGAGACAGAGAATTACAAAGATAGAAGAATTAGTCAGATGCTTCTTCCCTGCCTAGATGATGTCATTATTTAACCACAGAAACATGACTGTTTTTAGAAAATAATTCATTCAAATGGTGATGGCAGGAACAATTTCACCCTTACATTTACATCTGGTATACTTAGGTATTGTCAATTTTTGATGTCTTGTTGCATTTAACAAATTTTATGCAAATAAAAAGATACGTTGAATTTCATTCCAAGTTCTATAAACACTGAGCTTCTAGTAACTGAGCATATTTAGACTTCAAGTGAGGTAATAGAATGAGCTCTGACAGGAACGAATGTTTTGGGAAGCCAACACAGGGGGCAGGAGACGTTGGTTTGGGGGCGGGGAGTGTCTTTTTTTTTTAAACTGAATGAAAAATAGTGTTCATTATCATACTTGTGTTAACTTTAGCCTTATAGTGACAAATGTTCAGGCCAGAATGTTGTAAAACCAAGACAAACATTTTCTCTTCCTTGTACAAATATTGTAGACCAAAGTCAAAATAGGTCTTAGACAGATATTTAAGCTAGAGGGAGCAATTTTGATGCTGCATGACAATTTTTATTTCATTCAAGCTGAAAAAAAAATTGGTGTCTGAGCTATGTAGAGCTCACTTCATGATTTTGTATATTGGTGTAATTAAGTTGAAGTTACTGTTAACATTGATAAAAGGGAAAATAGGAAACCTTTGTTGTCTCCTTTCAGAATGAAAAAATTCTCCACATTTGAAAGTATTATAATTAGGTACAGCTAGTCACTTGCAGGCAGCAGGCATCCATCCCCAGCATTACTGCTGGTAAAATCCACACTAAGTGTAGCAGAGCACACGCCAGTACTAAGCCTAGCACTGTAGCACACTGGGTCAGATGTATACAGTAAAAGAAGGTATGTGCTGCACTTGTATAGTAGCCCTAGATCAGAATTCCCACCAACTAAATGTGTGAAAATTACTACTGTCTATAATGGTTGTAGCATTTCAGAATTTTTCTGCATATTTACTTTCTGTATTTTAATACTCAGGTTTCCTTCTCAGTCAATTACGAGATGAATCAGTCAGAGGCTCAGATTCAGACTGATGTAAGTTGTATGGCCTTTTATTTTGTCAGTATAATGATTTGTTTATGTTATGTGATTTTTAAAAATATTTGCAAATAATTTTTCATTCTTTTCAGATCACGTTGGGTGTGTTGGGTGGGCTTGCAGTGTTATGGTCCCTTCTCAAGACTGCAGGCTGGAAGAGGCGTACGGGAAGCTCTATAATTGACTTGCAGGTATAAACAGCTGGTAACATAAAACGGAACACGTCTTCCTCTCTTTAAGGACAACTTTGCTATCATTGCCTGTGATAAAACTATTCTGTTTCTTAAGGTAACTGAAATAATTTCTAGCCTAGCTGCATAGAACTGCGACCTGAGGAAGTAGGTGTTTTGCATTTTTTTGGCTTCTGATGTTGTCATTTGGGAAGCGTTTTGGCTAAAAATAATGGTATTTACAGAGCTGTTCTGATCGATGGAGTGGCCTTAGTTTTCAGATCAATTCTTGGAACAAAGAGTAGCACGTAGGAGTTCAGATACTGAATATACCATAAATAAATGACCATAGTAGAAAAATTTTGTTCAATGCTACTTTACAGTACTAGAGTTTCCTGTAGTGTGACCTGCAGAACTTTTTATATGAATGCACATATGCGTTACTTAATTAGATTTTCAGGTTTCTACAGTGTGTTTTTATAATTGCAGACGATTTTGAAGTTCTTAGTGTTTTATGCTGGAGACCTTGCCAACGTTTTCTTTGTCATCACAGCAGGCACAGGGATTTATTGGCTTGTGTTCTTCAAAGTAAGTGTTTTTCCAGATTTGGGTGTTATGAAAGCCTGTTAATATTGCATATATTTTTACACAAAAATTCATTTTCTTTTTTTTTTTGTTTTGTTTTTGCCTTTCTGGTCAGACTATTGAGGCAAGTTTTATACCATGTTCTGTTTTGTGTGCTTAAATTTTTGTGTTCACCTGTTTCTTATCCACAGGATTCATTGTACTTGCAGTCTGCTTAATAGTCACTTAAAATATTTTACAAATTCAGAATGATTGCACATTAAGTATTGATCTTTTTCTGCAAAATGTTATTCACTCTTAAGCACTTACTATGTTGTTGTGTATGCCATCCACACTATTTCAATGTCATTTCTCAATTATAGGCTCAGCAGTTTGTCTCTGTCCTTTTACCACTGCCATCTCAAGAAGCAAATTTTGTTACATACATAGCATGTGCCTTTAGTTTAAAGGTAAATATTTTTTTCCTCAGGCATTAAAGACCTTTCAACTTATGCTTCTGTATATTTTCAGTAGGCTTTTTTCTAAACATCTTGTAAAGTTGATTTTATTAGTGTATAGACATAAACAATTATTGTAAGAATTAAGTAATTTTTCCATAGAAATCTATTTTGTGGAGTCTTTATAGGGAAAGAAATGTCTAAGGAAGATTAACTATGGAAAATTTTTCTTTCAAAGACAAAAGTATAAAGAAATCCAAATAAAATAACAGCATATCAAGAAAGCAAGTGCTTTCTTTTAAAGCAGAATATAAGCGCTATCAGTTCCTGATTAAAAAGAAGACAGATTCAAATAATTATGTTCAAACCTACTTGTAGAATTCAGAGATTGGTATTCTGTCTTCAAGGGACAGGTATTTTATTAATTATGGGTATTATAGTGATTGGAATTCATAATAGAGGCTAATATGTTACGGGAAAATACTTAGTCAATTTTTTTTAATTTGTTACTTTGCTGTATTTTCTTCATAATTTTGGACATAATCACATGACTTAATTCCAAGCTTTTGAATTTAAAAAAAAAAGTATCAAAAGTTGGTAATAAAATTGTAGTCTCAAGTAGTCAAGTATATTACTTGTTGTATTTAATGAATGACATGTGCAATGACTGTTTCTTCATCTTTATCTATGCGCTGTTGCTGTCCTTACTTGTTGTATTTGTCCTTTCTCTTTCTTAGGCTCTGCAATTCTTACAATTGCTGGTTTCACAACTTACTATAGATATTTTCTTTATTGACTGGGAAAGACCAAAGGGCAAAGTTCTTAAAGCAGTTGAAGGTAACTCAAACTATGCTCGTTTGTATAAACAGCTTTGGTTAAATTTGGATATTACTCTCAAGTATTAAATTTCAGAGCTTTATTGTTTATATTCTTTTTAGGTGAAGGTGTTATTAAAAGTGGTGCTGCACCTGTGAGCATATGGAGGACGTATTTTATAGCAAATGAATGGAATGAAATTCAGACAGTAAGGAAGATAAATCCCCTCTTTCAAGTGCTTGCAGTTCTTTTTTTTCTGGAGGTATTATTACTACAATTATTATTGTCACTAATTTTTTATAATTCACGATCCAAATGTTATATAAGGGTCTGTTTTTTAGTTCTTGAATTCTCTCTGGTAGTAGTGGGTGACCTTTAAATTCACTTGAGAACATGTAACTTAGTAAAATAATTATTTTAATACATTTTTTAATTTATGTGTATTTATGTATGTATAGGTTATTGCAAGATTTCATTAAGGAAGACTTAAAAAAAAACCCAGAACAAAACCAACCTTTAATTATGTTAGAGACCTGTATTAGTTTTATTTCTTTTTTTTTTTTTAAGGTAGCTAGTTACCCTGAATGGCTTGAGACTGATAAATCTCAATAGGTCTCAATAGGTCAAATCTGATAGGTCGAGGGAGGTTCTCCTCCCCCTCTACTCTGCCCTAGTGAGGCCCCATCTGGAGTACTGCATCCAGTTCTGGGCTCCCCACTTCAAGAAAGGTGAGGAGCTGCTGGAGAGAGTCCAGCAGAGGG
>Ga0065711_1041742_pt1 | contig 15907 bp, 6 predicted proteins | sample Hoacrofraction12_FD_59098 | JGI IMG/M metagenome (GOLD analysis project Ga0065711, IMG submission 59098) | Hoatzin crop microbial communities from Cojedes, Venezuela - Epithelial fraction 12 v2 (version 2) | ecosystem: Host-associated > Birds > Digestive system > Esophagus > Crop | place...
TTTTCAGTGTTGCCCAGTGACAGGACAAGGGGCAATGGGCACAAACTGAAGCACAGGAAGTTCCGTCTGAACATGAGGAAGAACTTCTTCACTCTGAGGGTGACAGAGCCCTGGAACAGGCTGCCCAGGGAGGTGGTGGAGTCTCCTTCTCTGGAGATATTCAAGACCCACCTGGACACGGTCCTGCGCAGCCTGCTCCAGGGGACCCTGCTTCAGCAGGAGGGTTGGACTAGATGACCCACAGAGGTCGCTTCCAACCCCGAAAATTCTGTGATTCTGTGATACCCTTGTCCTATATATAAAATTTTCACACCAGATGGGTACCGATGTAAAAGGTTTTCCACTATTGCTGGTAATGGTATAACAGAGAATTGTGCCCTAATTTTCTAGTTTGGCTGGCTTTTATGGCCAGTTTGCCCAAATTTAAGCAGCTATAGGGAAGGTAGCAGCCAATCAAAGCCCTGTCATCTAGAGGATAATCTGGCTGTCAGCCATACAAATACACAGGATGTGCTCAAACGTCTCTTTTAGGAGCCTGAGTGATAGCCCATTAAGAAACCCAGGTGCTACGCCTGAAATGGCAAGAAGAGTGATGTATGCCCCTGCCAGCCATGAGCTATGGAGAGCAGAGCCAGTCTAGAGGCAATGAAGTGCACTGTCAGTGGGAGCTGAGAGTGGAATAAACAAGTCCTGTTCCATCAGACTTTGCTTCTTAAGCCTGTTACTTATTGACTAGCAAATTGGAAGTCATCAGGATTAACAAGCTTTCTGAGCCACGCCATGGGAACAGCTGGACACTGAGAGTAAAATGCAGCAGTTTAGAAAGCAATATCTGAGCCCTTATTGGATCTAGTAAATTAAAGACTCTCACTCACTTTCACAGCACTCACTACCCATCACTTTAGGACAACCATCCACCTCACCCCAATTTCAAATAGGTAGAGGTGTATTTTAAAACAATTAGCAATTAATACAGTTGGTATGAAGTGGAAGCACCAGAAAAATTAGTGTCATCAATCATCTTTCAATAGCCACTGTGATGTTGAATAGAAATCTCATCTCCATACTATGATGCAGCTCAGAAACTGAACTACCATTGCCATTAACTGAGATAAAACTCAGTCTACAGGATTTCAACCCTTATTTGAATTCCAGTTTATTAAACGCATCTCCCATTAAGCAAGTTTCATTATTTGAACAACAACATGCAATAAAAATACCTCAAGATTAAACTTACCATTTAAGTGATTTAGCTGTAAGTCACAAGCAAAATGGTCTTGCGTTATCTCTTCCAAGCACAGATTAAAATACTGTTCCACAACTTGGCATGATTTGCACTCTCTACTTGAGAGGAATCTGGTCCTCATGTATTAGGGATACATTTCAAACTAGGACTAAGCATCCTAACAGGGAAGGTGCTTTGTGTTAGCATCGACTCTTCTTTCACATCTAGGCACAGCTCTGTTAAAGCTGCACCCCCTGAAGAGGAGAACCTGGCACAGGTAGTAAAGACCTGTCATCATCCAGACCTCACGTAACAAGGGAGTAACAGGTCAGAAAGATGTACCGACACTATTAAACTGATGAACCTGGAGATGATGCACATGGAAGCATTATTCACTCTCTTTTCTAATACAAGAACAAGAAGAAATCAAAGGAGCTGCAGGTACAAAAGAGACAGTAGGAGATTTCTCCTCACATAGTTAAGCTGTTGAACTCACCATCACAGGGCATGGCAGCTGCTACGTGTTTACAAGGCCTCAGAAGGCAACTGGACTAAATCCCAGAATAAGAATCCATTTTGATTTAATAAGTACAAAGATACTACCTCCAGGTGATGAAGTTCTTAAGCCACATATCATTGGATGCCAGAACAGCGCACAGGGGAGTTATTACTAAAACCTTAGCTCAGTTCTTGTAGACATCCCTGGGCACACACAGCTGGCCAGTGCAGGCATTTTATGTTCTTATCCAAGTACCAAAGGGATAGACACCCTATAAAAACTTGAGCAAAAAGGATGAAAAAGAAAATAACCACAGAAATTACTGTTGGATAGGAATAAGGCAAATCACCAGAGCTTTGTGCTGAGAACTCATGCTTTTTAGGATTATGTAAGTATGGTTCCATAATAAGCTCAATTCTCTCTGAATCTTAAGAGTCCCTTAATTTTCAGGAGCATCAAATTAATTTGTGTATCCTAGAATATGAATTTTAAAAAACAGGTCAAGTATGTACTAACTGTTTCATGGAATCGTAGAATGGTTTGGGTTGGAAGGGACCTGATAGATCTTCTAGATCCAACCCTCTGCCATGGGCAGGGACACCTTCCACTAGACCAGGTTGCTCAAAGCCCCATCCAGCCTGGCCTTGAACTCTTCCATGGAGGGGGCATCCATGACTTCTCTGGGCAACCTGCTCCAGTGCCTCACCATCCTCACAGTAAAAAAAAAATATTTCTTATATCTAATCTAAATCTACCCTCTTTCAGTTTAAAGCCATCACCCCTGGTCCTATCGCTACAGGCCCCTATAAAAAGTCCCTCTCTGGCTTTCTTGTAGCCCCCCTTCAGGTACTAGAAGGCTGCTGTAAGGTCTCCCTGGAGCCTTCTCTTCTCCATGCTGAACAACCCCAATTCTCTCAGCCTTTCCTCACAGGAGAGGTGTTCCATCCCTCTGATGGTTTTCGTGGCCCTCCTCTGGACCTGCTCCAACAGATCCATGTCTTTTCTGGGCTGAGGTCTCCAGAGCTGGACACAGGACTCCAAGTGGGGTCTCACCAGAGCAGAGCAGAGGGGCAGAATCACCTCCCTCAACCTGCTGGCCATGTCTCTTCTGATGCAGCCCAGGATATGGTTGGCCTTCTGGGCTGCAAGGGCACATTGCTGTGTCATACTGAGCTTCTTGTCAACCAGCACCCTCACGTCCTTCTCAGCAGGGCTGCTCTCAATCCATTCTCTGCCCAACCTGTCTTTGTGTTTGGGATTGCCCAGACCCATGTGCAGGACTTTGCACTTGGCCTTGTTGAACTTCCTGATGTTTGCACAGGCCCACATCTCAAGCCAGTCAAGGTCCCTCTGGATGGCATTTCACTGTTCTACAGAGGAGAAGCAGAAATATTCTTACTGGCAATGGAAGAAAGGATTGTGCAAGTATAATATTTCTTTGTCCAGGCAAAGGCTGAACAGACCTGTGGTTTCCTTGCAGTCAGAATCACTCATTTTTCATCTGTGTAGTCCAGTGCCAAGATAATGTTATTACTGAGAACAACAGCAATCAAGTTGCATAAAGGACTTATACCCATTTGAGAATTTTTACTGTTTCCATTTTCCAAGGGTGGAGAAACAACTGCATCCAAATTAAAAAGGCAGGCACAGGATCAGTTCAATAGTCAAATGAGTTTTCATACACAGTTCATTGTTGTGTCAAGGTTTCAAGAAGATGATGCATTACAAAATGTTTTAAAACGGCGTGTTGCATTTATCTATGTTCTTCAGGCATGTTCTAACCCTAGGTGGCAAGTGTTCTGGCTGGACAATCTACCAAACTATGATGTAAGCAGTTATAGGGAGAAAAAGCCAACCAACCAAGTGAAGCAATGAGAAACCAGTAAATGTTTTCCTTCCCTCAGTATTTAGGAAGAACTTATTAATCTGCAACATCTCTGCAAAACAGAGAATACAAGAGGTGATATTATCATCCAATAAATTCATATAACACAGAGTAGTTCTGCAAAGTCTTTCCGAGGCTCTGTGTTTCTCCCCACATTTTGGTTTGAGACATCCACATTCCCAGCCGAGTCTCCTGAAGCTTTCCAGAACATGGTCCTGAATGCTTTCTCAGGGGTCATTAAGCCAATCCCTACCAGCAGTACAAATACAGGTCAGTAGCACCCGCATTGCGAGCCTCAGGGATCACAAGCAAGGGAGGACACCTTCCTGCAGTACCCTAAGCGGTGCTATCCCCAGCTGCGACATCATCATCTCTCCCAAAATCTGTAACCACACGCCTGAGTCTCAGTTACCAGTAGTTCCCAGGCAGGGCTGCCCAGCCACCCCCTTGTCAGTGGGTTCCCAGAATGCGTGGGAAAACCCACTGTCCTCTGCTGCAGACGCTGAAAAGGCAGGCAGCGTGGGAAGGGAGCATGAGTGGAAAACATAAAGGGTCAGCCTAAAGGATCTCATACTGAATCATCTCATATGTCTGTGTACTCATGACACAGGACGACATCTCTGCTGGCAATGACGTGCAAACGCTTGCACAATGCCAGTCACAGAGTCACCAGGAAGCGTCTGGATTTACAGGAATGGAGGAATCAGGCGTATACATCTTGCTAGAACAAGATGATAATAAACAGGCCAATATAACCGAAAGACACAAATAGGGAAATGGAATTTTAACACTTATCTCCCTGGTTCACTTGAAGGAATAAAATATGCAAATGAAGAGCAGGTTCTTAAGACATTACTAATTTCCTGCCTGCGAGCAGAATATTTAATTGCATGCAGGCTCCTCTGAACACTTACTCCTTCCAAAGGGGAATGCAGGCCATTTTGGAGTGAGGAGGTTGGCACTAAGTGCTTCAGACAGATTTCATTTTTATCCTTAGATGTATGCAGCTACTCTCTAGCCTTGAAAGCGTTGTCTTTGCTTGCTTCAGTGCTCTTTGCATTAGGAAAGAACAACATGCACACACATGCACAAAGAAAGATAACTCTAAAGCGGAAGATCACTTGCAAAGCCAGAGTGGTTCGCTAAAAAGAGAAGAAACAACCCTGTGACTGCATGTAAAAGGAGAAAGGGTCAGGGTAAACAGCAAGAGGCCACCAAACCACTTACGCTAATATTTTGCTTTAATTCTCTCCTAGTTGATTCTAAATTACTGAAAGAAAATCAAATTTTAATAGCCAGGGTGAGTCTGCTAGAATAGTGAGCCTAGAGGCAGGAGAGAGGAACCAGCAGTAGCTGATCTGCATTTTTCATTTTTTCTATAAACAGGAGAAAAATACCCATACATATAATTTGTTCACCCAGTACCAAGGGCTTTGAGTCCTTTTGCTGTCATCAGCTACGACACTGCAGACCACTGCTGAACAACACACTCAGTTCCTAACCCAAGCTGGGGCATTTTTACTGACTAGCACAATGGGTGTTAAACTGTGTAAATGGGTGTTTACCGCAGTAAACTGTGTTTACTGCAACCTTTACATTTCACTACCAAATTAATTTTATTCTATGTCTCATTCACATCCCTATCTTACCTAGCAAAGACAACCACTGTCACTTACAGATTAACATATTTGTTGGTATATAATTTGTAGGTGCTTATCTTCAGCACTGAGTCCAGGATTTGGGGCATTATACCACCACTGATCACTAACTGAACTTCTGGTTCTCTCCTGCTCTTGGGCTTTATGCATATTTCTCCCCCCCTGTCAGCAGGCTGTAGGTTCACACAGCACCGTACTGCACTCCTCCTCTTTTGGAAAAAGCATCAGGTCAGAACTCAGCCACGGGCAGGGCACTAAGGCAGAAATTAAAGCCATGGATGCCAGAAGGCAGAAAATGGTAAAGAGCACTGAGCTCTAAAATATCTTGACAAAATGCCATATTGTGGTGGGAAAGCAATTATAGAGTTCACAGTCTTCCCTACAGAGAGAAACGGGTTAGTTTTCATTTCTCCAACCTACTGTTTCAGACTTTCTGTGGGATCAAACAGGATTAAATTGATTTCCACTTTGCTCACTTGCAGATCTACAATTAATAAGTAACAGAAATATAACTGCATCAAGAAAATCTGACACTAAAAAGTATGGATGTGTCACAAAAAGTAAAGTGTTACAAAAAGTAAATTCTGTGGCAAGAGAACACAAAGCCTTTACGATAAATGAATTTATTCTCTAAGCAACCCTGTGACAGGTCCTGCTTTTTCAGATGGGAAACTGGATCACAGAGTGCTTCAAAAACAAAGTTCCACCTTTTTCCCTATGAGGCCTCCACTTTTCTTTTTAAAACTTTCAGTCCTGTTTTGCCCTCAGTAATAGAAGAGGCCATGCCGTAACCCTTCAGGGCAGTGCACGCTAGGCTTAGGTCTGCTTGCAGTCATGGACTCGTTTAAAGATAAACAGACAGAGCTTAGCAGGTCAGCAGAGGAGGCTGGTGAGGAGTGGAAGGCACTGCTATCCATGTCAAAGAGCAACTTGAAACCATTCTTAGCTTAGTCTAGCAGAAATCTTCCACGTGGGGAAAAGTGTGCAGGACAGGGACTACCAGTGCCATCGTGAGGCTTGGTCCTGCATTCATTCAGGACTAAGGCACAGAGTCACACACAGAGGGACTAGAACTGCACATGCAGCTTATCTTGCTTTCCTCGCAAATACTGGCTTTATTAGAAACATATAGGCAGGAGACAGAGAAACAAAATCTGTGAACAGTATCAAGGGAGTCTCCACAGGAAATCAAACTATGTCTGTATCTTTTGAAACATGAAACATTTGCCCTTTACACTTCTTTCAGCAGAAAAAATCCCAGCCATTTTAGCTGAACAACAGGACTTTATATCTGGGCTCTAAAAGAGCTGCTTAGCAAGGAGAGTCATTAAGCTGTTTTCAAACCAGTACTAACAACTATCTCTTAATGAGTGTTTTTCATAGAAAAGACAGAAACAATCTGGTTTAAGCTAAGGTGCTTTCTGTACCTACTCCCTGTGCAGCATCAGCAATACACGTCAAGTGCTTGAGAAAAGGTTTGCTTGTGACCTGCAGCAGGGACACAGATAAATAGCAGATTTCAGAGTTCAGCTAGAGGTGGCATCACCTCCTAGCCTTGCTTTGCCAGTGCACTTCATCAAAGCCCTGCAATGAGAAAGCACCCACTCATAATCTGGAAAGTGAACTGTCATTTTTCAGCCAAAGATCTGAAAGCACTTGACAAACCTGAAGGGTTTGACCGTTGCAGCAATGCACTGACGGCAAAGGGCTTTCAGGAGGAAAGTGAGACTATAGTTTGTGTGCCTCCCTGCAGATGCCACGCCGGACCATACCCCGTGTGGGCGAATTCTGGTAGGGGCATAGACCTACGCTCTGTGTGGCACTTCTGGCACTGACCACAAAGACAGAGGCACTTCTGGCACTGGCCACAAAGACAGACAGATGGACAGACAAGCGTTCGACCTTAATACTTGTGCAGATAAATAAAGGAAACTGAGCCACCAAGTCACACTAAAGTGAAGCCAGGACCCATGAATTTTAATTACTATTCCATGCAAACTCACTTTCACACCTCCATGAACGCTCCCCCAAGCACCAGAATGGCTGGATCCAAGACGTTTAGTGCTGCTTGAACACACGCAATTAGCACAGGGCAGCCTATTATCACAGTGCTGCTTGATAATGAACTACTTAATGGTTCAATTAACAAGTTTTAACAATTGCTCTTCTAATTTCCTCTTTTCACTGGTGTTTATTTATTTATTTTCTTCTACTCCTCCTTCCCCCTCTTGTCAGGCAAATAGAACTAGGAGAGATCTAATTAGCTGAGGATATTGCTTTGTAAAAACTTTGCTAATGATTTACACTTGCCTATACGCCCCGGGGTGTCAGCTTCTCATGTGTCGACAGCTTCCTGTGAAGCCTCATCATTATGTAGGTGAACTTTGATTCATACCACAAAATTAATGACTAACTCATATAGCTTAATGTATTAAAAGAAGAAGAGATTTGTTCAGTTGTTTATGGATCTGCTTATGTATTTGTCAGGAACATGCCACACAACTTTACCGCTTTTCCAGTGAAGTCTCTGACTTTAAATGGGCCTTTTTTTGCCTAGTTCAGCTGCTCTTAGCCTAGGCTGCCTTTAGCTCATTTAGCTTTAGGGCAAGCTTTTCCAAAACAGTGTACCTTGAATATGACCAGAACAGCAAATATTCTTAGTTATGCCATATAAATATCTGTTTGAAGAGGACAACGGGGCTCACTCCAAATTCTAGGTGCTGCCACGTAGGAAATAGACTCTTCAGATGTGTATTTGTCCCACAGTCCCTAAATCAGCTCTGAAATGATGCTGCATCCGCACATCTTTCTCCACTGGGAGGATGCAGGGTGATAATGCTCCTCTTTCAGTACTGTTGGTGCCATCTGAGTTTGCTTGACACAGGGAGAACACAAGTCTGCCCTTACTCTCCCAGTGTCAATAACTCTTCCATGGTCAAACCTGCTGCTTCTTCCTCATGCACCAAAGCACTTTATCCCAATGATTAGACCTATTCCCAAGCATTTGACTGAACCTGTCCTTGATTTAACACCTCAGTTAAGGTCCACCTCAGCCTCAGAGCAAGAATCCTGCCTACACTGCCTCCAACGGCAGAGTTTCAGATGCCCTTGCGTATTTATTTGGCAGGCTAAACTTTCATAGTCAAGGAAATGTGATGACCAAGCATTCACGACCGTAGAAAGCTGCCAGAACACAGATAAAACTCTTTACATGAGGTAAGAGCCAAATCAGAACGAAATCATTTGCATTTTCAGTCAGGTTGTGGTTTCCCCTTGTGTCAAAGCCAGAAGAGGGATTACTGTCCTGGGTGTACACCACCAGAAAACCATATGTAAAACTGTTGCTGCAGACAGAAGATCAGGCAAAGGCGCTCGTAAGCTTTCAGTAATTCGAGAGTTACATGAAGTGCCCTTGTATCCAGACCCTGCACATGATTTCACCTCCAAGACTAAATGAAACCTAGGTCAAAATCAGACCAAACAACAGCTTTCAGCTGATCTTTGAGTAAAGGATGGGAAGCAGGAAATCTGATTCACTGTTCTCTTTCCAGGGTATATTTTTCATGCTCTAACACACTTTTTCTTCCCCCAATAACCATGTACAACACAAGAATCTAAAACTACTTTTCCTTCTTTGTGAGGGGCTGCAGCCTCACCAGTAACCAGTATAAAGCAACTGTCTCCGTGACAAGGACTACAGGCACAAAATCTGAAATGTGACTCTTATCAGCATTTATGTTTTTATAAACTGTATTGACAGCAGCAGATGGAGAAAAAGGGAATGGTGCACTCCAACTTTAAAAAAATTCTTGCTACAGTTTCATTGTGTCAGACAGTAACTGAAAGTCAGTTGGGCTTTCGGGAAGGCACAAATGGGAACTCTTACAGATATAATACACACTACTGCCATTTAAAAAGACAAACAACAAGTACAGAGCAAAGGGAGGTAATTTAATAAAATAAGGGTTTGGCAGCGTGTGTTTATTTGTCTTGGAGGACTTTTTTCTTTTTCTTAAAGAGCGCCATTCACACTGCTCATTTTTAGGCTTGGTTACATCCCTGATGGATAATTTTCCAGTTACTACCCTTATAAAAAAATATTAGACTATTTCACAGCAGCAGCCCCAATCACTGCAGCAATACAATGCTGTGTATTATGCTATTCATCTTCAAAACTCTCCATAAATATTAAAGACTAGACCATAACACTGCAATCTACCTTGAATATAGGTAGCCCATAGCCATTTCAGCCCAAGAACTTCATCTTCTGTACTCAAACACTGCAGTTTCTTGTTTGCATCCTTCTTGCTCTAAGGGATTCAAAGTAAGTAGAAGAGGGGTTTTACCTGAGGTTTTATTCCTTATTTGTCGTCTAAATGAGAGCCAAGGCTTCTTTAAAAAGCTAAGCATGACAGTGAATACCACACCCATGATAACTGGCCTTTCACTTTCTAACGTGTCCTCGATGCTCTATGAAGGACTAAGTGGCCAAGGTAGAATTTCTACTAGAAGCCCATATACTAAAACGGTTTTCCTGAATTTAAACAGCACTGCATTAGACTAAGCTAAAAGCTTTAGAAGTGGCACTGCGCAAAAACCATGTCAACACATAGCCCTTAAAAGGCTATTTCAAATAATTCTCTAAGATGCTAGGTCCACTTGTTAGCTTCAGAGGAAACTGAAAACACAGAGAAAGGACAAGAAATTTAGATTTTTCCAGTCTGAAGGTTGTTTCTAACACTACCCTTTCATGCCAATAGAGCTATTAAGAGGTTATTTCTCATAAAGACCACTCCCTATAATCTTCAATACACTTCAGCTTGGTTATCAGCAGCTGCTTACACAAGACCTTGGGTGTGGGGGAGGGGGTGGTTAGCAGGCAGTGTCTGTCTGCGCTAGAGTGTGAGCACACATGGGTTCCGGGTGGAGAGAGATAAATTTTGATGTTGCTTTAATATTACGTTGGGTCTACATAAATATATTCTGTACCACAGATGAAGATGTCATGTTGCTAATTCACCTATCATCACAATAGATATATAACGTTGTATCATTCAGATCTCTATTTTTTCTTCAAAAAAAGGACAGAAGAAAGCTACAACTTCACTAATATACTGTTTATTTTAATGCAGAAGCACCTACAATTATATAAATGTTAAGTAACCATAGCTGATTAACTCTGTTAAGGTTAATTACAGTTGAATGTAATTTAAAGATTCATTTGAAGTTAATTATATGTTCTTTTAATAATAAACATTTTCATATTGCATAAAAAAGCTGGTAGGAAAATGCTTTTAAGACTATTCAGTCCCAGTTGAGGTCTAAGAGATACCAGGGAGATTTTGCTATGAAATGCATGCAAGCGTTTTCCCTCTCAGCTTCAGACACTGGAATAGGGCCTTATAATCACAGAATGTTGAGCAATTTTTTTCTGGAATTCAGACCACCTTCCGTACCTCAGACTGGTACCTCAAAACTTGAGTAATATATCCAAAATCAGTCGGGACATACCTTGACTGCAGGAGGCTTGTATCACAATGGGGTAACAATAATTTCTGTCCTGGATATTTTAATTCATCACAGATCCAACTGATTCTTTAACTTTTAAAAGGGATTACTTGAATGATGGGAGACTGCCTATTCTAGTCTCAGCAAATGAAATGCTTTCCGTAAGAGCAGCAGTTCACTCAAGATTTGGGTACAGATACGGAGACATTCTGAGCGTTTTGCTGCAGAGTACAGTCTCATCATTTTTCTCAGTCCAAAAGCACCTGGAATCCCAGAGAGGTATGGCCTTGTAATCCCAATACAAGGGCAGACACAAAAGTTCAAAACTATCATCATTTCATGCTTTTCTACCATGTTGCTTCAGGGAAGCAGTTTCAATTACCTGCCCTGGTTTCTAGCAGAGACAAAAACTTTCATTTAATGTTTTAGAGGTGATATTTTGAAGAGTTCGTATATTTCTTGTAAAATACCTGAAGCTACTATTCTAAAAGCACTGAACAATGCCAAAGTGATATTTATGTAAGTTAGATCTTTCACCTACATTTTTTTTCTCATGGTTCTAAGACCATAATTGTGATAGGCATCTGTAAGAGTTAACAAAAAATCTGATTAGAAAGTACAGTCAAATTCTGCCATGGGAAGCCAGGCGTTCACCTCCCAGTAATCTAGCAAACACTGTGTAAACAACTAGAAGAAACATCTGTAAGAAAAAAACAGAAAAGGGATGCTGACAGCAACCTGTGTGATTTACAAGCAGGGAGTTCTAAAAGAACCGAGACTGGAAGTGAAAAGTCCCTCTTCATTCTACAAGCTACAAAAAACTAGCTGAGCTATTAACCGACTTTTCATTGACTTGACAGGGGAACACGCTGCGTCCCTGTGCAGTACAACCCTGAACACCTTGACCTTGCTGCCATTAGAGCATAGAGCTGCGCTTCTTCTGGTTCACACTGGGGTAAGAAACGAGGTGTCTTGTGTTCTGGCTGTTGTTGGATACCTGGACCTTGTCAATTGAGCTGTGTTAATAAGAGAAATTCTACATCTGAGACAGGGTATTACTCATAAGAGAGGGAGCATTCCCATTAGTTAACATAACGGTGCTGCACACAGAAAAGACAGGCAAAGCTGAACAGAATGATGACCAGAAACAATTGTCAAAACCTCATCTAAAATTTGTTCCTTCTCTGCATTTCTTTTCAGCCAGCTTTGTATTTTTTGCACATTGTTTAATTCTAACGGGCTACATGCTGAACTCTCAACTACATTATCACAGGTATTGTTGATTTTGAATGTTAAATTCAAAAGGCAGAAAGAAAACTATGTGGATTCCTGGGGGAGGGGCTCGATTAATTCATTTCCGTATCCCTAATAGCACCACAGATTTCCTTTTTAATGACACCTTCTATGTTTGAGGAATACAGATGTTTATTTAAATAATTCTGTAGTCTGTATTTCTTTTACAGAAGGCTGTTTCCAGTGGACTGGAAATGAACCACAACACTGGCAGTAATTTTATAAGATCCTAGTCCTAAACCTCACACATTAGACCTGGTCTGTACCTCTCAATGGCATAAATATGAAATTTTATTCTGTATACCGTGAAACAGGAATAAAACTGTACCATCTTAACAACATTATACGGATCCTAAGTTTTCTTCACGACAGCATGGGGCTATCTTGCAAGAAATATTGTCATAGACTTTTTAAAAATCTATACAAAATACAGACTTATATTGGACTAGACCCATGCTTTTTCTAATACAAGAATGATTAACAATACTTGGCCCAGAATACACTTATTTTTCAATGATTTTTCACCCCCTTGTCTCTTTTCTGTAAGCCATAAACCTGTAATATGAAATACAGATCTGTACTGGTACAAGAGTTTGGTGGCTGATGCTGTAGCTCTTACCTTCTGGGTTGTCTCCTTAGTTCAAATTTGGGCATGTGATTCTGTCGTGGTTTAACCTGGCAGCTGGCAACTATGCACCAGACAGCTGCTCACTTACCCCTCCCCTTCCCCCACAGTGGGATGGGGATGAGAATGGACAAAAGCAAAAACTTATGGGTTGAGATATAGAGACAGTTTAATAAGACAACAAATAAAATACTACTAATAATAGTAATAATAATATCGATAATAATAGTAATGAATATGCCAAACAAGCTACATACAATACAATTTTTCTCACTGACCAATGACCAATTTGCAGCCAGTTCTCGAGCAGCAATCATGGAACTTGCAGATATTACAGAACTCCCCCCAAGAAAAGACCAGACTCAGGGAAAAGTTCAGACTCCCGGAAAAAAGAAGATTCCTCCCCCCCGGGCAGCCTCCATTTATATACTGACCATAAGGCCTATGGTATGGAATATTTCTATTGGCCAGCTTGGGTTAGTTGCCTGGCTGTGCTCCCTCCCAACTCCTGCACACCTGCTCATTAGCCAAACATGGGAAACTGAAAAAAGTCCTTGATTTCTCAGCAGCAACTAAAAACATCAGTGTATTATCAACATTCTTCTCATATTAAATCTAAAACACAGCAGCTACTGGGAGGAAAATTATCCCAGCCAAAACCAGGACAGATTCTTCAATAATTCTCGAAGAAACTGCCAAGTGAACAAAGTTAGCGCACATGGCCTTTAGTCAATTTATTCTGACTTGAATAATTACATGCAAGTACTGTCAATAATGGCCACTTGGTTGTATTCACATTGTTTTCTCTTCAGAGTGTCATCTTTGCAGTTCATGTAATTATCTTATATTTCTTTTCTTTCTTCACACAACATACCTTTCAAGTTATCATCCTTCATTGTGTCAATGGGAACAGATATGTGCTGTATCCCTTTTACCTTCACTGAGTTTCAAAGGCAAAGGATAATGTAGTATCACACATGACAAATCCATTTTTCACTAAATGCCTGATCATCTTTCCACCAGTTTAAAACAGTTCAGATCTGAGACACCCCTTGTCTGGCCACCTCAACACCTACAAGACTGAAATGGTCATGAGGAAGAACTTTTAGTTGTTCCACAACACTTCGGAAGACCTCCTTTAAGTTCAAACAGTTCCCAGTTTAAACTCCCGGTTCTCTCCACAAACAACACTAGAGTCATGTCTCCTCTTCTGAGGACTGCGCGCCAAGAATTTCTTCCCAACCATCTTTTACTTTATGGACAACCCCAAACTCAATGTCTGGTGCCTTCTACTCTTCCAAAGTCTTGCATCACATTAAGGAATACAGGTGGTGAACAGACAGACACAAAACCAGGAGAAACATTCTCCAGACTCTCCCAGGAAACCCACACCTCCAATAATTACTGCCAAGTATAAAGAATAAAGCAACAAGATGACTCAGCTGCCTGCCACCAGTAACTGTCAGAGAACTATTTGTGTAAAATTACTCAAGAGGGTTGTATTGTTGGCTTGGCAAAGACAAACATTTATTCATGTCAAGAAAAACAACTAGTAATACCATCTCATCTACTATAACATATCATCAAGATGATCTCGCAGAAAAGTGAGCCAGACAGCTATAATTACTTTTATTGTGAAAGCCGTACATTTTCCTTGTGGAATAATGTTTCATCTTCAAATTTTTCTCCTTTCTCACTTACCAGATTTGCTTGTATTCAGAATTTTTGACTGCTTCCCACCCCATGCCCCACCTCGGTGAACTGGATAGCTTCTGTTTCAATGCTTCCAAGCATCCTTTTACTAGATGGCTATCCTATTTAATTGTTTTAGTTGAGGCATAAAAGCAAGGAGAACTCTTTCTTAAACAGATTTGAAAGCTAAGCCCTTAACTGAGCCTTCCGAGTCATTCAGGCTTCAATAACAATGCTTTTAGTTTGGGTGTTCTACGAAAGGCAGGACGGGAGAATTGTACTTAAAGGAGCCACAGTAAAAATCACTGCACAACATTAAATGGTCCTCCATTTCTTTTGCTGTTTGAGCCCTGCAGCTCAGAACTGTAAGTGTGCAGGAACATGTTTAAATTATGGGAGCTACTGAGGGGATCCAGCAGAGACTGAGCCCCAGCGCTTGGGATCAGTTCGCAGCCACCACGCTGGGAGACAGGCCAATATCAACACTGTATAAAAGCAAGGTCGGGAACTGAGAAGTGAAGGTGGATATGAAGTTGAAAGGCAAGGTAACAACATTGTCAAAAGGCAGAAAAATAAGGAGTCAAATACGGCCACAAAGGCTGTTTTGCAGGAAGTACAGGATTGCTGGTCAGGAGTATGGCTCCAAAGAGAATGGACAGAGCAAGAGCAGAGAATACAAAATCCAAACAGCTGTTCAAACAAAGGAGCAAGGGTCAGAACCAGGAATCAGAGATGACTGTCCAACTCACGTACGCAAACAATAAGCAGCCCAAAGCAACTGATGGGTTGAATCTTACACCTGTTTGGATGCAGTTTTACACCCAGCGGTTTTACAGACCAGTTTTCAACTGGTTGGGCTTGTCAGGCTCTTTGTTGTCCAAGCCAGAGCCCAGATGGTGACGGAAGAGTTTGGTTGTCCAGCTAAAATCTAACAGATTAATAACAACCTTTAAATAAATTATATGACTTTCAGAACTGCTCAGAAAACATTGGTTCTTCTGACTTCGTTTTTACTCAGGCCTATACTGAGAACTTCCTTCACCTGCCAATGGAGGTTATAGAGAGTCAAGATACAAACCAAAGCACTGAAAATTGAAAAATGAGTTGCTGTGGAATATAAAATTCAGTTAACCATAACCGTTGTTTGGGACCCCTCTGTAAGCAGCATGTAAATTGCTCGTTTCACAGCCCCCAATAACTGACAATCTATCAACAAATAAAATTTAATTATAGCTTTAAAATCCTGGTGTATGACATTTGCAGATTCAGTAATTGCAGGGGAAAGAAAAGCCAGGTTAAAAATTGTATAACAGAAATTTCCTGACCTTGATTATTGTGGGCATAAGGAGAATTTAGGATGCGGCAGCTGCCCTAGGTGTTTTACACAGAATAACAGAATCACAGAATGGTAGGGGTTGGAAGGGACCTCTGTGGGTCATCTAGTCCAACCCTCCTGCCGAAGCAGGGTCACCTACAGCAGGCTGCACAGGACCTTGTCCAGGCGGGTCTTGAATATCTCCAG
>Ga0065711_1041743_pt1 | contig 15906 bp, 6 predicted proteins | sample Hoacrofraction12_FD_59098 | JGI IMG/M metagenome (GOLD analysis project Ga0065711, IMG submission 59098) | Hoatzin crop microbial communities from Cojedes, Venezuela - Epithelial fraction 12 v2 (version 2) | ecosystem: Host-associated > Birds > Digestive system > Esophagus > Crop | place...
AGAGAAGAGAAGAGAAGAGAAGAGAAGAGAAGAGAAGAGAAGAGAAGAGAAGAGAAGAGAAAAGAGAAGAGAAGAGAAGAGAAGAGAAGAGAAGAGAAGAGAAGAGAAGAATAGTTCGGCTGGAGGGGACCTACAACGATCATCTAATTCAACTGTCAAACTACTTCAGGCTGACCAAAAGTTAAAGTGCAGTATTTAGGGCATTGTCCAAACACCTCTTAAACACGGACAGGCTTGGGGCATCGAACACTTCTCTAGCAAGCCTGTTCCAGTGTTTGACCACCCTCTTGGTACAGAAATGTTTCCTAATGTCAAGCCTGAACATCCTCTGATGCAGCTTTGAACCATTCCCATGCACTGGATATCAGGGAGAAGAGATCAACACCTCCCTCTCCACTTCCCCTCCTCAGGAAGCTGTAGGAAGCAGTGAGGTCAACCCTCAGTCTCTTTTTCTCCAAATGAGACAAACCCAGTGGATGATGTCATGGGAAAGTATGTCCTGTGAGATTGCCCAAGGAATCTATCTGCATGCAAGCTTGTAATTGTAAAGCAGATCTTATAAACTCAAGTTTCAATTAAGAAATGTTCTGTATGTCTTATGTAAGAGAGCTTTTTTGATGGTTGGTTGGGTTTTTTTTGAAGGTGGAGGGAATGGTTGGGGTTTTGTTTTGTTTTTTTTACTAGGAAACACACACTCATTAACTCATTGTCATGCCTCTTTCTATGTTTTTGCACCAGTTTTATGATCACAGAGATAATGAAGATTCCTACTTCCTCGAAGTCTTAGCAGTGGCAGTAATTAATGTCCCTAAACATCAATGTCTACTGCCCTCAGGAGTCTGAAACATCTACCTGGGCCTAGCAAGTTTGACAGGACTTACACTCACTCCAAGAGATTTAGCTAGAGGGTGGTAGGATCTGCTAGTCTTGAGGTGTGGGCAAATGCCCATTGCCACATTATCTACAAAGCACTGAAGTTTTACCCATTTTGGTTTACTCTTCTCTGTGGGCTACTTGCTCCCCTCAGAGATCTGCCAGCTGAGATGTTTCCCAGCCTACCTTGAAGCAGACTGGGGAAAACTTTGCTGGTAGACCTAAAATCACACTAAATACCCAGATATGTAAACATCTGCAACGGAGTCCATGACAATTAAGTGCACAAGGTCACTAAATTAATAAGGTAGTCATGTCAAATCAAAGATGTTAAACCCCCTGCAAGTCCCAAGAAGAGCACCCTAGTGAAAATGCTATAATCATTTAAGAACTTTGTAAAAATGTAACCAGATTTGGTTCTAGACAATATCTTCATTTTTTGAGGATTTATTTAACTATAGATCTACAGGCTGTAAGGATACTGAGATTACACATGCTAAAAAAAAACAAGTGGGTAAATTAATAGAGTTAAAATACAGTGAAGATTAGCATATAACATGACAACAGTCCTGATTCTAAAAACCACATGTCACTGGAAGTGGGGGAAAGTGTTCCGGGTAAAAACTACACCATGCTTTCCTATTCTTGCTCTTATCCTTTGTAATTTGTTATAGACGTCACTCTAGGGCACAAATCTTTGGTCTGATCCAGTAGGGTACTTCTTGTACATTGTACTAAATCTACGTAGTCTGAAGACAGACGCAACAGAAGTAAGAATGTCTGTATTTTAATGTTCAGCATCATTATGATCCCTGATTACTAATCACACTTTGATTAGCTCATGGTACTGATCATCTCTTTGCTGTCCTAATTTCTTAAATTTCACACACTCTTTTTCCAGAGATTCTTTATTGATTTTATTACTGAAAATTCTTTTGGTTTGTATTCACAAATGCTAAAATTTGCCTTCATTACATTTAAAAATGGCTTAATTAAGCCATAAATCAGAAATAAATAATAATTAAAAAAATTCATAAAAACAAACCAGTAAAAATTAAAAACAAAAACAAAGCCATTGTTTTTTATCCCTATGTGTGAATAGGGTGTCTTCGTTTCAGCTGGGATAGGGTTAATTTTCACAGGAAGTCAGGAGGGGACACAGCCAGGATGGCCAACCCAAACTGGCCAAGCAAACACGGTATTCAATACCATGTGATGTCATCCTTGGTTTTGAGTGGGGGCGGGTTGGGCAGAGGGGTATCGTTGCTCAGGAGCACGCTAGGCATCAGCCTGTGAGAGAACTGCCCGGTGTATTCCCTTGCTTTGTATATTCTTCTCAGTCTTAGTGTGGCTACTGTTCACTTCTTTTGTTGTTCTGTTAAACTGTCCTTGTCCCAACCCATAAGTTTTGCCTTTTTCTTCCAATTCTCCTGCCCACCCCACCAGCGGGGAGGGGTGACAGAGTGGCCGCTTAGTGCTTTGTTGCAGGCTGTGGCTAAACCACAACACAGGGCCTGAGCAATACTGTCTGCTGGTCAGAGTGACTTACAACAGCGTCTCACGTGAGCAGGGAAACAAACTTATGCAAATGCTCGTGTTACTATTCTTGCTTTTTTTTCATTGTTTTGCCTCTTTCTTATGTCATGGATCAAAAATTTCAAATGAAAAATAAAAAACTTTACATGACTTTTGCTCTTGAAATACTTATTTGAGCAACTAAATGAGTGAAACATTTTCAAAATTATTGATAGTCTGATATGTTGTTTTAAACATAGTCGTCCTTTCAGAAGCAATTTTCTACAAAAATATCTTTGAAATGCATTATAAAAGACCAAAAAATAAATATTTTGAGGATTTCTACAAGAGGTGGATAGACTCTCAGAGTCTGAAAAGTTCACAGAATTGGCAGAAAGATTAGTAATATTCAGAAGAATAAAAAAATGGTAAGATTTTAATGTGCTGACTTTAGATCATCCAATTTTCTGGAAGGTTGCAAAAAAAAGCACATCACTTTCCTGTCACTACTAGTTATGGAGAAAAGAAAGATAAAATTAAGGGCATGTAGTATATGAATCCTCTGATTTCAACAGTCTGTAGCTATCATCTCTTAAAAATTTTATATTATTATTGCTTTTCAGTATATAATTGCTTCCACTTTCCCCTGCCAGGCTGTTGGCCTACTCAGGTGGTGACCCAGAAAAACTGAAACAACTTTGAAACAACTTATTTGAAGACACCCCATTTAAGAGAGAAAGACATAAGAACTGAAAGATATCACACCTTCTCTGGTCTTGAAGAGAATGCACGGTATAAAAATCTACAAGAATAGGAAGAAGATTTAGCCTTAACACAATGGTGTTAAGAGAATTTTGAAATGTCCCAGAAAAGGTAATTGCACGCAGTTGTGATACTGTTATCACTTACTTCATACTAGGGACACTAAGAAATGATAATTAGTCTGAGGCAAAGTTGGTTCCTGGCCTTATGATGCAGAACACATTTTTCAAATGCAATTGGCATTTGGGTCACATTTGCATATGCTGTGCTGGTTGCTGTTTGATCACTTTCTTGGTAGATGTTGATATAATAAGCTTTCTCCTACTTCACGGCTGTTTCAGCTTCCATTCTCAATTTTTGTCTGAATATGACAATATTTTGGGGCAGCTATTTTAAATTTGATACCCTGTATTTAATCATATTTATGCCTACTTACATATACACAGACATTGTATTCCCATGAAGACAAAACCCATGCATGTCTGACTAAATACTGAAGAGTTGCTTTATCAGTTTATATTATTTTGCAGAATGATAGGTAAAATGTGTCTCCTGAAACTGTAAAATGGGGGTGACTGATAAAAAGAGGTAGATAACTCACACAACTGTGAGCCTATTCAAGGTAGATATAAAATATCAGGCCAAGTGAAGGACCTCAGAGTCTTTCAGGCTCTGTTTTAGGTTATTCTGTTCCACTTCTATGGAGTCTGATAATTAGAATATCACACAGTGAGGGAAACTGCATTTCGAACATGTGCTTTATCTACATAATGGTAAAATGATTATTTTGAAGAAAACTGTAATTAAGAGCACTTTATAAAAAATATCAAAGAGATGGTAGGAAGGACACATACTGTGTACATCTTAAGTGAGTTTGGAAAACTATGATCATTTTAACAGTGAGAAGATCCATGTGAATGCAGCTTTTTATACATTTTACCTGCTGCTTATACTTTTCTAGTTCATTCAAAAGAATACCAGTCAGTTGCTGCAGCAGTTCAAAAAGCCAAGTGAACTGTAGCTAAATTGGCAACTGAAGAGTGACTTTGAGTTACTTCCATAAAGGTCTGAAACTTCCTTTCAAAATTTTGCCACAAATAGGAAGGTAACCAACATAACGCTGCTGACACAAAGCAGATGAACCACAGGAATAAGTCTGCCATATAGGCTTTGATCACAAAACTCCATACAAAGTACAGAAAAGTTTCTAAAAGTTTGGCAGATTGATTATATCACACTCCCACAACCCACCAAGGCAAGCACTATGTGCTTACAATGGCGGAAGCAACACTGGATGGCTGGAAATCTGTCCCATTCCCCACGCCACTGCCCAGAACACCAGCCAGGGCCTTGAAAAGCAAGTCCTATGGCGACACGGCACCTCAGAAAGAACTAAGTTAGACAACGGGACTCTCCAAAAAAAAACTCGTAGACACCAAGGCCAAAGAACACGGTATTATAGAATCATAGAATCATAGAATCATTAAGGTTGGAAAAGATCTCTGAGATGAAGTCCAACTGTCAACACAATACCACCATGGCTGCTAAACCATGTCCCAAAGTGCACTATCTACATGTTTTTTGAACCCTCCAGGGATGGTGACTCCACCACTTCCCTGCGCAGCCTATTCACTGTCAGTTGTCAATGCCTGCCACACTCTTCCTTTCCTATTGCTAGTTTCTTGGGAGAAGACACCAACACCTGCCTCACTACAACCTCCTTTCCGGTAGTTGTTGAGAGTGATAAGGTCTCCCCTCAGCCTCGTCTTCTCCAGACTAGTTCCAGCTCCCTCAGCCACTCATCATAAGACTTGTTCTCTAGACTCCTCACCAGCCTCATTGCTCTTCTCTGGACATGCTCCAGCAACTCAGTGTCCTTCTTGTAGGGAGGGGCCCAAAACTGAACACAGTATTTGAAGTGCAGCCTCACCAGTGCCAAGTACACAAGCACAATCACTTCCCTACTCCTGCTGGCCTCACTATTCCTGATACAGGCAAGGATGCTGTCAGCCTTCTTGGCCTCCTGGATACACTGCTGGCTCATGTTCAGCTGCCTGTTGACCAGCACCCCAAGGTCCTGGTGCAGGACCCAGCAATTGGCCTTGTTGAAACTCACACAACTGGCTTCAGCCCATTGATCCAGTCTGTCCAGATCCCTCTGCAGAGCCTTCCTACCCTCAAGTAGACTGACACTGCCGCCCAACTTGGTGTCATCTGCAGACTTACTGGGGGAGGACTCAATCTCCTCATCCAGATCATTGATAAAGATATTAAACACGACCAGACCCAAAAATGAGCCTTGAGGAACATGACTTGTGACCAACTGCTAACTGGATTTAACTCCCTTCACCACCACTCTCTGGGCTTGACCATGCAGCCAGATTTTTACCCAACGAAGATTACACCCATCCAAACCATGAGCAACTAGTTTCTCCAGGAGGATGCTGTGCAAAACAGTGTCAAAGGCCTTACTAAAGTCCAGGTGGATCGCATCCACAGCCTTTCCTTCGTCCAGTAGGTGGGTCATCTAGACACAGCAGGAGATCAGAGTGGTCAAGCAGGACCTGTCTTTCATGAACCCATGTTGGCTGTGCCTGATCCCCTGGTTGTCCTTCACATGCCCAGTGAGTGCACTCAGGATGAATCGCTCCATAATCTTCCCCAGCACCGAGGTCAGGCTGACAGATCTGTAGTTCCTGGGATCCTTCTTCTGGCCCTTCTTTTAGGTGGGCATTACATTGATGATCCTCCACTCATCTGGGACCTCCCCTGTTAGTCAGGACTGCTGACAGACGATGGAGAGTGGCTTGGCCAGCTCCTCTCCAGCTCCCTCAGCACTCTTGGGTAGATCTCATCCAGCCCCATAGATTTGTAAGCATCCGGGTGGCATAGCAGGTCGTTAACTGCCTCCTTCTGGACTATGGGAGATTTATTCTGCTCTCCATCCCTATCTTCCAGCTCAGGGGGCTGACTACTCTGGGAATAACTGGTATGAGTACTAAAGACTGAGGCAAAGAAGTCATTAAGTACCTCAGCCTTTTCCTCATCCTTGTTGGCAATATTCTCTCCCGCATCCAATAAGGGATGGAGACTCTCCTTGGCTCTCTTTTTGTTGTTGATATATTTGTAAAAACATTTTTTGTCATCCCTTACAACAATGGCCAGCCTGAGTTCTAGCTGGGCTTTTGCCTTTCTAATTTCCTCTCTGTACAACGTAACGAGATCCCTGTAATACTCTTGAGTCGCCTGCCCTTTCCTCCAGAGGTGGTAGACTCTCCTTTTTTTCCTGAGTCCTAGCAAAATCTCCCTTTTCAGCCAGGCCAGTCACCTTCCCTGCCAGTTTGCCTTACAGCACATGGGGACAGCCTGCTCCTGTGCCCGTAAGAATTCCTTCTTGAAGAATGTCCAGCCTTCCTGGACCCCTTTGCCCTTCAGGACTCTCTTCCAGGGGAGTCTCTCAAGCAGCATCCTGAACAGGCCAAAGTCTGCCCTCCGGAAGTCCATGGTGGTGGTTTTGCTGACCCCCTCTTCACTTCGCCTCAAACCAAGAACTCTGTCATTTCATGGTCGCTAAGCTCAAGATGGGCTCTAACCACCGCATCTCCCACCACTCCTCCTCTGTTAGTAAACAGCAGGTCAAGCGAGGCACCTCCCCTGGTAGGCTCACTTACCAGCTGCATCAGGAAGTTACCTTCCACACACTCCAGGAACCTCCTAGACTGTTTCCTCTCTGCTGTGTTGTATTGCCAGCAGACATCTGGTAAGTCAAAGTCCTCCACGAGAACAAGGGCTAGCAACTGTGAAACTTCTTCCAGCCTCTTGTAGAAGACATCTTCATTCTGGTTGGGTGGTCTATAACAGAATCCCAACAGGACCTCTGCCTTGTTGGCTTTTCCTCCTCATCTTTACCTGTAATCACTCGACCTTGTCATCACAATTGTTGAGCTCCATACAATCTAAACAGTCCCTAACATAGAGAGCCACCCCACTACCTCTCTTTCCTTGTCTATCCCTTCTGAAGAGCCTATAGCCATCTATTGCAGAACTCCAGTCATCAAAGTCGTCCCACCATGTTTCTGTGATGGTGACCAAGTTGTAGCTGTCCTGCTGCACAATCGCTTCTAGCTCCTCCTGGTGTAGATGCACTGGAGCTGGGCTATTGATCTCACCCCCAACCCCGGCATGCCATGCCTGGACTCATCTCTAGTGAGCCTGTTTATATCCCCTTCTCCCTCTGAACCTAGTTTAAAAACCTCTCGATGAGCCCCACCAACTCCTGAGCGAGAATCCTTTTCCCCCTTTGATACAGCTGAACTCCATCTGTCACCAGCAGGCCCAGTGCCTCATAAATCTCCCCATGATCAAAGAAACCAAAATTCCACGGGGCACCTGTTAATTGTGTATTTTCCTGTTCCTTTTAATGTTCTTCCCTGCCACTGATGGGAGTGAGGAAAACACCACCTGTGCCCCTGATCCTTTAACCAATTGCCCCAGTGCCCTGAAATCCTTTTGATGGCCTTGGGACTTCTCTCCGCGATCTCATCACCGCCAACCTGCATTACCAACTGCGGGTAATAATTAGAGGACCGCACCAGACCAGGGAGTTTCTTAGCAACATCCCTAACCTGGGCCACAGGGAGACAGCAGATTTCCCTGTGGGATGGGTCTGGTCGGCATATCGGGCCCTCTGTTCCCCTCAGAAGGAAATAGCCTATGACAATTACCCTCCTTTTTTTCTTAACAGGGGCAGTCATAATGTGTGGGACTGACTGACTCATCCTAGGCAACTCCCCAGATGGACCTTCATCCACATCCTCATTTGCCTGGCCCTCACATTCCAGAGCACCACATCTGTTGTGTAAGAGCAAATCAGGAGGTGAAGGAGGCCGGGAGGGATTAGCCTGCTGCCCTGAGCAGGGATCTGTTTCCATTCCCCCTTGTCTCTTAGGTCCCCTCCTTCTGCACTTCCTGATATATTCTCAGTCCTACAATAGTTTCCATAGTTTCCTCTGATCAGTTTTAACCAACCTTTGATTTCAGGTGAACTGTCTAGGCTTCGGTAACTATTCCCTGTTGGAATAAGCTGATGGCACAAATCTGAACCTGAGTTCCTATTGACTTCTGTCTTATTCCTTACTCTGCACCACAAAATGACTAGAAAATAAGATCATGAAAACTGTGATATAAGTATGTCACTGAAATGATCTGAAACTTACATTAAGACATTTGTTTATGCACAGTTTCCTTATTCTTTTTTTCTGCTTTTCTCTGTTAGTATTCAGTTTGAGATTTCATTCTTCTCTTCCTTGTGACTATTATTTCCCATTAGGAGTTGTAGTTATAAATCAAAAAGGCATGGACAAACTGCAGGTACCTTGGAGTCAGAGAGCAGCAGATAGATAAATAGATTACATACAAGACCTGCTAGCTATTTAATTAGACCAAAAAGCAATTTGTTTCTTTGAGGACTTTGTAGTCACCTATTTAGTGATTCAAGCAAATGAAACTTCTTCCAAGATACTAATAATCTGAACGGGATGCAAAACTGGATTCCACATATTATCTAATGGGTGCCAAGGGAAATAAGTAGCTCCCTCGATCTGGGATACTGGCTATGTTTCTGCTCAGTTTGCTATCCAGTGGTTCCTCTAGGGTCTTTTCAGCAGAGCTTTTCATCAGCCAGTCAGTACTTGGGCAATACAAAGGGCGAATCCTTGTACCATTGCTGGGAGTTAGTCCATATCTGATGCAGATCTTTACATTTATCCTTGTTCAGTTTAACACAATTCCTTTCAGTCCATTAGTCCATGCTGTTGACGGCACTCTGAAAGGCAGGTTTGTTCTCATGTTTATCAACGACATCCTAGCCTGGTGTCATCCACAAACTTTGTGAGGGCACAACCATCGGTGAACACATTGAATGGGATGAGTTAAAGACAGACCCTTGAGGAATTCCCTGTAACTGGCCTCCAGGCAGAAGCATGACTCAGGAGCCACTACCCTATGTGCTCAAAAATCCCAGTCTTTTTACCCATCTATTGGTCCAGCCATCCAAACCATGGTGTTCCAGACTGAATATGAGTGCTGTAATAAGTCTTCTAAAAAGCTTTGCTATAAGGAATGCAGACAACCTTGACTGCTATCTCCTTATCTAGTCATTTTAACACAGAAGACAACCCTGCAAATCAGGCATGGTTTATCCCTTAGAAATTAATTCTTTTACACTTTTTCTCCTGCATGTTGTCAGGACTTACTTCTAAGAAAATCCACTTCATAGTTGCCTCAAGGATCAAAGTGAGGCTTTAATTTACTGAACCATGCTTTTTACATTTCTGAAGATGCGTGCCTCATATTTCTTTCCCCACTCATCTCCACAGCCTTTCAAAAATGACCAAAAGCAGCCTAGCAGTGACTTGTGACAGCTCTGCCAGCAACAAGACGAAGTTTTGGTTTTTCTGTGTTTTAACACCACCTGGCAATGAAGCACCACACGGCCCCTCATTTACTCCTCTGCAGTGGGATGGGGAAGAGAATCAGAAAAGAAAACTCATGGGTTGAGATAAAGTGAGTTTAACAGGTAAAGCAAAAGCCACACATGCAAGCAAAGCAAAAGAAGGAATTCATTCACTTCTTCCCATTGACAGGCAGGTGTTCAGCAATCTCCAGGAAAGCAGACCTCATGCACAACATCCTGCATAACAGTGACTTAGGAAAACCAATGCCATAACTCCAGATGTGTCCCCCCCCTTCCTTCTTCTTCTCCCAGCTTTATAGGCTGAGCATGATGTCATACGGTATGGAATACCCCTTTGGTCAGTTGGGGTCAGCTGTCCCAACAGCATCCCCTCCCAACATCTAGTGGACCCCAGTCTGCTCGCTGGTGGGGCCATGTGAGAAGCAAACAAGGCCTTGATACTGTGTAAGGACTATTCGGCAATAATGAAAACATCCCTGCATTATCAACACTGTTTTCAGCACAAATCAGAAACATAGCCCCATGCTAGATACCATACAGAAAATTAGCTCTATCCCAGACAAAACTAACACTGTATTCTGTGTAGAATTGCTTGTTTAGAGTGAGACAATTTTGAGATCAACCATGGCCCAGCAGTGTGCCCTTGTTGCCAAGAGGGCCAATGGGATCCTGGGGTGCGTTAAGAAGAATGTGGCCAGCAGGTCGAGGGAGGTTATCCTCCCTCTTTAATCTGCCCTAGTGAGGCCCCATCTGGAGTACTGTGTCCAGTTCTGGGCTCCCCACTTCAAGAAAGATGAGAAGATACTGGAGAGAGTCCAACAGAGGGATACAAAAATGATTAGGGGACCAGAGCATCTCTTCTACGAGGAAAGGCTGACGGAGCCAGGCTTGTTTAGCCTGAAGAACAGAAGACTGAGACGGGATCTTATAAATGCTTATAAATATCTTAAGGATGGGTGTCAGGAGGATGGGGCCAGACTCTCTCTCCAGTGGTGCCCAGTGACAGGACAAGGGGCGATGGGTACAAACTGAAGCATAAGCAGTTCCATCTGAACATGATGAAGAATTTCATTACTCAGAGGGTGACAGAGCACTGGAACAGGCTGCCCAGAGGGGTTGTGGACTTTCCATCTCTGGAGATCTGGAGATATTCAAAACCCATCTGGATGCAGTCCTATGCAGCCTGCTCTAGGAGAACCTTATTTGGCAGGGGTGTTGAACTAGATGATCCACAGAGGTCCCTTCCAATACCTAACATTCTGTTATTCTATGTTTCTGTGAGATTTGTTTGGCTTCACATACCAACAGGATATGCTAGCACAGGGCTAAAAGACTAAGCACATTAACTAATGTAAACTGTTGTCTTAGAAGAGAAATAAAATCTAGGAAAAATAAAATCAAAACCCAAAAAACCCTAATGAGTTCTTATTTTACCTTGCCCCTCACCCCACTTATTGGAGTTGTAAAAGAGAAACATTCTGTGCAGAAATGTTCTGCTTCTTAATGTAATTCTGTAAAATCAGGTTTCGCAAAGTTCAAAAAGAAATTGGTTTCTATGCACAGATTTGCATAAGTACAGATGTAGTTTTCATTTAATATTCTCATCTAACCATATTCTTTTAAATCAGCTATAACCACATTTCTGTCCTCAGAGAAACCTCTACTGGCAGCTTATTCAGAACAATTAACATTAGCACTGGGAACATAATACTGGTGATTTTATTTCCTATCTAGGACACAGATTCCACTTCATTCTCGTAAAAATTAATACAATCTGATGGAAAAAATACATCATGTTAACATTTAAACCAACGCAAACTTTTGCATAAACAAATATTATTTATTTCCTTCAGAACACTTAACCCTACAGAGTCCCATTGATAATCCTGGAATTGAGGATTTAGGAGAATTTTTTTATTTAGCTGCTACCGCAATTTTGTCTTTTATTTTAAAATGCGCTATATCTCCAAACACGTCACAGCCTACACTGATAATAGTTAATAAATAAACATTGTTATGCATTTCCATTTTGCAACTACGGTAAAAAATGCATTAGCCTTCATTATTCTGTTCATGAATCTGATGATAATTTCTACATTGTCTTTTTTAATTGCTTTCCAAGTTCACAGCTTTTTTTCTACACAATAATCTTACATTTACTTTGAATTCTTTATCCTGAAAGATACCAAAGCCCTTCAAAAACTGTGAGCTGAATTCTGTCTTCAGTTTTATCCAAACACCCACCAGCTGCAAAGAAATGGAAAATCTCTGAAGAGACAATTTGATAACTTGAATAAAAGAAAATTGATCACTTCAGCAGAAAATACAGAACTAGTTCAAAGTGGTAAGAAGTGGCTTCATGTAATTTCATTTGTTTTTCTTCTGGGATTGCTCATTTTTTCATAAACAAGTTTCCATAGTCAGCTGGAAGTTCGTATTAAGTGCAAAGATTGTACTTATTAAAGGCTGATTTCTGTTCTACTTTCACATCAGTTTTCAGTAAATTGCTTTATCTTTTTTCTTATGTCATGTTTTGTGGGCTTTTCCTCCCCCCAGAGTTTCCGTTAAGCTGGTAAGTAGGCCTAATAGTATCAATGTGCCAGGTGCTCTTGAATCTACCATGTTCAAGATGGATCTATCATGTTACCTATCACATTATAGGTCTTTGCCTCAACAGACTCTTCTGATAACTTTCACAGAAAAGATTCTCATGCTCTCTAATAATATTTTAAGCATTATCTAGCATTCACGCTCTAAGTTTCTATTTCCAAATCCCAGTACCTGAATGCTGTGTAGTCTAAAAAATTTGCATGAAAATCACGATCTTATTCCCATCCAAATTACAGATTTTGAACACTGGTTTTTAATAATGAAGTTAATCGAGTAAAATAAAATAAAAACATTAAAAAATTAAATATATTGTGAATTTGTGGATAGTATGGAGTCTAGTGAGGAAAGAAAATCAGTGTGTGATATCTGGAGAATTTCAGGATACAGATTTCTTAACTTTTTTCTGTTGGTTTAGTTTATAAGACTGTTCTATTAAGGGCCTCTTCAAAGGCTTTATTTCTTCCTACATCTTAGAAACAAATAAGCACTCCTTGCATAATTATTTCTGTCTGCAGGAGAATAACACTCCAGACAATATAAGTGTTTAAGATGGTCAAATGGAGCCATGTTTAGTAAAGTGATGGCCAAAAATGAATGTCAAATGATATCTCTAAAAGTAAAACTCCTTTTTCAGCAAATATTCTCCCCAAACTTTTGCACTGATTCTAGAATACTGCTTTCCCACACTTACAGATCTACTATATGATAACAAGTTTCAAAAAAGTTTTATAATGTAGACATGAATTTCAGCCTGTTTCTTAAAACGTTATGGTGACCTCTAGTCTTGGTATATCAGGAGGTTTTTATTTAACCAGTCACACTGAGTGCAAAGACATATGGCAAATAAAAGAAAAAAAACAATAATTATTCTTTATAAACATATTACTCTGATTTTTAGTCATTTTCTTACTTTCCTTCAGCAAGAATTCAGCTACAAACTTTCTGAACTTCTTTAAAAAACGTGCTTTACAAAATATTCTGAGAACTTTTTTGGTGTGATGACAAAATATCACTGGCTTCAGAAGACAATGAAATTCTCTGGCAAACAATGGTGAGGCAAAAACTTTTTACCCACAGATCTGTACAACTGGGGCTGGCGGGAGGATGTTTTATCTTAAAGCAAAAATTGTAAGAAAAGCACAGTTTTAATTTCTCACTGTGTTAATGGTAGTCTTTGGGCTTCTCTTCTGATATGTGGGATTTCTGCATCTGCTTGACCTTCTAAAGAATTTAGAACAAATTATTGGCTTTGCTGCACAAACACTTTTTTCTTTCCCAGGATTGCAGAACCATGTCCACAAAACAGGAAGCAAAAGAAAAAACACAAGACCAAGGTGTTCAATTATTTTTACAAAATTGACTGGAAAGGTTTTTAACAAACAAATTCATAAGTGAGTAAAAATATGAACAGAGCTTCTAGATATTCTCATGGTGGTTCAACATATCCCCCACTCCTGGATTTGAGTATCTTCTCTCAGATATATTGCTTTTAATTCTAGAAGTCCATTCACTTCAGTTCTTTTCTTAGCATGAGGAACACATAGATGCCAACAACTTTCATTATATAGGTTGTTACCCATTTTTTTTCTTACATCATTGAATGAAAAAATACCAATCACCTAAGATCTTTAATAAGTATGGGTTATGAATGTATACTGTGAAAGTAGGAACAGAATGGGTTTTCAATGGACAAACTGACATTCCTGTTACTAACTAAATGTTTCACTCATCTCTGAATAGTTCTTTTGATTTTACAGCACGGAAACTTCTATGTTTTTGCATGAGAAAGAATTCTGTACTTGAATGTGCCGCTGTTGTTCATCTAGCCTATCTTGTTTCTGACGCTCAGGAGAGAGCTGCCACAAATCTTCAGCTGTGTAAAACCTTGAGGGGCCGCACGCGCCAAAAAGAGAAAACACAATTGCAATTCATGTAAGACTGTGAAGTGCTGGTATAAAAGGTCACAGCACACTGTCATTTATTCCGCAGCAGCTGAAGGCTGGAAGGTGAATCCTCTATAGAAATATAGAGATGGTTATATCCTAGAACAATGAGAGAAGGATAGGAGAGGTCACAGTCACTAGAAGAAGTACATAACGGAAATAGTTGGAGGAACTCAATTATTACCCACCCTCACTGAAGAGGTCTTCAAAAACCTCCGAGAGAAACAAAAGAAAAGTCAGCTCAGACACAGATGTCCAAGACACTCATTAATTTATTGTGCAATGACACAGACAAAATAAATTCTCTGTTAGAGCAGTCCTCCATGCATATTTGCATGCTAGGGCAAATGGATGATTGAAATTGCTTACAAAACAGTGGGAAACTTCTGCTATATTTCACCCACTCATTATGATGAAAAACCTCTTTATACATATTTCTTTGTTGCTACTCACCTTGTCACCAGCTTCTTTCACTGCATTCCTGGAGATCTTGAAAGAAAACAGGCTACAAAACCATTTACTTGACAGTTTTCAATGCCAGGTACTTGTTGCCTCCCCTGGATGGATACACACAACTCTTAAGGGTAAGAGCCTGGAGTGTAATGAGAGTGACAGATTTCAGACACAGTTCAGTCTGCTTAGAAAGATAAGAAATGGCTTCACAGATTACAATTCTGGCAACAGGGCTGCACAGACTTGCAATAGACGAGGACTACACATTTACTTTCACATTTTCTAATGGAAAATTAACCAGATTTTTAACAGGTCAGAAGATGAGTAAGGTGCTCCACTGGAAAAAAAATAAAGGATGGAGATGGTAGGAAAAAACATCAGATTAAGTAAAAATTATCAAGTTTATTGTAATTCTTTTGTTTGTTTGTTTGCACATAGTCAACAGTTTGTTTCTAAGAGATATTAGAGTATCTACTTTCTGAACAATTTGTCTTAAATTTGACTGTATGCAGAAGTGCTAATAAGAGTTACAGGAAGGTGACAATCCTAGGTAGGAGAAGGCAATAAAGAGCCTTGCCCTACCGCAATATTCAAAAGCTGGAACAGTCCATTTCTCCACTAAGAAGTCATTGCTCATAGACCTGTTGTCAGCAGTGCTTCTATTTGCTGTCTTCTTACCTTAGTGTCGGAATGCCAGGCTAAACGGGGAACTGGAAACTACAGAAGTGTCATTCCCACCACCCTTTCATAGTGCTTCCTCCCTGAATGTTTTCTTCATACTTTTCAAATTATCTTCGTCTAGGGCTCTGCCAAACTTTTATAAAGATGTCAGCTGTCAGAGTCAAGCCTTTCAAAACTTCAAGCAAAATCTAGACTTCTCTTTTTGACTCAGACACTTCTAAGTTGTCTTCACCTTCATAAGGGCTAGAACCACTTATTTTCCAAAACAAAAACTGTAATACTTAGGCTTTCAAAACAACTATTAAGTATGAGCTTTTTTTGGCTCGGAAGGGACCCCTAGAGGTCATCTAGTCCAATCCCCCTGCAGCAAGCAGGGACACCACTAACTAGATCAGGTTGCTCAGAGCACTGCTCAAGCTGGTCTGGAATGTTTCCAGGGATGGGGCCTCCACTGCCTCTCTGGGCAACCCGGTCCAGTGTTTCACCACCCTCATTGTAAAGAATTTCTTCCTTATATCCAGCCTAAACCTACCCTGTTTTAGTTTAAAACCATTACCCCTTGTCCTGTCACTGCTGTCTCTACTAAAAAGATTG
>Ga0065711_1041744_pt1 | contig 15904 bp, 13 predicted proteins | sample Hoacrofraction12_FD_59098 | JGI IMG/M metagenome (GOLD analysis project Ga0065711, IMG submission 59098) | Hoatzin crop microbial communities from Cojedes, Venezuela - Epithelial fraction 12 v2 (version 2) | ecosystem: Host-associated > Birds > Digestive system > Esophagus > Crop | place...
CGCCACGTCGTGGGGTCCGACACCGCGGCGGGGTGCTCCCTCGAGCCATATCAGTACCACTTCGGGGGCATTGATGTCCCAGGTGTTGTGGAGCAACTGCTTTACCAGTTCTCCGCCTCCTTCGCCGACACCCATACAACCGAGCGAACCGTAACGAGTATGACTGTCGGAACCGAGGATCATGCCATGGCATTTCACCATAGCCTCACGGGCATACTGGTGGATAACTGCCTGGTTGGCAGGCACGTAGATACCTCCATATTTCTTTGCTGCCGAAAGACCGAACACATGGTCGTCCTCGTTGATAGTACCACCGACAGCACAGAGTGAGTTGTGGCAGTTAGTCATAGCGTAGGGCAGCGGGAAAGTGTCGAGGCCGCTGGCTCTCGCCGTCTGTATGATTCCGACGTAGGTAATATCATGCGACATCATCGCGTCGAATTTGATTTTCATCTTATCCCCCTTTCCGCCGACAGTGTCGTGAGAGCGGAGGATTGAATAGGTGATAGTGTTCTCCCGAGCTTCATCGGGCGACGGCAGGTTGGCGCCGGATTCTGTCACCGTTGTGCCGTTGAGGAGATAAACTCCGTGTTTGATTAGTTCTACCATAAATTAATAGATTGTTTAAGTGATTATAGATTTTATAAAAATTGTCAGTGCAAGCATATCCGCGGCACCACCGGGGGAGATATTTCGCTCGATGAAATGGCGGTGCATGGCGAGAAGACCCTCGTTACTGAAGCCGTCGAACAGTCTTTTTGCTTCTTTTTTCACATCCTCAGCTTCGCCGCTGCCTTTTCTGTATAGGATATTGGTATCAGTGAGTTGGGATATGATGAGCAAGAGGGTGCGTATATTATCTTCCGTTTTGATGTAGAAGGGCAGCCACGATTCGAAGAGTTGGCGATAACCGTTTTTCGCATTGTCGAGGGCACCTCCTACCTTATATTTCTTTTTCACCTCGCTGCCGTGGGTGTTTTCGGCAGATGGGATATCGACGGCTATATTCATTATTTCTTTTTGGAGAAGCGCTACATCGATGAAACCGTTATTTTTTATTAGCTTCATTGCTGCGACTATACTGATGCCGAGGGCGAAGAGAGCTCCTCTGTGGGTGTTGACGCCGCCCGTAGCAGCTAGCATGGCATTTTCTGCCTCCTTGCCGATTTCGACTACCACGTTTGTTTCTGTCGCTTCTTTTGCGAGTCTGATGAAGAAAGGATGCAGTGTCTCTATACTCTTCATCATCAGAGCGTAGTTCATATCTTTATGCGAACCATTCTGGAGAGCATCCACCAATCCGGGTTTGTTTTCCGTGTTCAGTTCTTCTTTCAGGGCGTTGCTTGCGAGGTGGGCGAGGAGATAGGGGAGGGTTGATGAAGGAACCATCCCAAGCGTCTTTGCCAATTTCCCTTTTGTAAGGATATTTCTAACACGAGAAGCACTAACGATGAAATCGTCGGTTTTCAGTCTTTCTATTTCGGCGACGCCTTCTTCACCGAGTACTTTCTTCATCTCGTCGTTGTACATTCTGGTCAGTTCGTCCTCCGGTTCGCTGCCCACAAATCTCACTTCAGCCTTCAGAGCCTTGGCGATATGATTCTTATAGAGGTATAAGTCGAGCCGGATTTGTGACAGTGCTATATCATCGGCTTTCTTCAGAAAATACGAAGGAAATGTCGCAGCCGATATAGAATAGTCGCTTCCATCGACGATAATGATTCTGTTATCGGTAAGTTTCTTTTCTCTTATTAATGATCTGCAACCATCTTCTATCATCGCTTTTCTCTCCTGATATGAGAATTCGGAGATATCCTCTTTTACCGGAATGATAAAAAGATGATCGACCCTTTCTACCGCTTTTTCTATCAGATATCGGTGTCCGTGAGTGAAGGGATTGGCATTCATCACGATGACACCATTGTGGTATTCACGATTTTCGCCGATATCTGATACTGTATCAGAAAATTGCTTGAGATATCTGCAATAATCATCGATTCCACCGATAGCATTCTCCATTAATATCGCCTTGTCTGATTTGGCGATAGTGTGGAATCCCATGTCGGAAAAGATGTTTTCGTTTTCCGGTTTTGTAAATATTTTTTGTGATAAAATACCGATTGATGAGGATCTTTCTATGAGATGGGAAATCAGCTTTCCTGACAGTCCTTCGTCACGGTGATTACTATCTACTGCTATATCTTTTATTATATCTCCTGACATCCCAGCTCCGGCGATAATATTTTCATCCTCATCGGTGATTGCAGCATAATAATCCAACCTGTCTAACTTCAAATCGTTTGACTTGAGGAAATCTTCAACCTTTCTTCTTTCATAATCCGAAGAAAGCCGGATGTTTCTTATGTCGTAATCAGTTCCGAACATCAGTTTCTTTCTTCTCTTGATTTTTCAGATATTCCGCTATCATTGACTTTATTTTCTCCGCGATTTCATCGGCAGTGTGACTGTGATTTCTCATACAGTATCTCGCCTCGTGATCGCAGAGAAGACATTGTCGCGGAGGACGACCTACGGCAGAGCGCTCTATCGGAACCAGGTCATGGCCGATGATGTCGATGTCGAAGAGACGTCCCAACGGGTGTTTCTCCTCGATATCACAGGCTATCTCTTTCGCCTCTTTTTCATTTATCGCAGTAATGAGAAAATACTCATATCCGGTAGGAAGATCGCGTTCGATGGAATCGGTGATATTTCCCTCGAAAGCAGCAGTAACAGCCTTAACGGCAGCCTTTGCGACGATGAGGGAGGATTCGTTTCTCTTCACCTTTCCCGGCATCACCACGGTCAGACACAAGAGAGAGCACTGGGGATACTGCCCCAGCAACTCTCCTTGCAGCTTGCGCCTGTTATCACGGCTTTCTAACAGTTGTCCGAGGGTAATTTCCACTACCTAACTTTTTATTTCCTTAATAACGTCGAGAACACTTCCGTCGCGGTTCATCACGATTCCCACTACCTTGTCGGTGAACGGCAGCGGTGCGGCATTACCGATAATCTTGTCGGCTCTCTCCTTCAGAGAGTGGATATCTACCACGTTGAGACCGGCCTTTATGAGTCTTTCGGCTATTTCCGGACGACGCGGATTTACGGCGATGCCATATTCCGTCACCACTACGTCGATACTGCTTCCCGGAGTGATAAGAGTTGTCACCTCTTCCACCACGCAAGGAATTCTGCCGCGCAGCAACGGACATACGATGATCGATAATGCCGAGTCGGCGGCAGTGTCCTGATGGCCTCCGATAGCACCTCTTATAATACCGTCGCTGCCTACAAGCACGTTGACATTGAAATTAACATCCACCTCGAGGGCCGACAGAATTACTATGTCGAGCTGGTGGGTGGCACTTCCGGGTTCGTCGGCACTGGCATACTCGCACGATGACACTTCCTTATGCGACGGATCATCTCTCAGAGATTCCGCAGCCACCTTGTCAAACGACTGTACGTCGATGAGACGGTCGATAAGTCCCTCCTCATGCATCTTAACCATGTGGGCGGTGATACCTCCGAGTGCGAAACTTGCCTTTATCCCCTGGTCGATCATATTCTGACGGATATACTTTACTGCGGCAAGAGAAGCACCGCCCGAACCGGTCTGTATTGAAAAACCGTTCTTGAAATAACCGCTGTTCACGATTACTTTGGCCGCTTGTTTTGCAAGAAGGATATCGCGCGGGTTCTTGGTATCGCGGATTGCTCCCGATGAAATCTTGGAAGAATCGCCCACAGAGTCGACCTCTACCACGAAATCCACATATCTTTCGGAGATAGCATTCGGCATATTCGGATAGGGTACGAGGTCGTCGGTGAGTATCACCACCTTGTCGGCATACTGTGCGTCGGGGAGAGCATAACCCAGGGATCCGCAGATAGACTTGGCATTCTCCGACCGGCTGTATCCGCAGGCATTACCCATCGGGTCGGCAGAGGAAGCACCGAGGAAGGCGACGTCGATATGAAGGTCACCGTTGGCGATAGCACTGCCGCGACCGCCGTGAGAACGGAAAATCACCGGTTCTTCCATAAGTCCGTGGGATATCTCTGTAGCCAGTTTTCCTCTCAGACCGGAGGTGGAAATCTTCGTGATGACACCGTTTCTGATATGTTCCACGAGCGGCTCGTGTACGTCGATAAGACTCGATGATGCGAGGTGGAGATTCTTGAATCCCATCTCGGCCAGTTTGTCAACCACCATGTTAATAACCTTGTCACCGCTACGGAAATGATGGTGGAAAGATATCGTCATACCGTCTTTCAGTCCGCTGTTTCTTATTGCTTCCTCGAGCGAGGTGACTTTCGTATGCTGTCTTTCGCTCCGGGGTTCCGTATTTTTGCCTGAAGTAAGTTCTTCATACACTTTTTTGCCCATTTTATCGGCGGCAGCCTCAATGAGGTGTTTGCGATCTTTTATAGTATTCATGCCAAATCCTCCTTAGTTAAAATTCCTGATGCAATAGCTAAATCGATAGTTCTCTGGGCTCTGATGACAACAGGGCGGTCCACCATCTTTCCGTTGACGGCGATCACTCCCGACCCTCTTTCTTCTGCCTCTTTGATTGCCGCGATGATCGTGCGGGCCTTTGTTATCTCTTTCTCCGACGGAGCGAACACCTCGTTGATAATCTCTATCTGTCGGGGGTTGATGATCGACTTGCCGTCAAAACCGAGTCGTTTTATCAGTTCCACCTCCTGCCGGAAGGTCTCCATATCGTTGAGATTGGAGTATACCGTATCCAGAGCTGCAATCCCTGCGGCGCGAGCGGCCACGACGATGGTCTGCCGCGCCAGGAGCAGTTCGTCGCCGCCCGGTGTCCTCTGTGTCTTCAGGTTGGCGCAGTAGTCTTCCGCTCCGAGGGCGATACCCATCATCCTGTCGGATGCCGTGGCGATGGCGTAGGCATTGACGATGCCGAGAGTGCTCTCGATGGCCGCCATGATCTGCGTGCGGCCGACACATCCCAGTTCCTTCTCCCACTTGAGGATTTCCTCCTCCACCTCTTTCACCTCTTCGGCCGTTTCCGTCTTCGGCATTCTGATGACGTCGACACCGGCCTTGACCACTGCCTCCACGTCTTTCCTGCCGTAGGGAGTACTGAGGGGGTTGATTCTCACCACCATCTCGATATCTCCGTAGTCGATGGTCTTCAGGGCGTTGTATACCAGCAACCTCGCGGTGTCTTTCTCCATCATCGTGACAGAGTCTTCGAGGTCGAGCATTATCGAATCGGGTTTGTAGATATATGCGTCTTGCATCATACCCGGATTGTTGCCGGGCACGAACATCATTGTTCTTCTCAATCGTTCCATAATGATTGTTTTGTGATAGTTATTATTACCTTATATAATACACTCGATGAAACGGGCTTTTTCAGCTCCATACATCCCTGCCTGTAGCTCTCACTGCCGCAGCCGTGACTCTCGCCTTTATCGTACAGTCGAGAGCTCCTTTGTCGGTAGCTTTCACGCGGGCGTTCTCCACGCCACTTTCACCGAGAGCTTCGGTGATAACTTTCTTGATCTGATCTCCGAACTGGCAGGCGACGGTGCTGTTCAGGTCTATCTCCACACCTCCGTTGTCGGCCAGTTCTATCTGTACCAGAATGTCGCCGGATTCCAATGTTCCGGCAGTGCCACTTTTATTTGCCATGATGATTGAATAAGTTAGTAAATATTTTTAGTAAATAAATTTGAGGTCAAATATACTTCTTTTATCCGAACCGACAATGACTTTTCGTAAAAAACGTATATATTTTTACGTTTTTTATTAATTTTCCGTGGTAATTACTATAATAGGTGCTTTCTGTGGCGGATAAGAAATGTCAGCTGCTCTTCTCCAGTCCCTTCTTTCTGTATATCCAGATCTCAAGACTGTTGATGATGTTCTGCCAGAGGATATAGCAGCCAGGGCCTACCGACGACAGCGGGTTCAGATATGTGTATGCGATCCATATCGCGAAGGCTGTGTTTTTCTGTCCCAGTGCCTGACCGGCCTCGAGGGTGCTGTCGAAGTAATGACCGATAAAACGTCCGACGGCAAACTGTATTATACAGACTATAAGTCCGAGGAAGGCGATGGAGAGGAGGAATGCCACTGTTGTGTCTGCATTGCAGATATGTTTTACGGTGGTGCCGGTGACGATCATCAGCGATATGCCCCAGAGGTAGTAGCTCAGGTCTTTGATGCTTACTATCCACCGATGAAACCGGTGCATTGTGTGCTTTACGATGTATGCGAGGAGCATCGGCAGGAGGAGTACGAGGCATACCTCGCGGAGGATCTTCAGGAAGGCGGCGAGGAAGGTGATGTCGGCACTCTTGTCGATCATCGGGAAGCATACGGGGATGAGCAGCGCCGTGATGAAATTGGACAGGAAGGTATATGTCGTCATATCTTCCAGACTGCCGCCGAGTTTGGCTGTGATCACCGCAGCCGCCGCGGCACACGGACCGATAATGCAGGTGAGAAGCGACTCCATAAGTATCAGACTATTGTCTTTCATATCGAAACTGAGTATCAGGCCCACGATGATGAAAGAGAAGATGATCTGGAACAATCCCACCCAAAAGTGCCATTTCACCGGAAGGAGTTTCTTGAAGTCTACCTTACAAAAGGTGACGAAAAGGATGAGAAACATGAACAGCGGGAGTATCGTGTCGAAGATAGGACTGAAGAATTCCGCCGGACCGGAAAGGAATGGTACGAAGGCGAAAATCAGATACAGCACCGTACCGGTGAACATCGCTGCGGGCAGTGTCCAGTTCTTGATGAAATCGATAAATTTGTTGCTCTCTTTGTTCATATCCCGTAATTAAAAAAATAACCGATGGATGGGCAGAAACGTCCATTCCATCGGTCGTTGATATTATTTGTTATATTTCAGAAGAGTCTTCTTTGCCAGTTTTCCCGTTTTCTTCAATACGTCGTCTTTCCATTTGCCCGTAGCCGCGGCCCTCGGCAGAAGCATCGAACAGGTCTCGTCCTTGTCGGAGAGCGACCAGTTGACCCAACTGATCTTATTGTCTTCAGCCATCTTTATCCATTCGTTCCACTGCTCCTCGTCGAGTTTGCCGTTGCCGTCAGCTTCCGAGGCACCGCACTCAGAGAGAAAAACGGGAATACCTTTTTTAATAGCATCCACCGTTCTGTCCCTGAGATACTGTCCGTGTGTCGCAGCGTAGAAATGCACGGTGTACATGATATTGTCAAAACCCGTGAGAGGACTCTCTGCCACGAGATGTATATCCTGATCCCAGTGAGGACATCCGACGAGGATGATATTGTCAGGATCATATTTCCTGATTTCGGTGATCACGGTCTTGGAATAGTCTTTCAGACTCTCCCACGACTGGTCCACCGGCTCGTTGAAGATTTCATATATCACATTGGGGTATTTCCCGTATTTCTGCGCCATTCCACCGAAGAATTTTGTGGCTTCCGCGGTATACATGTCATGAGCATGCCAGTCGATGATTACGTAGATTCCTTTCTTTATCGCGGCCTTGATCACCGGTTCGATACACTGATATGCGAAGTCGGGATTCTCGAGATAGTTGTCTTCGATCTTCACTCCCATGGCGGCTCTTACGATGCTGACGTGCCAGTCGTCAACCAGCCAGTTGACGCATTTTTTGTTGTAGAACCGCGGCCATATATTGTGCCATCCGAGACTGATGCCTCGAAGCACTACGGGATTACCCTGCTGGTCGCACAACTGTGTTCCCTTCACTTGCAGTTGTCCGTACTGTTTCACCGGTGTCGTGGCGCTTGCCGTGCTGCTGCCGAAAAGCATTGCCATGACGGCTACTGTTGCGATAAGTAATTTCTTCATGATGTTAATGTATTTCTATGACGGCAAAGTTCGTCAATATTTTCGAAATAACCAAATAAAAACACCACTATCGGATTATTTTTACGAAATTCATACTATTTTTGTCCTTTCGTATCGTCCGAAAATGCTATATTTGCAGAAAATATTACTTTTATGAAAAAACTGATTCTATCTTCCGCGCTGCTCATTGCAGCAGCAAACGTAAATGCCGCCGACTGGTATACAGGTGATGCGGTAGGTTATCATATCAACGGAAAACAAGAACCCGTTGTAGAAATCGCTCTCCAGATGTTCCGCGACGACATGAAGCAGGTCACCGGCAAGGCTGCCGTAGCGAAAAAGTCAGGGGCGGTGATCGAGATTTATGATGCAGGCACCGCCTCCGCCTCGCGTCTGTCGAAACTCGGAGTGCCCGTGGAGAAACTGAAGAAAGAGATGGATGCCTTCTATCTCGCAGAGAAAGACGGCAAGATCATCATCGCCGGTAATAACGGACGGGGATGTGCCTATGGAATACTCGAACTGTCGAGGATGGCCGGTGTGTCGCCGTGGATATGGTGGGGCGACTCAAAACCGGAACACAAGGACCGCCTGACGATATCCGACGGATTTTCCACCTATCAGTCGCCGTCGGTGGAATACAGAGGTATCTTCCTCAACGACGAAGACTGGACGGAGCGTAACTGGAGCCAGTATACCTTCGAGCGCAACGATCAGTTCGGACATATCGGACCGAAGACTTACAAGCAGATTTTCCAGTTGATGTTGCGCCTCAGGGCTAACGCCATCTGGCCTGCCATGCACACCGGGACGATCGCTTTCTTCAAGATTTCCGGCAATAAGGCTATCGCCGACTCATGTGGTATTATCATCGGTACTTCCCACTGCGAGCCGCTCTTGAGAAACAATGTCGACGAGTGGAATGTCGACGAGCGCGGACGGTATAACTATATCACTAATAAGGATAACGTGCAGAAATACTGGATCGAAAGACTTCAGCAGACGAAGGGTGGCGAATATCTCTACACTATCGGTATGAGAGGTATCCACGACGGATCGATGGAAGGGGTGAAGACGATGAAAGAAAAGACCGTCGCCCTTCAGCAGGTGATCAACGACCAAAGAGATCTTCTCGGCAAGTATGTCAACAAGAATGTCGAGAAGGTTCCGCAGGTGTTTGTGCCTTACAAGGAGGTGCTTCAGATTATGGAGAACGGTCTTGATGTCCCTGAGGATGTCACTCTGATGTGGTGTGATGACAACTACGGTTATATGACCCGTCTCAGCGATGCCGAACAGCAGAAGCGCAGCGGTGGTGCAGGCGTGTATTACCATCTTAGTTATTGGGGTCGTCCCCACGACTATCTGTGGCTCACCTGCACACAGCCGGGTCTTATATATAATGAAATGCGAGAGGCATACGACCACAACGCCCGTCGTCTGTGGATCGTCAACGTACATGATGTGAAGGTGGCAGCCTACGATCTGGAGCTCTTCCTTGATATGGCATGGAATATCGACTGCGTCAGTCCTTCCACGTTGCAGAATCATCTCTCGCAGTGGTTGTGCCGCGAATATGGCGAAGTGGCCGGAAAACGACTGTTGCCGGTAATGACGGAATGGTTCCGTCTCACAGCCATCCGCAAGCCAGAGTTTATGGGATGGACCCAGGTGGAACTGGACAAGAAATACTACCCCCGCGGCCGTTCGCAGGTGATCGACACCGAGTTCACTAATGCTTTCGGAGGAGAAATGGACCGTTATCTCGCTGATTATGCCCGTATTGCTGCCGAAGTCGATGAAATCGGTAAAATCATACCCGAAAGACTGAAGGACTCTTACTTCGCAGCGGTGAAGTATCCCGTTCAGGCCTCACAGGCGATGGCTGAAAAAATGCTCGAGGCACAGAAGGCCCGTTCATTGTATATGGGACAGACGGATGCTTCCATGGCCAAACGCGAGACGAAGATGAAGACCCACGCGGTGAAGAGCCAGAATGCTTACTTCAGAATCAAGACCCTCACCGATTACTACGACAAACAACTGGCAGGCGGAAAATGGCGCGGTATCATGGATTATGCCCCCCGCGATCTGTATGTGTTCTATCCTCCTCTGCTCCCCGAGTGGGTTTCTGACAAAGAAACCTCGCAACTGCAATTTTCGGCCGTTTCATCGGAGTATCCGGCATTGAAGATCGATGATGCCATCGCCCGTAATGCCGCAGATTTCGACTCTTCCGACGGTGATAAGATCTTCCCAATACAGATGCTCGGACATAGTATGAAGGCTCTGTCCATCGGCAAGGGGCAGTCGGTGACTTATTCTATCGATGCTCCCAAGGATGGTGATGCACTGCTCACTCTCGCTCTCATACCGACACAGCCGAATGACAAGGGCGACCTCAGATTTTCCGTTTCCATCGATGGTGCCGCTCCCCGGGAGTTCTCGCTGAAAGAGCCTTTCAGAAGTGAAAACTGGAAAAAGAGTGTGCTCCGCGGACAGGCTTTGAAATCGATGGATGTGACGCTGACAAAAGGCAGACATACAATCACCGTCAAGGCTCTCGACAGTCATATCATCCTCGACCAGTGGATCGTAGACTACAACAAGACTCGTAAATATTACGTAATACCGGTTTAGAATGAAAAGGCTTCTCCTCGCCCTGCTCTTCGTGGTCCTCGTTTTTGTCATCGCAGTGACGGGGGGAAGCTTTTATATGCTTTCTTATTCTTTGTCGCCCGATGACAACAGGAGGGATACTGACAGTTTTTACGTACAACTCTTCGAACGGTATCCCGACATCCAGCAGTGGACCGACTCCATTCGCGGCAACAATCTTCTGCGCGATACCTTCGTGACGATGCCGACGGGCGAGCGACATCATGCTCTGTATATGAGAAACGACAGTGCTTGCGGCCGAACGGCTCTGATCGTTCACGGGTATAAAGACTGCGGGGTGAAGTTTCTTTATCTCGGACGGATGTATTTCGAAGGGTTCCACTATAATATTCTTCTTCCCGATCTTCATGCTCATGGTCTCAGCGATGGTGAGGCTATCGGTATGGGATGGAACGAACGGAAGGATATCATTCATTGGATCAGTCTTATAGACTCTATTTTCCCCGATTCGATCGATAACAGCAGTATTGTATTGCACGGCGTTTCTATGGGTGCCGCCACGGTGATGAATGTGTCGGGAGAGATGCTGCCTCCTACGGTAAAGGCCATAATCGAGGACTGTGGATATACCAGTGCCTGGGATGAGTTTGCCTGTCAGCTGACAGAGCAGTTCGGGCTTCCGGCCTTTCCTCTGATGTATTCCACAAGTATTCTCTGCCGTCTCCGTTACGGATGGTTTTTCTCCGACGACAGTCCTTTGAAACAAGTGGCAAAGGCGACGGTTCCGATGCTTTTCATTCATGGTGGTAATGATTCCTTTGTGCCCACATGGATGATAAAACCTCTCAGCGATGCTTATCGAGACTCTTCCAAACGGAAGGTATGGATGGCTCCGGGATCAGATCATGCCAGTTCTTTCAGAGACCACCCCGAGGAATATGAGAAAACGGTGGAGGATTTCCTGAAGGATATCATACGATAATTTTTTCTATCCCGAATCCAAAATATTTTCATAAAATTTTGCCTAAACCCTCCATCGCATAACTTAATCTCCTGATAATCAGTATTTTAAGTGGTGGAGGATTGTTTTCAACCCTACACCACGAATTTGTAATACTCTGATTGTCTGCAAGATACGAGGTGGAGGGTTTTTCTCAACCTTCCACCAAAACAGCCATTTTTAGGCCGTTTTTTCCCGGAGTGTCCCAAAAACATCAGATTTTGTAAAGATTATCGAAAACCAAATCAATTTATTTTGGTCAGCAAATTAAATTAATTTGGTCAGCAAAATAAGTTATTTTGGTTTGGAAATTGCAATGTGGTGGAGGGTTTTTTTATGAAAAAAGCAATCCTACACCCTTTAAGAGTCTGATACTCAATGGAATATAGTGCCTGGTGGAGGGTTTTGGCAAAATTTTTATTTTTTTTCGAGAGCTTTGGTAAGCATGGCCGGTAAGCGGTATATGCTACATTTTTCTTTATAAAAAGACTGTTTTATTCGTAATAACCGTTACTTTTCACAAACTTTTTGTACCTTTGTTGCGGAATAACAAAAATAACGATAATTATGAAACGAATTAGTACTATCCTATTGATGATGCTTCTTGTGATAACAGCATCAGCAGCCACTAAGAAAGTTAAGGTGAGAGGGTCGCAAGGCCTGCTCTCCGTATTGATAGAAACCCCGGAAGTCAGCGGCAAGGTACCGATGGTGATCATGTGTCACGGTTTCGGAGGAAAGAAAGAAGGCGGCATCTTTGATGTCGTGGCGGCAGTACTTCGTGACGATGCTATCAGAGGCAATACTTTCGGGAAGATGTACGATCTCCTCGATCCCCCAGAGTATGTAGATCTCTTTGGTGGCCAGAAATTAGGGGCGCAGTATATCAAGACGGCCTTCTGGCTGCCGATTTACGAGACAGCGGCCAACTACCACGGAGCGGCCTGTATGATACATGGTACGGGCGACAGGGTGGTACCCTTCACCTACAGCGAGAGGTATCATAATATGTGGAAAGACAGCGAACTGCATCTTATCGACGCCGAAGATCACGGTTTTACCAAGAATGCCGAGAGGGCGGCAGTGAAGGCTGCTGATTTCATCGAGGCCAAGATGAAATAATACACTCAATGCCGATGGAAACGATTCGCAAGACCATATTGACAGCGATAGTGATGATATCGTCCATCCTGTCGTCGGAGGCACAGTCTGTTTTCCAGAATCCTATCCTCCGTGGATTCAACCCCGATCCGTCGATATGCCGTGTGGGGGATGACTATTATATGGCCACATCCTCATTTACCTGGACCCCCGGCATGCCGGTATATCATAGCCGCGACCTCGTGCATTGGGAAAGAATCTGTTATGCGAAGCCAGAGAGTATATCCCTCGACGGCCTTAACGATAACGACGGTATATGGGCAGTGACAATCAGATATCACGACGGATATTTCTATCTTATCGCCAACGCCCAGAAGTGCGGCGGCAATTTCTTCATCAAGGCAAAAGATCCGAAAGGGCCGTGGAGCGACCCGGTATGGATAGAAGATGCTCCCGGCATCGATCCGTCGCTTTTCTGGGATGATGACGGCAGATGCTATTATACCGGCAACAGATGGAATTTCAAACACGACTGGACCGGACAGTGTGCTATATGGATTCAGGAGATAGACCTGAATAGCGGACGGCTCCTAGGCGAACCGAATGATATCACCTACGGATATGCCGCTAATGCCGGTTATGCCGAAGGTCCTCACATATACAAAATGAACGGCAAGTATCTGCTTCTTATGGCAGAGGGTGGGGCTCAGTCTAATCATGCCGTGACAGCCCACTATTCCGGTTCGCTGACGGGCAAGTACACTCCTTGCAAGGTGAATCCGGTAATCACTCATCGCCAGTTGGGCAACAAGGCCTCGATACAGTGTATCGGTCATGCCGACATTGTAGACACTCCCGACGGAGAATGGTGGATGGTAGTTCTCGGCAACAGGGTCAGCGGCGGACTGATGCCGATAGGCAGGGAGACATTCCTTGCCAAGGTGGATTTCCAGGACGGTGAACTTATCGTAAATCCCGGAGAAGGAAGGATACTGGAAACGATGGAGGGCCCCAGTCTGGCGAACGTCCCGATGAGTATCAGCGACGATTGGTATTTTCTCCGTTCGCCCGGACAGCATTTCGCCGATATTGATGGAGACAGGATTACGATGAGGCTGCAGCCAGAGGTCATCGATTCGCTTGTGTCGCCCTCCGTGCTTCTGAAGAAGGTGTCTGAATTTGATTTCAGCCGTACTTGCAAGATCACTTTTTCGACCAAGAAAGATAACGAGGAGGCGGGGATGGTGTATTATCGTACGGCCAACGGATACTTCGCTTTCATGAAGGGGAAAGAAGGTATCTCTCTCTACTGCAAGGATAAAGGGAAGAAAAGAACGATAGCGAGGGCGCCTTATAAGGAGAAATCGGTGTTCCTGAAAATTGATGTACGTGACAACAAAGTGAGATTCTTCTACGGGAATACGCCTGATGCTTCAGATGCTATCTGCGAGGCTTTGAGTATAGCTCCGGTATGTGATAACAAGTATAATAAGTTCAACGGTACGGGAATAGGTGTTTATGCCAGCAGCAACGGCAGGAAGAGCAAGGCTGTCGCTGAATTTGAATCTGTGGATCAATAGTCTTCGGTCCGTTGCTGCTGCAAGACAGGATAAAAACAAGACAATATGAAGATAATAGTATCGGATGAGATAGAGACGGTATGTCCCGGTTTTGTGGGGGCTTGTGTTACGGCCGGTGTCACAAACAGTGGATTCTGCCAGGCTCTTTGGGATGAGATAAACAGTGAGGCGGACATTTTCCGCAGCACTCTCACCACTGAGACGCTGAAAGATATCAGCGGTATTGCTGCTACACGCCGGGTGTATAAGGCTTGCGGTAAGGACCCTTCGCGATACCGGCCGGCCGCGGAGGCTCTGATACGGAGGCTGTTGCAGGGCAAGAGTCTCTATCAGATAGATACCCTCGTGGATCTTATCAATCTCGCCAGCATGAAATATGGTTATAGCATCGGAGGGTTCGATCGTGATAAGATCGACGGTGATACTCTCACTCTCGGCATAGGAAAAGAGGGGGAACCGTATGAAGGAATCGGACGGGGGCTGATCAATATCCACGGACTGCCGGTATATCGTGATTCGACAGGTGGCGTGGGTACTCCGACATCCGACAACGAAAGGACGAAGATCAGTATCGGCACGTCGCATCTGCTCGTACTCGTCAACGGATACGACGGCAATGAGGAAATGGTGAAGGCCAATGCCGAATATATCCTCATGCTGCTGCGGAAATACTGTTCGACCGAGGGCGGGGAATACTTCCTGTATCGTTGAAGCAGACTCTACATGGCACCAATCACGGTATCCCATTCTTTTGCAGAGCCTGGTCTGCCGAAAGACTTCTCAAATAGGCGCTGCTTGGTCATGGTGGACAGACTGCGGCGTCCTTGATAATTGTTTTGAACAAAAATAAATTGGGGGGGCGGAGTTCCTGCATAAGATCCGCCCCCTGGTGTTTATTATAATATCAGATTATTACTCCTGGTTATATCTTATTTACGATTTTTGTGATTACGGGTGCAAAGTTACAACATTTTTTTCGTCAGCCAGCTATACGTATGTATTAATATCTATGATCTTCAGAAAAAGTGATGAGAGAAGAGTCTTAAGCACCCTTACTTGCCTAATATCTGTTCGGCATGAATTTTCACTTTTATCTCTTTGGGAGAGATAATTCTCTCGACAATGCCTTCTTCATTGATGATGAAGGTGGTGCGGAGAGTTCCCATGTAAGTACGGCCGTAGAGTTTCTTTTCGCCCCAAACACCGAATTCTTCCACCAGATGATGATCTGTATCGGCGATGAGGGAGAAGGGCAGTTCGTTTTTGGCGATGAATTTCTGATGCTGTTTTTCGTCGTCGACACTTACTCCGAGCACTTCATAGCCTTGGTCTTTGAGGGCCGGATAGTTGTCGCGGAGGTTGCATGCTTCTGTAGTGCATCCCGAGGTAAGGTCCTTGGGATAGAAGTAGAGCACTAATTTCTTTCCTGCGAAATCAGAGAGTCTGATTTCTTTGCCGTTCTCGTCTTTTCCGAGTATGGCGGGGGCTTTGTCACCTATGTTCATAATGATGTTATTTAAATGGTTTGTTGTTTTTGTAATTTTTTTGGGGCTCTCCCCCACCGGAAGATGTTTGATTGCTGTACTTGGATCCACGCCCCCGTCAGGCGAAGTAGGGAGTTTGTGCTTGGATCCACGCCCCCGTCAGGCTTCGCCTGCCACCCCCTCGCCAGACTGTCCGACAATTCTTTGACCTTCAAAAATTGGTGACACTTTGCTCAAATCAACAGCAATTATCGTCAAAAATTAAGC
>Ga0065711_1041745_pt1 | contig 15903 bp, 10 predicted proteins | sample Hoacrofraction12_FD_59098 | JGI IMG/M metagenome (GOLD analysis project Ga0065711, IMG submission 59098) | Hoatzin crop microbial communities from Cojedes, Venezuela - Epithelial fraction 12 v2 (version 2) | ecosystem: Host-associated > Birds > Digestive system > Esophagus > Crop | place...
CCTCTGAGGGTGACGGAGCACTGGAACAGGCTGCCCAGGGAGGTTGTGGAGTCTCCTTCTCTGGAGATATTCAAGACCCGCCTGGACAAGGTGCTGTGCAGCCTGCTGTAGGTGATCCTGCTTTGTCAGGGGGTTGGACTAGATGATCCGCAGAGGTCCCTTCCAACCCCTAACATTCTGTGATTCCGTGATTCTACTTTAACTACAATGTAGATTGAAAATCGCACTGATTTTTACCAACTGGCTATACCTAGAAGCATTGTTTTGCAGCCCTATGAGCATCTAATAGTGGTTGCTGCAGAGAACCTGCAAACCGCTGCATGGTTTCTGGAAGCCAAAGGCATGTATTGTAAAGTAGTGAATGTACCTAGCCCAAATTTGTGGGAGATATTATTTCTAAGCTAAAAATTTCAGGGGGGATGGATATTCCTTATTGGTCACAAAATTTAAAGTAGTCTACCCATCCTCCAGGTTAAAATGTCTGCAGGTATCGATAGAGAAATAACCCAGACACAGAGGGTCCTGGATCACACAGGTGACTACAGTGTTCAGTGGATATAAATAACAAGGCACTGTCCCCTCTTGGAGAAGCTGTTTTGGTAAATTCAACGGTAAGCATGAAGCAAGCAAAACATAAATTTTAGGCCTTCCCTGTCAAACACGATGTCTCGTTCCACTGGTTTGGAAAAGATCTTAGCTGTTGTTTCCCTTAGAACAATATGAAAGCCTTGGGGAAAATTAAATTGGTGAGAGATTCAGTATGTATAATATACAGTGCAGAACGCTCTGTTTGGGTGTGAAGAATCACTCTTGTCACAAGTTGGCAGGCTTTTTATCCCTCGCTTACACAAAACTGAATTTTTGGGATTGACCAGTGTGCCTCCTAGGTGAGCCATTTATTGGCTGTGCAATGCTGTGCCCAACTGCCGATCCCCCAACTCCAGGTGTGGGTGTGTTGAGAAAATCTAATGTAGAAGGACGTGTGCCTCTGAAGCAAGATGTTGTCAATTAGCCCATTGCTGGAAAATATCATTCGAAGAATTTTTGGAAAAGGAAATGCCAAGTTTCTAGTTAAACTTGTTGAGTATCTCTGGCAAACTTGAATAAGAAACTTTCTCTGGAGAGACTATAAAAATAACTGTTCAAGCCAAGTAAACAATGTATTCAATGCGACAACTTTTGTCATCATGTCAACTCTGATTTTCACAGATTATGATGAATGCAAGAGAGAGAGAAGCTAAAATAACACTAAAGGCTTGTAAACACGGGGGGAGTCTGGGAGAGGAACTGGAGTGTGGGACTGAACTAAACCCATAAAGTTAAAGCACATTAAACCTGTAAGGCTTCTTCTGAATGTAGCTGCTAGAGCATTCTCAGTCTGCTTACTTAACTAACTTAACATCCAGCATCAAAAAATCTGGAACGGCCTAAGAATTACATCACCATGCAGCTAAGCAAGCATTCTGAGGGCCACAAATGTAATTGTTCTCTCATGCTTCACATACTTGCTGCTGACGGCCCGTGCTTAAGTCCAGCACGTTGGCAGCACTCGTATCTGCAACTTCATCCGAGATGTGTGAATGCGAAGCTCACTGACTGCTGGACAACAGGAGTCTCCTCTCATTGGGAAGACCATGTCTGTCCATAGGTATATTAGAAACTGTTCTACAGTGTCAGAAAGGACTAACACTTCTTTCCTAACCTACAGGAGGCATAGGCAGACCTCAGATGCATATTCTTAGGTAGCTCAAACACAGCACGCCAACCCCATCCATGTTGCAGCGCTGCTCCTGTTCCTGTTCTTGGCCCCACGTTGCTGAAGGCTGTCCATTCAGCCATCTCGCAGGGAAGCTAAGGCATGCTGCAGCAACGGAGGCTGGAGCATGGCCTGCACAGGTAAATAGTCTAGCAGAACCTTTGTCGTGTTGCATAGTAGGAGCATGCTTTAAAGGGAGGGGCTGAAACACAGAATAATAATTCCCACGATAGACTGACTGCTGTAGCTCAGTTTGGAAGCAGCAAATATGAGAAACGTTTGCTCTCTTACGTAAACATGCTTATATTTGTAAAGCCTTGGAGCTGTCTCAGAAGGGTGAGCTCATGTGCAGCTGAGTAGACTTTAGTTATCTTCTTATGGATCAGTCTGACAAGTTGCCATAGGTGCTTCAAATAACTTAGAAAACCCGTAACCATTCCTACACCCTGCCCCTGTGTGCCTCAGTGGCCGACTGGAGCCCTCACAGTTGGATACAAGACAAGGCTGCCCTCAGGCTGCTTTAATACATGTTGGGGCTAAGCCAGGAGAGGCAAAGCCCAAGGCATACATCAGCCTTTGTGCTGAGGCCAGTGTTGCCACACGGATATATTTCTTCTGCTGTGCTAACCCCATGGTGTGCATGCAGTAGCTTCCGGTCATATCTTATATGGTGCTTGACCGCCCTACGTAAGACAGACCCTGTCGGCCCTGTCTTGTTTTCTAGGTAGGCTTTTTTCTGTGTCCTTTTCTATTGTGTTAGAGATCTAAAACCTGTCATCCCCGGCAGTGTTTGTGGGGAGGCACTGAGGGACACGGCCGTGTCCCTGCATACAGTCCCATGCTCCCTGACTGATGGCACCTGCTTCTATCTGATGGGGCAGAGTGGCCACCAAGGTCCCTGCCTCCAGACCTGGGCGGTCCCTCAACTAGGAGGGGCTGAGACACTTGAGAGGACACGGGTTGTCTGAACATCCCTGTTTGAAAGGAAGAGCCTGTGATTCAGGCAAGAACAAGCACTGCTCCCTCCCTGAGGTGGAGCATCAGGCACAGCTGCGCAGGTGAAATCCCACTGAAGTCTGCGGCAAAGTTCTCAGTGATTCTGGCGGCATCTGGATTTGAGCCATGACACACAAAGAGCGCACCCAAATATCATAGTTGACAGAATTAATAAAAGAGGATCATGTAGATAAAAACAGTGTGTGTTCACTGCTCTCAAAGGAAGTAGTCGTATAATTTCCCTATCAAAACAATACCACTACAAGCACCACAGACCTACCCTAACATAAAACTGTACTTATCAGCCTGATCAGAAACCTTAAAATTCTCTTGAAAATAGCCAAATCCTAGCTCAGAGCCTGCAATGCAACACTCTATATATTCCGAGTGATGGAATAGTCACTAGCACATTAACAATTAAGTAATAGTTCACAATTACTGAAAATATGAAAACTGCTGCAGCTGTTCCAAAAGCTTTATTTGTAGTCTGCTGCTTGCATCAAAATGACATGTTATAGAAAGATGAAGGGAGCCTGTCACAGCCCATTTGAAAAGTCACTTCTTCTAGACAAGGCTGTCTGCTTTCATCCCTCTTTGCACTATCAGCTGAACTGCTGGCACCAGGTATTCAAGGAATTTCAGAAGGAAGGAGGAGAGCGCAATATTTCCTTGTCACTGTGATAGATTTGACAGACTATTTGGGCAATACATCTAGCATCCTGTCACACAAATTGAAATCTTTGGAAAGCCAACAGGCTTTAAGAACAATACTCAGCTTACTCTAGGACCGGGATATCAGGTTATGACTAGATCCCTCTTTTGCTCATGAATCACCGACTTTCATCCTTCAAATGTGTTCAGGGAACTGGGGGTTGGGATAGTTCTGCAACAGTCTACCTGGCTTGGTAATAGAAATGCCCACATCCATTCTTCTTTGTTCCCATATGCCTGCATCTCAGGGAACAGGTTTTCTCTGCTAAAGATGGAGCTACTCCCCAGGCTGCTGTACATCTCAGAGACAATTAATCGTGTTTGCAAAGGCTATTGTGTGTGTGGTGTGTGGTCAGCGGGCACAGCGTTAGGAGGCATCCTGGGCTTCACCAAAGGGGCAGGATTGGCACTGATGACTGGAGGCGAGAAAAAGAGAAACACCGGCTGCTGTGCCAAGTGATGTGGGCACCCTTCCTTCAGGCTGCTGGCACCCAACCAGCAACCTAGCAAGACCTTTGAAGTATAAAGCTGCTGACGGTGCTATTTAAGATCGGTAAACAGGCATCCTCTTTAAACTGTGGCTAGGGAAGGATCTGTGGTGCTTGGGAAAGGGAGTGTTACCAAGCTAGGATTTGGGGAGCACAAGACCGCAAAGGACTGCCTCGCTCCCTGCAGAGTGGCCATGCAGCCAAAGCGCCACTGCTCCTTCTAGATTAAACACCTGAGCCAACTCCACGTTGCACAGTCCAGAGCCCATTTTTGCAACTACATTTCTCCTGCTGGTATCTTCCCATAATACCTAAAACATTACCCCTCTATTCCCACGCTCCTAACTCACACGCTCCAATTGGAAATGGAAAGTATTGCTAAGCATGGTGCTGTGTTTTCTACCCTGTATCACGAAGCCAGTGGCATGCTAGTATGAACAACTCTAGGTAAAATTTGTATATACTTTTGTAAAATCCTTCCATGTGTTTTGAGATTGAAGTTATTACATGAAGAAGACTGAAGATACACTCCTAGCTATTGTCTTCCCTCCAGTTTAATGACCTCTCACCATCCAGCTGCATGCTGTTTCTGAGGGGTACAGCACAATGTGTTGGGCATCTACAAACTTCAGACTTCTGCACTTCAATGACATCCTCAGTAAACTCACAGAACCCTCTAAAGAGTACCCTGACTTTGAAAATATCCCAGGCAAACATATCAGTAAACAACCAAAGGCATGGTCCTCAGTTCTTACGGGTTAATTCTTCCTCTCTTCCACCGCCTATTCCCAAGGCAGAGCTTGCCAACGTTTCCAACCCTGTCATACTCTGCCCCTGTTTATTTTCAAGTCAGAAAAGTGCAGTCCCCAGCAAAAGCCATTTCCATGCCAACTCCAAGTTTTCAAACTTCATCCATCTTTCTGTCACTTTGACCAAGGAAGTGATACTTTACAGAAAGAGCAAAATGGCTTCTCACCTACTTGGAAACCCGAGAGCTAGTTTTTCCCTATCTTTTCCTCATACATCTATCTTTTGGGGAGAGATCAATTACAACTTATGGAAACCTTTTTCTTGGCCATTCTTAGCATGTGTGCAAAGAGCTGTATCACAGCATCTCACCTTGCAGTGGCAAGGTGTAGCTAACCGTGTCTCTAGGCTCCCAGTAGGAGCACAGGGGAACTCTGACTTGTTTCAAGGACTTGTTCTCCCATACGTAGATGGAACAACATCATTTTCCCCTGGCTGTTGTGGAGGAGTACTGGATAGCATAGGGCTTGTTTATTTGTTTGTTTGGTATACAGGATCAGGTTTTCTGCTGATTTCAAAGAAGGTACCCAAGTCTGCACAATCAAGCTTGCCAGGCTGTACCTGCTCAGGCCCTTTACCCTGTGCCGTGCAAAGATTCAAACCAGAGACTTGCCCAGGTATCAGTGGTGTTAGAAGGGGGAAGCAGGAGATGAAGCACTGTGTCTCAGTGACTCCTTGATAAGAGGATTAATTTAAAACTGTACACTTTGCTTATTTAACTTTTTTTTGTGAGGAAACATAAAACGCCACTGTAATTGTACTTTGGCCTGTGGGAATAATATCTCAGAAATAACATCTCTACTTAAATTCTAGTAGCTTAAGATCTCTGTGGGGCTGCTTCTTTCACTGCAAGAACTGTAATTAGCCAAGCATTATGGCATTGCGCAGTAACCCTGAGGAAGCCCATATTTCCCCCGAGTACCACACCCCAAATGTGCTGGTGAGCAGGCAGGCAATGCTCTGTGGTTCCCCCTCCTGCTCAGCCCAGGCAGCTCAGGGGGTCTGAGACCCTCCCCGTGACCCCTCGGGGGATAACGCTTCCCCGGCACGACCAGAGGGGATACTTCCAGGGAGCTTTGCTGGTCAGACTGAAGACCGAGTTCCGATGGGACGAGATGGCGCCTACAAAGAAGACCTGGCTAAAGGTGTTTCCTCGTGGTTTTGGGAAAGATTTTAACGTCCCTTAAAATAAATAAACAATTTTCTCAGGTAAAGTATCATAAACATACAAGCTTTTTCACTTGCATCGGTTTGTATTTTCCAAAGCCTTTTCCCAGTTCTAGTGTCTAAAACTCTTTTCCAAATTAGAATTGAATTTATAAATGGTTTCAGTTGCTTGGAAAAAGTGTTGGCAGGGTTTGTGTGTGTGTGTGAACAAATTAGTGGCAGCAAAGGCTGCCCCTTTCTATGTGTAACCTTTACTAATAGCAATGCAAACTCCTCGGCGAAAGTGGTTTGAGGACTCTGTGGTTGTGAGTGTTGGGCTGATGAGACTGGCTCTCATCTTGACACACTTAGGGCACTGAGATCAGTGTACAGACGGTCCTCGAATGTGCCAGACTTAATCTCTCATACAACTTGCCCTGAACTACCAGCCAGCCTAAACTTGTATTTAGAAAAGACATTGAATCCTTAGCGTGACAGTTCTGCTCTGACTTCTGATGGCAATTACCAGGAACACGGGCTCTCCAGGGCTCAGCGGCATCAGGAATATTGTTTCAAGGCAGCTTTTGTGTTATACCCTCTAGCTTCGAGTGCAAGGTAAAGTAAACAATGTTTTTACAAACACTTCATCACTACAGATCAATGCCACCACACACCCAAATTTGTTTTTCCCAGATTCACTGTAATGGGGATAAAGAGGGTTTCTATAGAGTACTGCAAATTTGGGGTCAAGGGCGTGAAGGCATGCAGTAGGTGTAATTCTCTGCCAGACTTTTAAATGTGATTATTCCTCACAAGTAATACTGTACATTGATCCTCACCAGCCTACTACCACTGTAGAGACAAATCTGTGACCTGTGACTTCACTTTGTCACAGGTCTCTAACAAAGAAGTGGATACAGAGAGAATCAAGATTTTACTAAAAGAAGAGGAAAATCCCAGTGATCTTTCCTTCCATGCTAACACTGAGTTGAAGGTTTGGACAAAGTTTTAGATTAAGCCTTTAGTCACTGAAATAGGCCAGGCCTGAAAAATGTATTTTGCGTTACTGGTTAAGTGCAATTTCTTTATTTAACAGTTGTAGTACACGTTGAAGTAAATCTGATATTACTTGCTCAGTAATGTCACAGGCCTGATCTTGTTTCAGGCTTCTTTGGAAACACAAGGGTAAGCTGCACAAGGCATAGGAAACGTATAATAATAATTTTTTAAAAATGGAGTGAGCTCACTTTTTGGATGTTCAGTAGTTTTGGAGCTAGAACTCTGAAACTCTTGATTTGGTCTTGTGCCTCAGTAATTTTTTTGACGTTCAGTTCTCACTGTTGTTTGTTAAGAGCTATTAATTGCTTTATATTCCTGATATTAAAGTATCCACGTAATTCTGAAACCCTGCTAGAGTGTTGTAAAGCGATCATATTTATATTCAAGTTAGGAAACCAGCGTAGGCAGTAGCAAGGACAAAAGTTATGGTTGGACAGCTGGGAACCATCCTGGGAAACAAGAAAGAATAAATTTATGATGTTCTTATGGAAAAAAAGAAGTAATCTGATGACCAGGAAGCTGATCAGGAGCTTTTTGGAGTTGTTAGCTTATGCTAAGCAATAATTCTGGTTGCTGGACTCAAGGGCTCAACACAGTTGCCCATGCAGAGGTGCCTAGTGCCATCTGAGATGTCCTGTGGCACCCTGCCTGACTTCAGGGTGCCACTCCAAAAGGCTGCAGGTCCTCGCTGGGTCCCGTGTCAGACCTGCCAGCCCCCACATGGACATCCCACTTAGCACATCTTAAACAGCAGTAGCCACACATCTGTGGGCAGATTAATACAGGTCTTCAGAAGGATCTTTTACTCCTTTAAAATCACAGGCAGAAAGAAAGCAACACCGAACAATCTCATCCTTAAGACCACATAAAAGCAAGACGCAGAGTAATTTTCCGATTTCAAGGTACAATGGGTATCAGGGAAAGAAAACAGATATAAACTTCCAGTGGTTGGTGCCCACACAATTATTTATTCCTATGTGAACTGAGGGTGAAAATACTATTTTTCTGAATTCATACTCTTACAGGTCACAAGAGAAAAGAATCACATCATGGGAAAAAGTACCACACAGAGTCAAACTAGCTGTGTTTTTAGCTATACACTGAACATATGTGTAGTGGTTATATGGTATAACAAAAAAAAGTCATCAAAGACATGCTTCCTCTGACTTTAAAGCAGGCCTATATTTTGAGAGCAGGGTAAAAATCTGAGGTGTCATACAGTAGTTCTGTCAGGTAAAAAGGGGCAGGCTGGAGAGGCAAAGACAAACCCGAAAACACCTCATTTCCCTGAGCAAACGGAGCCTGGCAAGTGTGAGCACGGTGACCGTGGCTTCTTAGACCTCTCCAGCTCTTCCTGAAAACGTCCTCATCAAAACTGTTTCATGACGATGGCTGCGATTAATGTGCAAGGTGCACGGGGCAGAAAGAAGCTAAGGAGCGAAACTGCCATCGCACGGGCAACCCTGGCTGTGCACCGACCAACGCCGTACTCGGGGCTCTCCGACTGGAATCTACAGGTGGCTCCATGTTCTGTCAGTTCGTTTTGAACAAAAACTACAGTGTGTTCACACTGTTTCTCGTGCCCTTCTTAACAGTTAGAAATTAACACCCTTGACACCCTCTTAAACCGCACTGTTTGGCAATTCTTTACAGTGTAGGCAAACATTTGAGTTTAGTGTTAAATATGCTGGGTGTTGCACAGTACACAAATAAAGACTGTCTCTTCCTCAAAGATCTTACAGTCTGAAAGATAAAAAGATGAAAGAGTGCTGGGAAGATGACTAACCGGGGGGACTGCGGGAGGGGTTCACCTCAGTTAAAACGCAAAAACCTGGAAATCACTTAAAGAACATACAGATTTCGGTACTGAAAGTGTGTATTTTTTTTCATGCGTAACAGTTTTTCCATTAAGAAGAAAAGGTGAAGCTGTTGACAGTTGCTTGTGCCGGGTTTTGTTCGGCCTTAGGTAGCACATTGCAGGTGACAGTCCCGACGCCCCTGAGGTGGCCACTGTGCCACCCCACTGCAGCCGGTCTCTGGACAACGCCAAACGCTCTCGCTCAAACCCCCGGTCCTGCCCTGAGGGAAACACTTGCGCATCCCGACAGCCCTTCTCTTCCCATAAACAAACAACTTGTTGGGTTTTGACCTTGAGAGGGATTAGAAGGAGAGCTTTAGAGACCAGATGTCCCTTGTATATGGCAGCAGACTTTTCATTTAAATACAAGAAATTGTTAGGGTTTTTTTGCTTGCATATAGTTAGGAAAGTTGTGAGTCACAAACTAAACAGAAATAAATATGATGTAATCAGCATGTGCAACTTTCCATGATTCAGTTTTGCAAACATTTCTCCAAACCAAACATATCTATATACAGACACGAAGCACCGGTTAAGCGCAAGGACCCCCCGGTCACAAGGGCTTCAGACCGCTCTCTCCCTGGGAAGGAGCAGCTGGGACGCAGGCAGCTGGGGCACAGCAGCAGGGTGCTCAGTGCTGCCCCACACCTCTTGCTCATTTTTGCCTCCAAGTTTCTAGAAGCAGAGTTTATTTTTACTGGACACAGAGGGACTCCGCATCAGGTAGCACAAACTTCTCTAGGGTACAGACATGGTGTGGTGGATGTCCCCGGGTCGTAAGTTCTTTGTATGTCACCTCCCAGATGACATTTGCATCCCACGAAGAAAGGACAAAGATTAATTCCTCTTTCATTCTCAGCATGGTTTAGTACACATCACATGGTGCCTTTGTTGGTTTTGGGATCATACCACGATAGCTTGTTCCTCAGTGTTTGAGCTCAGACTTATCCCAGATCACACATTGCCTTAGCAATGCCACAGCAGTTCTGATACCAATAGGAATGATGTAGCTGCAGCTTCTCTTTGCAAAAGGTTACCACAATGCCACGTGCATATGAAATGAGTGATCCCTGGCGTAATGAAGTCATGTGCCCATTGTTTGTACGGAAAGGCAAAGCGTGCAGTTGTTGTGTGAAGCCAAGTGACACACTTGGTGCCATCCGTGTTTCAATTTCAGGCCAGTGAAAACCAGATTTTCCTTTTGCTAGAGTAACTGAAAGGTTGGTGGAGTGGGAGGTAGCTAATGCCACAGTAAAACTATGCACATTTCTTGTCACACGTCTTCAAGTGATGCATTCCAGACTTTTTCTTTATTTAATTATCCAGAGATAAATAAGCTGCTACTTATTACAAACTAATTATTTTTTTTTAAGCAGCACAGCTAAAAGATAATCTGTGCTATAGAATTCCTAGTGGCAAAACATCCAGGATTTTTTACATGTAAAATCATGAAACTGCTGTGATGCTTTTGAAGTTTTAACACACACGTGCATTTGCTTGAAAACTACTACGCAAGCGACTAACACCTTGTTTGGGTCTGGTCCTTCGAGGAGCAACACAGGCAGTCCTGCACGGGCTCAGTTCTTGCAAGTCTGACCTAGCTGATCAGGTTTTTGAACAATGTGTTTATCTCTCCATGCAATTAAAAAATTACCTGTGGTTTTAGTATTGATTAGTCTCCTCACCAAAAATTATATTCACAGCTGGAGCACTAAAGAGTCGTGCGCAGGAAAAAGGCGTAACAAAGACACTTTGAAGGGAAAAAACCCAACACAATGCCTTTTCTTTTTCTTCCCTAATTGCTGCAGATGTTGTGTAGTCGCACCTATGAAAAGTTAAATATTGTGTCTCTGTAACATTTTTGATCTTCATTAATTATAGCTCAGAAAAGCTTACAAAATGCAGCCTGTGTCTTTAATACAAATAAGATTAATTGCACGGTTGTTCAGAAAATGAACCACCAGTAGTTGAACAAAAAATGTTTGTCTTTAAGCAGCCCTTGGATGATTTTTTTTTTAAACTGTTGCAGGAAGTGAAGGGGCTGCCAAATTACCATGCCCGTGAGCCCCACTCTCATTATCAGCCTAAACGAATGCACACACCCCGCCACTTTCATCCTCTTCCAGGTCCAAGTAAAAGAAAAAGGAGGCATAAAAAAAACCAGCCTCCACACAAAGAGGTGTCTCTGAAGTCTGGAATGCACCCTGGCTGTTTGAAGGCAAGATTTATACCTGACACCCTCCTTTAAGCTCGTTGTCGAGACTCGCCTGCGTTCAAATCAACCGCAGACTGGCTGCTGCAGGTACTTCATCTTACAACGACTCTAAGATAAATGCACCAGGAATCGCTATCACTTTGAGGTGAAAAAATAAAAAAAAAAAGAAAGAAAAGTCAGGCCCCTGATGTAGTGGGTGGGGGGAAAAACAGTCGGCACGAAGGCATATGAGGGGGTGTGCCCAGGGAAGGAGCCGGCGACAGCGCAGGTCCGAAATGGGTTTAGGTGCCTGCGCGGGCACCTGTGTTTGGGCACAGCCTCCCCTCGTCCTCGGCAGCCAGGCTGTGGGTGGGCGCCGGGCGGGATGCCCACGCCACCGCCGCTGCCAGGGAACCCGTACCGTGCCAGCTGCTTGTGAAGGACCGAAAGGAGTTTTTTCACTGGGTGGGAGACGATGAGAAGCACTGTGGCATCGGCTCATGTCGCACCCATGTTTTCTGAGACTAGCGTGTTTTCCTCATTTTAGGCACACCCATCCTCTCCCTAAGCCAGCTGTGGTTAGATGTGCCATGGGACACTTTTAGCTAGCCTCTTAAACTCCTCCAGAAGAGAACTCTTGGTAGTAAGGACTTCATTTTATGCTGAACCCATCTGATGGGAGGCAAAGCCATAAAGAACTGAGATATATAAAGGAAACGATAGGAGGGAAAGAAGAGAGTGCTTAGGACGGTGTCGGGATGTAGAGAAACACAACCGAATAACCCAGAGCTCAGGCTGCTGAAACTGTAGTGTTTAGCAGGTGTTGTGCTAATTACCGAAGACTTTGAAGTGACACAGGCAGAAAATGTCTGTCATAAAGAGAGAATAACACCCAGCAATTTGCAAAGACATTTATTGTCGATATCGTCATGTCGCTTAAAGGCCCAATAAAAGTCTGCGTGTATCGTGGTACAGAATTAGTTAAGGAGCATTTTCCAGGCAATTACCATGGCATTTGGAATAATGCTGCACTAATCCATGGCACTCAAAAACATTTGTGAGGGGATATTCTGAAATCTCACCGATAGAGAAAAGAAGGCAGAAAAATGACAGTATAGGTGGTTAATATAAAACTTAAAGTCAGAAAAACTTGCCCTTCTCAAGCATTTCATAATGCCTATCTTCGATCCTGGGACCAGAAAGCAATAAGGGATTAGCAAAAAAACTAAGGATCTTTAAGGGCTGTTCTAGCATCACAGACTGGCCCAGCCACTGGGGAGGGTGCATCAGCATGTTCTGGATTTAACCCAGCAGAAAGCTCTACATTCAGTTTTCTGATCCTCCTTTTTCAAGCAGTTCAGAGCCAGGCCTTTATGGGGCTTCTTCCAAAACTTCTGGGCTCACAGGGATGTTTGGGATGTTGAGATCTGGGAAAAGGAGCTGGTTTAACCCATTTCAGTTGCAGACCACTTTCTATATTTAGGATTTTAAATTATGTTTTATTAAGAATGTAAATTATGAGCATTTCTAGGACTCCAGGTACTTGCATGTTCCAGCTAGCACATAAACCTCATGCCATTACAAATCTGAATAAAGCAGGTTAAGTTTGCAGCAGATTTAAAATAGGGCAAAAGGGAGGGGGGGAAGAGAGCCTGTACAACATGTTCAACATCTACCTACTAGGATATGAGGAGGAACATCTACACTCGAGATGAACTGAACTGACACAATTGCCTGTGAAGCTGTAGCATCAATCTCAGCTTAGCCACAGGTATCCTGTTCTATTTTCACATTTGAAAGATTTACTATTTATACTCTTTTTTTTTCCTGTGAGATGTTTTGTTGTTTGTTTGTTTGTTTGTTTTTTCCTTGGGGGATGATATCTTCTATCTGGTGCCAGCAGGAGGTTCTGAGAGAAATCAGTTTCATCAGCCCGTGACCAATGTATTGAAAAATGGAGCATGCCTCCACGACAGCAATCATGGGAATCCGTTGCGGACACTTAGCCTGGAGCCTCCATAATTTCTGACACCGAGCATCTGAGGAAACAGCATTCAGTATTTCATTCTGACATTTCAGCTCTTGACAGCGGGCTACAGAATGCTGCTTGAACCCAAAGTCAAATGCAATAAACGGACCACAGCTCTACCAAAAAAAGAAGCGTAAGCAAGGCCAGTTCAGCTTGCCCTATCTCACAGGGAGCCGCAAGAGAAGGAAACAGAAATACGTGGCTCTAGGCAGTAGCTCTGCTGCTGCCTGCCAGTTAAAAATAACTTGCAAATTTCAAGAAGCAGTTACAGGCACTGCCAGGGTCTCTGGGCCTAATGAGAGTGCCAGCAATGAATTAGGCAGCAAATGCCCTGGATTCCCCAGCAATTTCTTCTCCAGCCCCTAGAGAGACGCCACCTTTCTCCCCATCCTACACACGTTTGCTATTTTTGTTCCCATTCCAGTCCTTTGCCTCTTCTTAATTCAGCTTCTTCCTCAACATGCCCGATTTGTGGTGCTGACGACACCTTCTCTTGAACTCTGCACTCCTCCTCTTGCCACCCTTCCTCACCCTGCTCCAGCCAGAGCAGCGCACTGGTGGAAAGCAGCAGGTACTCCTTCCCCCTGCCCACACCCCGGGTTGTTCCCGCAGCCGCTGTTCATGTCCCCGCTGCTCTTCCTACACCTGGGAGCCCGAGCAGGATTTGAGCATCCTTTCCTCCGACCCTCACGTGCGCTGCAATCCTGATCCTCTGCTCTACCCGCTCCCTCCGTGCAGCCGTTCTCCGTCTCCGTTTGACTCTCCTATAAACCAAAGGTGGCAAAGACCTGCTCGGCACGTGCTGCCTCTGCATCAGAATAATCCCGTGTTAGGGGAAATCCCGGGCAACTCCTCCTCACCTATTTGGGGCCCATTGCCACCAGGGCAATGTGGCATCATGCGTCACCTGCCTCTGCCTGTGAAGGGGTGGGTAATGTCAAGATCATCTTGCCAAGTGAAATGCAAGCACACAGTCGTGTCTATGACCTGTGAGGGCTGTGAGAAGAGCCCCTTTCTGCCTCCCAGCATATCTGCACTTCTCCAAGAGCTGAGGACAGCCTGCCCGCTCCAAGCAGTCCCCTGGAGTCCCCCAGGCCCTGGTCTGGGGTAGCTCTTAGAAGATGGTTTAGCCTGACTAAATGCGTTGCCCTGTGTAAACAGCAGAAAAATCACACTTGTAGTTGCAGCAGTATGTACTCTATAGCAAAATCCTATAACAGAAAGTTATTTATATCCATGTGTGTTTGCTTGAAGTAAGTGAAGGGTTATAGAAGCAACATTTCTGGAAGATACAACTATCAAGTACACAACAGCAGCTGAGGAACTACATTTCTTTTACAGCTTGTCTAAAATGTCAGACTGTGCAGAGACCTGGGGGCATGTTTTAGTGATGTGCTTTAAACGGTGAACAACGAAAGCTAATTCCTCTCCAAAAAAGGATGCAAGCAGGAAACTTGTTTAAAGGACAAAGCTTTCAATGGATAGCAAGTGCTTGTGTTCATATGCGTGCTCAGGTTGCTTTCAGAGTCGGTTTTTAGCTGTCTTGGCTCTGCCTGCTAAGACATCTCCAAAAACTCCTGTACGTGCCTAAGTGCCAAATGTGTATACTGCATCACAACTTTGACAGCAAGTGACAGTTAATTACAGCCACGCATTAAAGAGAGCTCGTCTTTTCATGATAAATGATAGTATTGACAGATGAGTGATTTTTACTTTATGCTTAATTAGATCAAAACTTGACCCACCAGTGTGCAACGGAAAGGGTAGCAGTTTTGTTTGTTACTAATAAGCTGGTTTTGTTACTTTTCTTCTGCACTATTGACATGTGGTGAAAAGTGACCCAAACCCACAGATCTTATATGTCAATTAAAACTGTTTCATTTTTGTTGTCATGTCATGATATACTGGGTATACAGATCTGTTGAAAAAAAGCCGTAAGACCGCCCTGTCTCTTGGCGCCGCATGGTGATGTAAGTTTAAGGCTTTGAGGAAACAACGACCGAGTTTGCCTGTTCACACGGGGCCAGTTCTGTGCATTTTCCTTGCTCAGACTGTTACACAGATAAAGTTCCTCATCTGAATCCTGAGGTCCTGTTTATCCCCCGCACTTTTGTTCTTCTTGCAGGAAGAAGCCAAAGCTGATACAGAGCTACAAAAAGTCTCTCCCTAATTTATGTGCTCAGTAAAACAAACTTATCCAAAAGGGAATAACTTTCATCTTCAAAACATAAACACCAGATCGTGCTGCCCCTGGTCACGGAGCAGCATCGGCAACTGAAATTAGTGAGCCTACTAAGAGAAAAGTGAATTAGTGCAGTTAGCAAAGTCTCCCAAATAAAAATGAAACAGTCTACAAATAAAAGTGTGTTTTTGAAGTCTGCCTTCAGTGTTCAGAAAATATTATAATTCATGTAGACCCTTTTTACTTCAAAGCCAGTCAAAAGCCTGGAAACACAAAACCTAAGACAACCACTTTTATACCATCTATCACCCCTTTATTGAAGTTTGCTCCTGCAAAATCTTGCTCCTAAATCTCAGCTGTGCTCTCTACTCGCACTCTGAATAGCTGTTCTCAAACAAATTAAAAAGCATTGCTACTCTTCTTAGTAAGCACTAAAGGCTTGCATACAGGGTATGGTTAGCACAGTTCAGAGGAGTATGTGGTTTCCACAGATCAATTTATTAGTGGAGTAGTATGACACACTGAGTAAAATGGGACAACATCAAATACTCCCTCTGTTTAATGTGGAACAGGGAGCTGAACTTCCAACTCCTGTCTCTCAAGAGAATGCCAAAACCACGGTGTTATTGGATATTTGCAGGAGAGCTTCTTTTTTTTTTTTTTTTTTGGTTTTTTAA
>Ga0065711_1041746_pt1 | contig 15901 bp, 7 predicted proteins | sample Hoacrofraction12_FD_59098 | JGI IMG/M metagenome (GOLD analysis project Ga0065711, IMG submission 59098) | Hoatzin crop microbial communities from Cojedes, Venezuela - Epithelial fraction 12 v2 (version 2) | ecosystem: Host-associated > Birds > Digestive system > Esophagus > Crop | place...
TTAAAAAAAAAAAAAAAAAAGGAAAACCAAGGTAGATTTGTTCAGTATATCTTTAAATTCTTCACTTTCATTTTAACAGATTTTTTTGTATTCAGTTTATTCTTTTATGTCACATGTTTGGGACTCCCCCATGCTGTATAATATTGTACTCAATATTTGGTTTAAAAATCCCACACACATAAAAAATAACAAAAAAAGATTTAAAATTAATCGTTCATGCTTTATGAACATAGAGTAGCATGTGTACCTTTGGGCCCAACTTCTCAAATACTAAATTAATGTCCCTTTCGAGGACTATATATAAATATGTGCTTAAGGAACTGCTTCCACTGACTGCAATGGGACTAAGACTTATGTTTAAAGTTAAACCTGGACAACTGTCTCAAACACGGATTCTTTTGTGAATGACAGCCTAACATTGAGAGGAGTCCAATGACTAGTAACTACCGTTGGTTTGCAGCAATGTCAATGTGAGAATCAGGCCCTTCATCTGTGTCGCCCTGAATTCTGCAAAAATAGCAACTGGATGTGCAGACCAAAGGAACAGAAGTGATTAATCAGAGTAAATGAATTTTATAAGTATAGATTTACTGAAGGGGAAAAAAGAAGGAAAGGGACAAACAAAGGGATTTCTACTGTCTTCTCCCACATTTCCATTAGCACCCAACAGTAAAAAATGCCATTTCTGTCAGTCAGCATAATCACAGCTGCCTTGCCTGCAGAGTCCCCCGAGGTAGACTGAACCATACTTCACCCCTCATGGCACCTACATTTATAGTCTGCAATACTCGCCAGTCTTTAAGATGACCCTTTTTAATGGTTTCCCCAAATGCACTGCTCGTAACTCCAAAAGGTTCATGCTTGAGCTCTGAAGGTTTGTTTGGAAGGATTTACTTTGGATTTCAAATAAGTGTCCATTCTGGGGACTTCCTGGATATTCATTTGGTCCGTCAAGGAATAGAAACATAACAGATGCCCACCAGCTTACTGGCAAAGAGAAGAGGTTCTGTCAAAACAGCATATTTATTTGGAATTAAGAATCTAATTTTAAATCTCCTTCTTTGGCAATACTCATATCTTTGACATTTACATTTCCAATGTTTATACTACTGTCTTAAGAACACTTAAGTAGAACCTTTATTTCCAAATAAAGTTTCATAACTTGGCAGGCTCATGCTCACTTTATAAGAACTTTAAATCCTTTTCCATATAAACATGTGTAATATTTCCTACCAAAAGTGTGTGACAGCCAAGAAGTTCAATTATTCTCCATCTATAAATCTGTGCAAGACAGCTCATCCAAAATAAAGCATCAGCCCAAGCATAATTACAAATATACATGTCCAGTAAAGGTAAATAAATAAATACCCTCTAAGTATGAAATAGCAGCAATTTTCCAGAAATTATGTTGTATTTTAGAATATCCCATGGGTTCATTGGAATACAGCTGCGGTAGAAAATGTCAGGAGACCTTTTCCTCCTACGAGTGTCCACAGTTCTCTGCTGAGTTGGAAATTACCAAAAAGTGAGGAAGAGAAAGGTAGGCGAAGACGTCCTCTTCACCGGTATGTGCACAGCCTGGCAGGGAGGAGGCTGCCAGGGACACCTGCTCGGTTCCTCCTGTCCGCAAGCATCTCTGGAGACGGTCCAAAGATGCGCAACATTGAGGTAGGCACCTTGCCTTCCGCTCTGAGACACAGAATGTAAACAGAATGAAAAAAATGAAAAGAGGATGGGGAAAAAAGTGTGTTTTTCCAACTGGCGTCTTCAATACACAGTGTCACACGAGCTGTCCCACCAATTGCACAGGGGGTGATTGCAGAAGTGGACGCTACTCGCCAAGAATGAGCGTGGTGCTGTTTTAGCCCAGATTACTTAACTTTTTGGCTAGGTCAGCAGCAGGAGATTAGGAGCAGGCTTGAGCATGGGTTTAAGTGTGCTGAATCCTGTGACCTTTGCTGTTCGTAGCTCCCACCAGCTGTCAGCCTGGCTGCTGCAGCCATGCCTCTAGGCTGCCTGTGAGTGAAGCGGGCTGCACACACTCACATGCCCCCTGACTCATCCAGCCATGAAGAAGTCAGGAGCACACTAAAGCACGCAATGTCCTCACACCCGTCTTCAGAGTTTGACTTGAGCCTGGTCATGCTGGCGAACCTCAGCTTGACAACAAGTCTGGATTTTCTTAGTAAGACTCCAATGGAAATAGTGTAACATAGACTCCAACTAAGGCTAAGCATAATTTAAGACTATGTAAAGTTAAATCACGCTGATTAGTCTAGTACAGCATTAAAAGGCAATTAGATTCTGATAAACGCTTTGGGTAGCTGCAAACTAGGCCTTGCAAGCCTGGTATCTTATGTGCCCTGCTCTCAAAGGGGAATATCCAAAGTTTCTTCAGATATTTGGCTAGTCAGGAAGAAAGGGATGAGCTATGCCCCTCCAGAGGAAACCTGCTCTGGGGATCCAGAGCTCTGAATATTTACCTTAAATGTGGAACTTAAAAACTCAGGCTGCCTCGAGAGGACTCCATGGTTCTACCTCTTGAATCACGGGTCCAAGAGCCCGCTTTGCTCAGCCTTAACGCACCCAAGCTCCCATCCCCATTTCTCAGGAGCATTCACCAAATGTCTTGCTAAAGGTTAAGCTGGGAGGCCCTCTTCTGTCGAAACGAAGCATGCATGATTTACTGCACAGGAGAGCGCACAAAGCAGCACAGCTCTGAGAACTACTGATTAGGACAGTCAGTTGCAAGCCCTGAATTTTGCTGTCAGCTTGTCACAGCATTTCTTTCAGGGTTGGGTGTTTGTGGTGGTGGTTGAAGTGGTTCTTTCCTCCACGACTGCCTAAGCAAACCTGAAAGCAGAAGCAGACAACTGAAAAAAGTCAGCATTACCCAATGCCACGTGCCTCTCCAGCAGCTGCAGGACAGCTCAGTTTTAACCCCACTCTTTTTTCCTGTCCCCTCTCAGTCATACAGCTGGGTTGTTAAAGCACTCCCTGGTACCGCAGGCTTGCATCTTCTCCATCTGGGAAGGGAATCAAAGCCACTTCCCAGTTCACTCTTCTAGCCACTGCATAAAAAAAGGGCTTGTCATCTACCTCCATTTGAAAAAAAAGACCACGTCACAGATTGGGGCCCTCAGGACATGTTCTGCTTAGAGGTTCCCTCCCAGCAAGGTTTAGGACGGAGCTGGAGAAGGAGCTTTTTGAAGTGGGGCAGGTCAGTCCAGTGCAACATGCTAAGCTTCAGGCAGCGCAGAACAACTCATATTGAGTTTTGTGCTGGGATTAAAATGGAGTTTCTGAATTGGTGCCTGAAATCCCTCTCATCCTTGTTTTAGCTGTTTAAGTCTTTCATAGGATCTGATTCTTTTTGTACGACAGTTCAGACCTTTATTCCATCAACACAATGCAGCCTAACAACAGTTCCTGCACTAGTATATCCAGGCATGAACCTGTAGAACATCACGGATCCTTTGTCCTTGCCATTAGCAATGCAGTAAAAAAAAAACGGGGGGGGAAAAGCCCTCCACTTTAGCTGAAAATTCCACTTCAGACTTAATTAGCAAACTTTTTTTCACTCTCAGAAATAAAGATTTAAACTAAAACACAGATTTGTTTTCTCCTCTTTGTTACCCTGCCTGAAAATCAGTATTGCCTCCATTTAAGTCAGCCAGGTTAAAAGGAGACATGGGAGCAGAATCAGTTCTGACTGGCCAACACTGAGACCCCTTCAAAACCATCCAAACACATAGTCCATGCATAAAATTAACTAGTGAGGTATATAAACTGCAACTGAAAGCACACAAAACTTGTGCAAGGCAGTGTTTTTGAGGTTGTCCCTTCCTACTATTTCCTAAAACAACTGTGTCCGATATTTCCAAAGGAATGATGACAACCCACTACCATGAACAGATCACCTGAGAGACTCACTCTGCAAACCATCTTTCATTGGAATTATTTTCAAGATGACAATTAGCTGCTGCTTCTACCTGTGATAAAAAACCAAAATAATTTAAAAATACTTTCCATGAAAGAAAATACTTGGAATTTTGATAATTTATTGCAATAAACCTGAAGTACTTACACCACTACTAACCTGAAGATTTTGTACAAAGCTGTTGTGCGTGGAAAGCAACTCAGAGTTCCAAGACTTCATTTATTACTTTATTTTGTATCCTTCCTAGCTGAAAAGTGACTGGATATATTTCCCCCCCCCCCATTGTTGTAGTGACAAGCTAGTTTTCCCCAAGATTCTGTGTCCTATTGTTGTTGTGGCACTATCTGATTCTTTGCGTGCTGACAACAGTATGAATCCTCATACTGACTTCAGTTGGCAGTTTGTCATATCTGAGGCTCTCCTTAGCTATATGTAATTGTGTCCTATGGCTTGGACTACTGGAAAGAAAAGACCTCATTGAGTAGACTGAAAAGCAGTATAACTACTGTGACGTGGCAAAGTATGACTATTTTGGTTACTCATATGGCCTTTTCATAGTGAGACAATCTACGTTTCTTCAATAATAACAAAATTGTTGTAGTTCAGTCTCTCTTACCGATGAGTACGTATGCAATCACCTGCAATTGCTACAAAGGGAGCCATGACTACACAAAATCATTGCTTTTATATAAGGAACACTGAAAGATGGGGTTCATATTCTATTTAAAGAATCAAATATACGTGCCATATTACTGGTTCAGTGGTTGAAATAACACCATGTAAAAATAATATGTCCAAATAAGCAAAAAATCCTATTTCATCTAGTAATGTCAAAGTACTCAATGAGCATGAATTACGACATCTGTGTGAGGTCGATGCTATTGTATCAAACTGATGTGTAATCTGAAGTTCAAATAAATACAGTCAAGCTGATGGGCCCAAAGCATCACACTCAATCACTGTCAGGGCCCTGAGAACATTCCCTCCCTCCTGGGGGTTTTGCTACTTGGGCTAAGACCCAAACTCGACAAGTAGCTGTCAGGCCTTGAAGCAGTTACGAAGAAAGAGCTCTCAGAGAAAAAGCTAGAAGAAGTCTCAGCAGAAGCTCTCTCCTCTTCTTGGGAGATGCATCAGAGTGCAGGCTCACCCTTGGTCCCTGTTGAAGGTCCACATGTTCTTGGTCCCGAATCTCTCTGATTCTGAACCTGATCCTGACACGGTAACTTGACTTTTAGGCTTCTAGGCTTGACCTTAGACTTGCCTCCTCTCTACGAACCTGTTTGGCTTGTAGTGGACCCCAGCTGACCCTGGTTACCATCAAGGACATGCTCTGCTCTTCTAGCTCAGGTCCTGTGGGACAGTGCCCTTGCTGCACCCTTGTAGTCACTAGCAGGACCAAATGGATGAACCCAACATTTAATTTTAACTATTAGGCAATGTGCCTTACAGGCACATGTACACACAATGTCAACACAAACACAAAGTTAGGCTTACAAAAATGTTATAGGAAACCACCTATTACATGACCATAATTTCAAAGGAAAAATTTGTTGTATTTCCAGAGTGTTAGGTGTCTGAGAAACTTTTATGGCATAAGCAGAATGAGGTGTTTTAACTGCAGTAATATATAGCTTCTTATCACTACTACTAAGAACTTTGAGCATGCTTTGCTTCACCAGTTCAACAGGGCTATCACACCCTTTAGCTACTTATTAACCTAACCAGTAGTGACCAAAAAAACAAAAAGGAAATCATACACCGTGAGCCTCTTAGTAATCTCAAATAATGCCATAATAATAGTAGTCAGTCCCAAGTGGAATGCTTTTTAGTTGATTTTGCAGATAGAATACTCAAACAGCTAAGCTGCATGTTTAACTGATGTATTTCAGGAAATCAGATCATTTACTTTCAGCATATTTGAGTTCTTTTATTGATGGGAGCACTCACAAGTATCACAAATAGCTGAAGATATTTACAAGAAATTAACTGAACTAAAGAAAACAAAAGCAAATATTTTTAAAGCCATGCAAAATACGCTAATATAGATGATTACAAAGTATAAATCATGGATAATGTCTATGCGGTAAGTGCAAATTATTCTAATTGCACAATTCAATCAAGCTGTCTGTAGATTTAAATTCCTCCTTAAAACACGTATGTATTCTTTAAATTCTTTCACTAATAGCTCATTAAGCTCCAAATATAAGCTTATATAAGTAAATACACTTAGCATTTCATCTTCCCACTCACGTCTCTCATCTCTCATATATATCTATTATGCACAGCCCTTATCCTTACGAAAATGCATGCAATGAAGAAATACTCTGTGGGCAGTTACACTGATTTCAATAAAAGATCTCATTTATGTGTCTTACATGACTTGTAAGAATATATAAGGGGAATACAGAGTCTATATATAGACTATATGCCAGGTCAGCATTAAGCCCAAGTAGTTAAAACGACTGCTCTGTGCCCTGTTGTCCTGGTCTAGCTTCCTCTCCTCCCCACACTGCTGCACAGTAACTGTGCTATGGGGAGACGGCAGTGTGTTGGATGAGCCCAGGAGACTGGTTCACCGGTGAGAGAATAATTTAAACTCCTAAACCAAAATCTTGCTGCATTGGCTTCTTTCTCAAAGGCCAGCCCAGCCTGGGCAGCCACACTGCCTGTGGAAATACATGACTCCTGCCCTGGCCAGCCCTTTGACACGTGCTTATCTGCTAGCAGGAGCAGTTTCATTGAAGTCTGTTTTCAGAGCAAATCGATCTGTGTGCCTAAGGGCTGAAGAGTTGGGATTTTAAATGTTGTGCAACTGGAGGCTGGCAGTGTGACATTTCCGAATTTCCTTCAACACCTGGTCATTAGCAAACATCAACAATGTCACAATAGTGCACAGTGCTGAGAGCTGCAATCGGAGGGTCACATTATTTTTGGAGCATAGAAGAAGCCTGTTTCAATTTGCAAAGTACGATGATGCAATACACTGCTGTGGTGCTGAGTAAACACGTTATGCTTTGCCTCATCCACCACATACTACGCAATCTGAAATATCTGCTGAGCAGCAGTACAACAAATGTCACTAAAATGTCAGTCAACCAACAGTAACCACACAGTGGCATCTAGGACATTTATTTCTTGATTCAAATTGAGACTCAATTTGAGACGAATACTGCAGAACTCAGCAAACACAGTGTGTTGTTATTTTATGGATAACAACCACAGTGGCATCCTGTTTAACATCTTCATTAATGATCTGGATGGTGGGAGACTGTGTAACCTCAGCAAGTTTGCAGATAACACAAGGGGAGGAGGAGTGGCTGATGTGCCAGAGGGTTGCGGTGCCATCCAGAGTGACCTTGATAGTCTGGAGAAATGTGCTGACAGGAACCTCATGAAGTTCAAGAAGCAGAAGTGCAAAGTCCTGCATCTGTGGAGAAACAATCCCATGCACCAGTACATGCTGGAGGCCACCCAGCTGGAAAGCAGCTTGGCAGAAAATGACGTGGTGGTCCCGGTGGACACTAAGTTGAACATGAGCCAGCAATGTGTCCTTGCTGCAAAGAAGGCAAATGGTATCCTCAGCTGCATTAGACAACGTATTGCTAGCAGGTTGAGGGAGGTGATCCTTCCCTTCCACTCACCACTGGTGAGGCCACACCTGGAGCACAGCTAACAACCACCAGGGTCTCTGAAGAAGTCTCTGTCCATGACAAATTGACACAATGGAGCCATGGCCTCTATTTGTCCCTGGAGCAGGAGGAGTACAGTGATGTGTATCCTATACCATCTCATCTTGCAACCACACAGTACTTTCTAAGCACTCCCTGAGGCACGCCCAGGACAGATTAAGGGCTGCTGCAGGGCACAGTCATATCTGTTCTGCTTTTACTAGTATGAACTGTGATTTAAAAGACTGCCATGGCCCTGTCTGTGTCACTGTCAAATATTTATTTTTCTGTAATGAAGCTGTGATTTAATCTAGAATTATAGAATAATTTAAGTCAGATGGGATCTTCGGAGGCCATCTGGTCCAAAGCATTTTTTAATTATCTCAAAGAACAGAGATGCCACATCTTCTCTGGGAAACCTGTTCTAGTGTTTGATCATCCCAACTGTAAAGAATCCTTTCCTTGCATCTGGTAAGAATTTCCCTGCTACGACTTGCACCTGTTGCCTCTCATTCTTTCACTGTGCACAGCCAGGAAGACCATGCATCTATCTTCTCCATAGCTAATCATTAGGTTGTTGAAGACAGCCAATTAATTCTGTTGGCCTGCTCTTCTCCAGACCAAACAAGCCCAACTTTCTCAGCCTCTCCATTATACAGTCGTTGTGCTATTGTTTCGCTGTGTCAAATATGGCACAGCAGTGTATGTCCTTTACACATTGAAGATATTAGTAATATTTATTAACCATATGTATTAATGATGCAAGCCTGGCTAAGTGGAACCAAACTGTAAGTGTCTTTACTAGCCAGAGTGCTCAAGGACTGCTACCATGTTAATCCTGTGTAGCAGAGGCAAGAAAACATTTATAAAGGACAATCTAGAATTTAGTGAAATCAAAGTAAAAACTCAGTTTTGGCTTTAAGTCAAGACATCCCGGTTTTCAGACCCTTTACATCTCTTTTCACAATGAAACAGAAAAAGAGGAGTTATCCCCACTCAGAGTTAACTTGGTATTTTTGAATAGGTCCAACAAACACTTCAAAAGAGTTCCAGTGCATTATGCACAAACAAGAATTAGAGCCATGAAGCTTCATGAAGATGCCACTCATATTTCTTGCCTTTTGTGCATTTTAAAATTACAGCAATAATTGCTGACTATATGCAATAATGCAGGTCAACTCATGGGGTCCACCTCTAGACCAAATGGGAGCATGGCAGGCATTACATCCTCCCTCCATCACACACCCGGGACTTCCTCTCCAGCTACTTTGTGCGTAAGTAACTGCCTGTCCTGCATGCAAGACAGTGCTGGAAGAGCTGGCAGGATACTATCTGTTGGACCGGAGTGGAAACGCAGAGCATTGCATTCTCCAGATGGCAACCAAGGGCTACACTTCTATCAAACAGACACCTTTGCCTTGGAGAATGGTGACGTTCAAGGCCACACCGGGGTACCTCTCTGATGGAGCAAGCATGCCACACTGGTATTTACTCAGACAAATTCCTTTGGCTTCATTTGACGTTTTCTGCAGCGAAGACTAACAAATATCTTGGGATTTGAGTATTGCATCTCATTTGCTTCCAGGAAGATGGTGATGGTAAAAATAATGATGAGAACCTTGTTATTAATGTCACGTTTAAATTTACATAAAGGACAATGCTGCACTTCAGAAATTTCTCCTGCTCTTAAGGGATTTGTGTAAGTGAAAAGAGAATCTGAAAAGAGAGCAGGATTCTGCCCACACTGCATGTATTTTTACCAGTCTAGGGAACATTAAAATTGTACTTTTGTCATTACTCTCACAGAAAAGTCCTCAGTTCTCATGTTTTGTTTTGGTTTGGTTGTTGGGTGGTTGGTTGTTTTTTGGGTTGTTTTTTTTTTTTTTTACTATAACCACGACTTCTGTTATCTTGGGATTTTTGCATGTGGGTGGATGGATGTGATGGGAAGCAGTTGAACCAGTTCAATGAGAACCCTGTGAGCTGCCAAACCAAACCATGAACTCAGCAGGAAGTTAAGCGAGAACAGGAAATTTTCTCTTCAAACTACGACAACCTGGCAATTGCCTAAAAATTATGCTAGGTCTGTTCTTAAGCCCTATCGTCCAGAGACATCATTCAGGCATCAAGCGATACCTAGCACTGAATCACTCAGACACTCAAACAGTTCTCAAGATAAGAGCTACTATGGCCACAGTACATTGGAGATTACCTGAACTGCTGCAGGTACATTTGCTTCCACACCTAGAGCTGCTGTTCTCAAATGCAAATGCTGACATCAAGCTCTTCAGTATCCACTAGAATAAAGACAACTACCCTTTATTTGACTGAAGGTAGACAATGCTGCTATTGATAGTCAAAGGCTCAGTGCTTCTAAGAAAATCAATGGCATTAAAGATTTTCTGAAGTAGTATGTACTGCATGAGAAGGCCAGCAGAACAATAATAAATCTGGAATTGTTTTACACTGATGTCATTATTTTTATGCTCATCTACAAGCAGAGGTTGAGGAAGAATTTATTAATCATTTAGACAGTTTTTTATATACCATATACTGATTTAAAATACTTATAAGCTTATCTTTGAGTTAACAAAGGATGTTCCTGGAAAAGGAATCCCAGTATTTTTGGAAAACAAACAGAACAGACAAATGTTATGACATTTACTCAGCCTCTTTGGTTTACAATATGAGAACAGAATTCTCATCAGATTTGAGGCATTTTTTTTCATTCTTGTAGGCTGGAAATACAACGAGAACAACTTTTTCAATGATGTCCAAACAAGGCCATATTTGATCCAAAACAAAGCCATATAGTCACAAGACAAAAACTATGCACATTTTTGAACCTCAAAAAAGAATCATCTCTCATTTCCATTACATTTGGGGCAAAGGCTTCAGTTTTACTGGTCTTTCAATAGAAAAGCTTATACTTCTAACTGCAGAAGAAAATACAGGCAAAAGAAAACAGAATAGTTTGTTACCATAAATACAGGTGACAATCTACCTGTTAAAGTCTGTAGATGAAAAAAAAAATCCATTTTAATTAATTCCTCATCCTTGTTTTTAATACTTCTCAAGTGTCAACCCTCCTGAAACTCACTTGCAAAAATCAGACTGCAGGACTGGGGCTTTAGTTTGAAACTAGCCTAGCAGATAAAATCAAGTATCTTTCATTCAAATGGGTGGTTACTTTGGATCTCTCTTAAATGGCAAACTCCTCAGATTAGGGACCCAGTCTCCAAGCTAGAAGGATTGTTTTCCGTTAAAAAAAAAATCACAACAGATGTAAAAATTGGGAATAGCACTGCAAGTTAAAATTTTCTGTGCTTCAGTAAAAACTATAATTTCTAGAGTTTTGTCTGAGCAAGAACTTAGGTCTAAAAGTCTGAATACTCTTCATTTCATTATAAATGTCTTCACAATTCTTTACGCGATTTAACAGGATAATAACACTAAAAAGACAGACAACTAGTGGAACCAGAAGATTATTTTGTCTTTAGTAGTATCTTGAAGAAGTAAAGGAACCATAAAACAGGATGGTAAAAAGACATTTTCAAATCCTAAAATTAATAGCAGCTGGAGGCCGCTTTCTGGAGGCAGTCCCCAGTGGATCCTTAATTCCTTTTTTTAAAAAGCTGGATTAAAGGGTTGCTTGAAGTTTCTGAGAGTATGAACTGCAAAATAACACACCCAGATTGTTAAGGGACACCTAATTTACCAGACTTACAACCTGTGCATCCATCTTATTTGTCAGCACAACCCGTCAGAAGAATTTACAGTGCTGCACTATTCTTTACATTGGCATAGGCTCCTTCCCTCCCTTGTTTCTGTGGCAACACCACCTTTTGTATACACAGGAAAAGTCATGTTCTCACATTATTTGCTGTACTTTCAGCCAGTATCCAAACACACTTCACTCACTGGCTGGAAACGTGGAGGAGAGACTTGCCATCAGACCAACAGCCAAATCTCCACAGGTCTACCATTGAAACTCTGCCTTCAAACACCAGCAAAGCTGCAGAGGGGCACCACAGCCAGCAGCAGCCATCCTACGGCAGGTTCTCTCATTGCGACATGTGTAAGGCCAGGGAGCTACTTGGAGGCAGTTCTTTCAGTCATATATTTATAGATGAGATGTTTTACCTCCGGAAGAGTGATTCACAGTGCAGGCAATACTGATCGCCAGCCGCATCAGCCACTTCCTGGCAGGCAACAACCTACTTGGAGAACCAAGGGCCAAAGGCAAATCTAGCCAGTCCCCAGCTGCTAGGAGATGTCCATCCTAGACATCATAAATGCCACTACAAATCAAGACAAATTATTAGCTAAAAAAAAATTAATCGCTGTCTTATCCCATTTCTTTCCCTTAATGTTTGTCTAAGTCATTTCCTAGCTATTAAAGATTGATCTAGTAATCACTGACAGAACAAAGCCCAGTGTGCGTATTGTAACACAGACATTCTCAGCCTGCCATGCAGTTACTATCCTTCTCCTGGATGACGGCATTTTCGAGTAGCAAGGCTTTAGTGTGCCATCTGGTGGATTTTCAGCACTTGGTACATTTGGGTTATGTACAAACCCAGTGATACAGAGATGCCTGATAGACTGACAGGAGTATCTACCTTCTCTGGCCAATGACAGTATTCATCTTATCATCCTGTATTTGCTCAAATTAGATTTTTGCCCAAGAGTAATAACTTAATTCCTCTCACATTTCCAGTGAAATTAGTTTCTACCACTTTAACTATAGTAACTTCAGCTAATCGCTTACAACGATCGATTTTGTATGTAACAGAATGGTGGCTCTCAGAAAATCTCCCACAAAACTACTCTAACGGAATTCCACATTTAGGTCCACAAGTTGAGACCCTCAATGACATTTAGGTACCTAATTCTCACTGACCACACATGCTAGGATTAGTCTCTGTTTGGGATGAGGGTCAAAGATATTGAAGCAAACCTATTACCATAGAAATTCAAACAAAACCGAGAATTTGAGTACTGTTTCTTCAAAGTACCACAGCAACAACTGTCATTAAAAATACTGTAGGTTTTTATGATATCACATGAAAGATGTGAAATCAGTTAAAATATTTGAAAAAAAATTCTGTGCATGAGTTTTCTACCACATTCACCCTTTGTAACCGTGAGGCATTTCTTCATTTCTCTTTTTTATAGAGCACGAGTTGTGTGATGAGGAACCTGGGACGAATTCAATTTCAAAATGTGAGTTCTTTGAGCGCGTGGCCCTAAGATGGAGTGTATCTTCTACTCCAGCACAGTGCCACAGGCACTCTTCCACTCTGCACAAGACACAGTATATTCCATTGCAGCTAAGACTGCCAGGATTTTAATGCTGGATGGAGGCCGTCCTTTGAATGGATGGGCTGCAGCTGCCACAAAAGAGCATGAATGGGCAGTTGGACGAGGCTTCTACCCAACATCTGATGTCAATTCAGAAACCTGGACTGAAGATGGCAATGACTGTATTGGAATAAAAGACCAGCTGAGAGGTGCTGGATATGTGGCTGTTAATGAATCTCCTTACTGGAGTCTGGCCTTCTTTCCATACAGAGAGAACAAGACAAACACCAATAAAACAGAAAGGAAAAGCACAGCAGTGACTGAAAACGCAGCTTTTGGTTTTCATCCCGATTGTTACCGGCAACCTGGCCACTAGAGACAAACAGGCTCAGAACAGTTTTATCAGCCACTGCGAGACTTGGCGAACACACCAACACTATGCTGTTTTAGACAATGATTTTAGCTGCCTTTTTGGACACAGGCTCGCTGCGGTGCAGCTAAAAGGTCAGCTAAGACAGACCATTTTTAAACTGAAAGCTAACATCAAGAAGTGAAAAGAAGATATACAACTACGGAAGAAAAAGAAGACAAGAAATGAATATGAGGATATCAGGATGTAAGTGTTACTGTCCAGGCGGTTTTCAGAACAGAACTGTGACTGGAGGAGGTGGCAGTTGGCTTGAGATTTCTCTCTTTGGTCAGGACATCTTTCTCAATCAGGTGACAAAAGCCCAAGCCATGTGATGGGTCTGAAGTCTCTAGGGGACTGCAAGACAATGCTGCTTTTGGTTCAGATAGGCTATGCTGCATCAGCAAGCAGTGTGCCCTGACAGGCGTGGATTTGCAGAGAATGTGCTGGGACCAGGTATCTACACTAAAAGTTTCAAGAAGGCTGTTTTGAATTAGCTCTGGCCTGACCCCATAGACTTAATGACCATTAGGATATAAAGTTCATTCTCCAGATTACTTTAGCCTGAAAGGAAATCTGGAAGTCCCAAGAGCACTTTGCAAGGAAAACCAAAGCACAGTAGCAGGGATAAATGGACATTCAATTAGAAAGTGCAGACCTGTTCTCAACTAAAACACCTCCACACGACCACCAGCACCACCTGCCTTGGGGAGCAGCCCTTGGCTTCCAGGCCAAGGGGTAGTGTAGCTGCTAAAACAGCGCTCCCTCAAGACTCCCGGCCTTGTCCAGTTTCGGTTTTAGCCCAGCCCTCTGTAGCCCCCCACATAACTGTAGGCTTTAAGATGTCATTATTTTGCTGTAGGTTTTCAGTTTAGGGTGCCTGATGCAAAGAACAAACAGTTTTGCAGCCTGTCAGAGTGAGACTGCTGGAAAGTGCGCGTGCTGCATGCTGTGGGGCATGGCACGCACGAGCAGGGAGTTTCCTGGGGACAGGAGTCCGCGGGGACAACCTCGGATTGCCGCAGGAGCAGAGGGCGGGAGCCCTTCTGGCACCATCTTGTCCAACCTGCCTGCAAGGAGAAAGGCGTTAAGTCCATATTTTTGTTCATGCTGCCTTTCCATCCAATTCGGAGTTTTTATTTAAAGAGCAGAGTTGGGTTTTTAAGTTGAGTGTAGCCCTCAGTGCGTTATATGTTCTCACTGCAAACCAAATCCACTCATAAATAAGAGTTATAAAAGGTATATTTCATTTAGGAATAGAAGTGGATGCAGTTATTGTATAAGCTCTTTACTTGAGATTGAAAGCACATTGCAAGGATTAAATATGATCTGAACAGATTAAATAAAAAATAAGTATTTCTTCCAGAAAGCTGAGAGCATGTAACATACAATTAATTTCAACAGGCATTAAATATCCTTGAGGATTAAAGCCACAGGAGAATACAGGTTACAGTAGTTCAAGACATTTTCAATTTTTTAAGTCAGTCTGACATCTGAAAGCCATTTTTACATCAGTTCTTTCACGCTAATCCAACTTTACTTGCAGTAAAGTACTGCAAATTATACCATTTGTTTTACCCATGAAAATGAACAATGTCCTCTCCGTACGTTCAGTCGAAGAAAACCTTCTGGTGACATAGTATTTTAACAGTTTCAAAAGCTTTTGCATCACTTAACATTTTATTGGGAGTTCAAGGACTCCTGACATCTGATGTAAGGCTTGTTTTCATAGAGCCACAGTGTTTCTGAGGCCCCCACAGCGTAAAAGGAATTTTAACACCTTTAATGCAATTGATGTATCAAATATTTATTTTTCTAAGTCCCCATGTGGATTCAATCAGTTTGAAAGCGTACATTGACTAAAGTATCTGAAAGCGTACATTGACTAAAACAAACTGATATAAATTAGATTTAAATCAAAGAAAGAATACATTTTTTAAGGCTTTGCACCAGTTCAGTTGCATCAGTTTAAAAGTAAATCTCAAGGCAATACCATCCAACTTTGTGTTCGTATGAAGTGTTAACTTTTCTGGACAAAGTCTTCACCAACCAGCCACGAGTTCCACGGGTTACAGGGGGGCAGCAAGACAGGGCACCGGCACCCCTTTTTGTAAATGTCATCATTTTATCTTTCTTCTTCTCCTACCTTATAATGTCTTAATTGAGTATTACAAAATTCCTCATTAGATGCACAAATTAGACCCATAGCAACGGAGAACTAGTTCTCTATTCCGAACAGCGCCATCCACGAAGAACGCCGTCGACATCGTAACAGCGTCTTTCGTCTAAACCACCGCATCTCCTATTTAAACTCACCACTAAGCACAGCAACACAGCGCCTCGCCTGAACTACCAGGCGTTGGACTTCGGCTCAGGGGGCAACTGGGTGCGGGAGGGGGGTCAACGCCACGCAAAATCAGCTGAAAAGCGAAAACACGGAGCCAAACGGCCGCCCCGAGGTGCCAGCGCAGGCCGCCCCTGCCGCCCGGGGCTGCAGCAGGGACCGGACCGGAGGGGAGTGGCGCAGTCGCCGCTCGGCAGGCCCCGCCGGGCCGGACCCCACACCGCCTCAGCCGAAAC
>Ga0065711_1041747_pt1 | contig 15901 bp, 9 predicted proteins | sample Hoacrofraction12_FD_59098 | JGI IMG/M metagenome (GOLD analysis project Ga0065711, IMG submission 59098) | Hoatzin crop microbial communities from Cojedes, Venezuela - Epithelial fraction 12 v2 (version 2) | ecosystem: Host-associated > Birds > Digestive system > Esophagus > Crop | place...
TGTGCAGCCTGCTGTAGGTGACCCTGCTTCGGCAGGGGGGTTGGACTAGATTACCCACAGAGGTCCCTTCCAACCCCTACTATTCTGTGATTCTGTGATTCTGTGAAAATAAGTGACTGGTGGTAGTGGCAGGCAGAGGGCAGGAGACGTGGCTCTCCCGCGGGAAATAAAGGCTCCCGTGGGACACGGGCAGGGACTGAACTGAAGGATGAGAAGAATGAAGGAGTCGTACAAATAGTTCCCTGCACAGATCAGTCCAAGGTTACCGCAGGGACTGTTTAATTTTCGCTTTGCAACTCCCATCCTTAACTGGAACGCGTGCTGGGTGCACATGCCCCAACGGTCCATATGACCAGGGAATCATGTTAATTGACGAAGGCTTACAGACTGCATTGAAAGCAGCTTGAAATAGTAGTGCCCGTGTTGAACTCCAGGAAGGATTACCTCAGCCTGAGACTGTGGCTTCTAGGTGCCACCTCAGTAGAAGAAATATTAATAGTTGTATCACTCATAACGACTTAAACCTCCAAGTCTAGCGGTTGCTCTGCCCATGGCACACAAGAGGCTAGCAAATGGATACGCCGAGTATTAACACAGAGACACGAGGCAGAGGAATAAACGCCTGCGGAGGGTTGTAACACTTAAGAGCCTGTAAGAGACAACCAGCAGATCTGTGGCAAGTGTTAATTAGTAACAAGCCATAGACAAGCACTGCCATCAATCTCAGGAGGCCCAGGGAGGTGCCTCCTTCAGTGACTGTTCCTGCTCTCTGGACTGGGGAGCAGCTCAGATACCGCCGGGCAGCATCAGCGCCCACATGCAGAGGCAGACATGCGGGGACGGCACCCGGCATCAGGCGACGCAGGGTGAAGGAGCCCTTTGGAAGGACCCAGGAAACACACTTGCACCTCTCAGAGCTCAGCTCCTCAGACATAAAATGAAAAATAAAAGCAGAACAGGATGGCAATGCACGTGATGCTGAAAGTACCCAGCTATGCCTGCTCTGGCTCAGACCTGCTCTTGATAGAAATACTTCTCCAGATGTTTCACAGGCTGGAGTACTGAAGAGGCCCTTACAGCATAATGCATCTCTCCTCTGTTCTGCTCACCTTTTTGCTTTATTAGGGTGCGCCCACACCCATACATTTAGCCACCCAGGAGGGGACTCTCCTGTGCATTCCCATCCTGCCCACTGCAACAATTAGCACCTCAGGACAGGGACTGTTTCTTCCACCACATCCAGGTCTTGCTCAGCCTTCATTTAGGCAGTGCTTTTAGTAGACACAGCTATTAGTAACAGCCTACTAAGAAGGATCCACATATACCTATTGCTTTCCAGCTCCCTTCTCCACTCATTTTCTTACGAAATATTGCTATGGGAATGGGCTTAGAAAAAGCTTTACTTTGCTATCTCTATTTCAGAAAGTGATGTTCTCAGTGTCACATTTAAGTAATCGATAACTAATAATCGGTAATCAATACTTAACTGAGCATTCTTCCACAATTGCTGGCATATTGTATCACATCAGATGTGAGGTCACTATAAATATGCTATTTAGTAAATACCTTCTCATTAGAACTCACCAATGGAAAAACTTAAAAGAAGTGACAAGCATTAAAAAACACACACACACACACACTTTAAGATATTCGCAGTAAGAGACACATACAGAGGCCCAGTTTCGCCTTTTGTGGACTTTTTCAGTATGTTCATGCCATCAGTTGAAATAGGCTCAAATCCTGTTTCCATAATTTTTTTTTTAAATTCTTTATTCAGGAAAACTCTCAAAGATTATTCAGGAAAACCCTCAAACAAGATTTTTTTTCTGAAGTCAGAGTATCAGTGATCTTGTAAAAAGTCTTAAAATGTAATACACATCGATTTAAATTTCACCATAGCAGAATGAGTCTTTACAGCAGACATCTCTTTACTCCATAATGACACACCAGTGATTTCTTGAGACAAATAAAATGTCAACACAGATTTTACATCAAGCTCTTTACCAATCATAGATCCATCTGTTTCTGCTGCATTTGCCTTCTGTCTGCAAAACATTCATCTGAACCACGGGGAAATCCCCTACCAAAAACCTTAGATCTCTTTCACTTTCTAGTTCACTAACAAACATCCTGTATTTCCCTTTAAATTGTTAAATTTGTGGTATACGCAATTTCTCAGCTGAGGGCACCTTTGTGGTTTCAGAGAGAACGTCCAAGGTTTGATCCCCTTAGGTTGTTGTATCAAATGTAAAACCAGCTTAAAGCCATGTTGATACTTGGGTAAACCTTAGCACACCAAGCTTTTACAAGCAGCACGGCAGAAACAGCCAGGCAGAAACCTGGATATACGAGACAGTTAAAAATGTAACAATTTAGCTTGCATGAACTTCTAAAATTGGGCACAAACAAGATTCAGCCATAGCATCTAACCACATACACCAAATATTACATACATAAAGAGCTAAGAATTGAGTAGTCAAATACACTTCTCAGGAAAGTTGCAATTTTCTCTGTGCTTGTGCTATCAAGTTCTCACCTAAACCAAGGTTCAATGTGATTCCCACTCTGCTCCACGTGTCAGGAGCAGAATCCCAGAATGGTCGGGGTTGGAAGGGACACCTGTGGGTCACCCAGCCCAATCCCCTGCCAAAGCAGGGTCACCCAGAGCAGGCTGCACAGCACCGCGTCCAGGCGGGGCTGGAATATCTCCAGAGAAGGAGACTCCACAACCTCCCTGGGAAGCCTGGGCCAGGGCTCCGTCACCCTCAGAGGAAAGAAGTTCTTCCTCATGTTCAGCTGGAACTTCCTCTGCTTCAGTTTGTGCCCGTTGCCCCTTGTCCTGTTGCTGGGCACCACTGAAAAGAGCTTGGCCCCATCCTCCTGACACCCATCCTGCAGATATTTGTAAGTATATATTAGGTCCCCTCGCAGCCTTCTCTTCTCCAGGCAGAACAAGCCCAGCTCCCTCAGCCTTTCCTCGTAGGAGAGATGTTCCAGTCCCCTCACCATCCTTGTAGCCCTCCGCTGGACTCTCTCCAGTAGCTCCTCACCTTTCTTGAACTAGGGAGCCCAGAACTGGTCACAGTACTCCAGATGTGGCCTCACTAGGGCAGAGTAGAACACGTTACCCTTCTGCACACAGCAGCCTACATTCCCTTTTTCATGCTAATTTTTTCTACTCGACTCGGGCTGTGTGTGCATGGTCCACACACTGCCGTACTTTGCATGCCAGGCCCACAGGTACTTCCCTAGGAGCAATTTCCAGCAAAAAACTACCATGAATCAAGCCACTGGAGAGGTCGTAAATGCACTGAGCTCATTGCTCCCTTCTTCCTTAGCTAAATTATACTTTCTGCCACAAGCATGGTAACAGACAGCAAATAAAACCAATGCCTCAGTTTTGAAGCGTACAAAAACCTTCAGCAAATGTCATTGCTGCTCATACAGTACCAAGCTTTTCAGCTCTTTCTCTTCTGGTTTCCACAGATGCAACCAAAGAATTAGCGATTATTCACACATCTGACTTGTATGCTGACCAAAAGGAAGGTCCCCAAATTAAATGGGATAGTCCTTGAAAAGCGAGTGGCAAGAGCCCTATCCCCCTCCATGAGTCAAACCCTGCCCACCCTCCCCGCACAGGAGTCCACAGCAGTTGGCCATCAACGCTGCAAGGAGCCCAGGCAAATGTAACCCAGACTACAGACGTCCTTAGACAAATGGGTACAGAATACAGCCACTCTCTCCTCTCCTTTTTCCTCCCCTCATATAACCCCATGTCAGAGTTGAGGGGAAAGAAAAGGCCTTGATTTTAATATCCCGCAGCACCCCAGTCCCACAGCACATCATCAACAGCTTGGCAATTAGGTAGTTTCTCAACAGCCCCACTGCTCAACTGAACAGTCTTCATTTAAATCTGAACAGAAAGAAGACCCGAAATGACTTCTGGAGCACTTTTTCTTTTCATTTGACTGAATTCACAGAGCAGTAGCTTTCCTTTTTAACCTCCATGTATGAACCTCCTCCAGTAAATGAACGTTTAAAGCTATTAGAATCAAAAAAATGTGCAGACCATTGGCTTCCAATGACTCTTAATAAAAAGACTTGTTTCCCATTCTTCCTTATGAACTGCATTGAGGTTTTTATGGTGGTAGCACTTACCTTCTGGGAAAAGGGTTAATGGTTAATCTCAAACCCTCTAGCACTGCAGCACTAACTCTTAACTTAAAACATATCAACTTTATGTCAGATTTTACAGCAATTTCAGCAATTATCATTGTTACTATGGTGGATCACAGAATCCCAACCATCATTATAGAGGGCACTACTCAGACACATAAGAAAAGTAAGTCTCTGCCCCAAATGTATACACCCAGCCTTTGAAATTACCGATTGATTCCATTAGCAGTTTCATATCTGAATAGTTTTGAGAGCCTTCACATTAGCATGGTGAAAAAACACAGGTGGACACAAAAACTGGCATACAGAGACCATTTTCAGGGTGATCTGAAAGTATATTAAGCCCACCAACAGCATTTCTTCTGTCCTCCTCCCATAAACACCAGCAGACATCATGTGCACACGCAGTATATTGCTCCCACCATCAGATCTAGAGTGGCCCAGTCGGTCACAAAAGGTTAAAAGCTGAGGCTTCTGCATAACCTCATCCTCACATCGAATCTCTAGGCATCAATCGACACAAATAACAGTCCACGTTTGTTCTAGAAAAGGTCAAAAGGCACTTTCTAGTTTTTGTAACTTCATTCAGCAAAGACAATGAGTGTCCCCAGAAATGCACTGTATGCAGTGAGTGCATCCAAGCAGAGGATTTATCCGGGCTGTGAGTTGAATCACTTAACCAGGAGACCATAATAATTCTCGACTCTCCTTCCAGACTTCTACAGCAACCAAGCCAGCCGTGTAGTTCACACTGCTAAATGTGATGGTGCTGAAGAGACACTGTTTGCTGTCGCCGACCTGCAGAAATGCTTACCCAGTTGGCTGTTGTGCCAGTTCCCTTGACCGTATCAACTGGCAATTCCACTTTAACAAAATGGTTTTCTGAACAAAATCCAAATATATCCTGTAAATAGCTCTTCCGTTCTTGTTTTAGGCATGTCACTTCATTATGCCATAAATACCAGAACTCAAAGGTCATGAAGAAAAATGCAAATGCCATTTATATGGGTGTTATAAACAGTGTATCACTCAACAGAAACAAAGTAGTGATCTGGACAATTTTCAGACTGAAGCTCACAAAGGGAGAAGTATTCTCCCATTTACAAGATCAAGTACAAAGAGGTCTTCTCACTTAGAAAGAGCAAGATCCATACATTCTTTATATAGCACAAATCAATGCTTCATGACTAGATAATGGTCCAATAACTTTGCCTCCTGAAGGACTGCTGAGGATCAAATGGATACAATTAAGTGAAAAATATAAGTACTTACAGGAAGAGTTTAAAATGGATTAAATCATAAACTACACATAATGGCTAGTGAAATACTCTAATGCAAACCAACTGAGGTCACATTAGTTTTCTTCTTGGAAATCTACTGTAGGTAGTCAGTGAAAGCAGTAAATTAAATTTATGGCAAGATAAAACACCACACAGTCACTCCGACATTTCAAAAGGCAAAAAAAATCAAACAAAACTACTGCATTTCAGAGCAGTAACTCTCAACACCAACTAGAAAGTACGCCAGACCAAATCCAAACGTAAGGGTTGTTTCCTGCAAAGCGATGCACAGAGAGGACCTTTCTGCACGGGCTTCAGCACCAAACCACTCTTCCCTAGCCTTGGGCTCTCACTTATTGTCCTTGCAAAAAACAGCTCTGGGGTAAAGACATTGGCAATAATTCTAGAAGAGGCAAGCCAGACTATATATATTCTCAAACCAGATGCACCAGCGCGCTGCCTGCACAGGAGTCACACGTGCAGCGTGGCCCAACGGCCCTACCCTGTGCTGCTATCCGGAGCGGTGGCCCTTTTGGGAGAGGCTGATCCCTTCAGCTCGTTAGCTGCCCCTGCAAGAACGGGCATAAATCGGGCTCTGCTGCTGAGCTGCAGACTGCGGGAAGAGCAGGAGCACACTTGCTCATTCCCCTTCGCGGCTGCTCAGTCTGGGTATGTGTCACTGCCACCGAGAAACAGCTCTGCCAATATTTACAGTAATAAATTAGAGCCTATTAAAAGCAGAAGTTGACTTTTCACTAGCACAAGATTTAGTGTCCTCTGCCCTTCTCTGCTCGAGAGTTGGCTTTGCTTGTCTTAAATAACATATTTATAAAATTTGAGCATACAGTTTCTTCAAATACTAAACAGCTATTACTGAATACCTTAGGCTTCCAACTCTCGCTGTATGCATCTCGATTAGACACCAAAGCTGCCTCATTTCAAGTAGGACAAGAATGAACGATGGAAAGGCCTCGTTCTTAAAATAATAACAAAATGCTACAAGCTGTATAAAGGGTGAGGAATTTTGTAGAAATAAACGAGGCATGAGTACTCTTCATTAGATAAAATATTACTGCACTACGCCAAAGATGACTGTTTTCTTCCTCTAGTATTAATGAGATAAAAAAGTGATGAATTTCAGTAATTCTGAACTTTGCATTTATAAAGTAAAATTGCTCAGGTGCCATAGATTGATTAGACTGCTCTGATCAAATCTGTCTTCATTGTAACTCAAAAAAAGAAGCAAATAAAATTACTACAGGAGTAGCTTCAGCTCATGCAACATGAATTCTTCTTAAATATTTTGAGATCAGAGTTTGGTCATTTAGCAAAATGTTCAGAGGACACAAGGAAGATTCACCTGCTGCCATAGCGCTGTCAAGCAGATGCAGGGGAAATCATGGGCTGCACTTACAGTAACTACACAAAAACATTGTAGTTTGCATGTGGTTATTTCAAAAAATAAACCTTTGGACACAGAGCTTCCACGTGGACAGGGCAGCCTTGCCCAGACCGGGGCCGTTTTCAGACACCAAGTCCGAGCTTGCAGCGATGCAGCAGCCTGGCAAATGGCCAGCAGCGGGTGCTCAGAGCCCCTCTTTCACACCACCTCCCCAAAAGATTCGTTATCTTGGCTTTCTTGGGCTTTTAATCCTATTTACTACAACTGAGACCCACTGTGAAGCAGACAGAGCAGATATGATTTCCTGTCACAACAGAGGACATACCAGAAAAATGCCATAAGAGAAATAAGTAGTGTTGGTCACTATTTTGGCTTTGTCTTCACATTGACAAAACCTTTCCCCTGGGTTTTTTACAGATATTGCAATGATGTGAACTATTCTATGGCTACCAGGAAATTTCCAGGTGTTATTTTTATGAGTCATTATCTTTTTATGTCATCTTTGTACACAATATGACATTCTTTCAAAGAACTGTCTTGAATCTCAAATGTTAAACGAAATGTTTTTCATCCAGCTAACTGGGAAATCTCTGCTGTAAAGTGAATGAGGTCAGATGGGAAATAAATACAGCGCTAAAAAAAAGAGAGAAAGACAACTCACTGCCATCTGTTTGCAACTGGATTAATAAACAAACTATTGAAGAACCCTCACAAATAAGAAAAAGTCTCAGTTATTACGATGAGGGCATGTTTTTCAAATTAGCCTTGCAAATTGCAGCAGTAATAGAACATTGATATGCATGTAAAGCCTCTCTATGTGTCAAGAGACATGTTTAAAATTGATTTTATGATATATATTACCTCTAGTAAGCATAAGCTAAATAATTCTTTCTTCTCCCGCAATAGGTGAGAAACGTCCTTTCACAAAACTCTGCAAAATGGCACTGCATTTCATTCCTAACTGTGGCTCTGACAGGAAAACAACCTCACTCACAAAGAGCGCTCAAACGCTCTTAACCTCCACTGGATTCCACCCAAATGCACACTGAAAAATAAACATACTTTCAGGCTCTATGTATTTGGGGTGTTTAACGAAATGGTAAATAAACAGAACTGAATCACAGGGAAATGCAAGGAGAAACCCCTCAATTTATGCCAGAGCTTTCTACACAACGGACTGAATGAAAGGACTCAAAAACTGAAAATTGAACCACAGCAAATCTGACAACACATTCACACAAATTACTTCATTCTAATATAAAAGTAGTTCGAGCCTGGAGTCGCTAAGGCTTATGATGAGTTTCTCATAGTTTCTGGTTTCCAGTAGCAGCTATACTTCAGCAATCACACAACCCTTCGCTCTCACCATAAAGCAGCTGCCTACCTGCGATCACATGCTGGTTCAATTTTACAGCTCCAAATCAGAGAGAATGCTTCTACTGCAGCCATTTGGAATTGTTGCCTTAACTACGAGAACAGCCTGAAAGGTTTCAGAACAGATGCAAAAATGAAATTAAAAAACACGCTGAACAAATACATGGTGATTTGTTCCTTCCCTTTACTGGCTGCAGAAACGTGCTGCAGGTATTTCAGCAAGACTTACAACCCTGCACTTCTAGACTATGAACTTCTAGACTGAACTTCTTACTACACAGCAGCGAAATCCTTTTATGTAAGCGCTTTTGGTAAACCTAATCATTATTTCGTAAGTAAATTACTGGCTCTGGCTTCAAATTTCCCGACTTTCTCTGTCCATCTATTTATCAATATAAAACATCATATATTTCAACAAGATTTTGGCTGACATGCACACATTCATCTACTTTTTTCTCTTTTGAGGAATAAACTAGTTTTCTTTGGAACAATTACTGGAAGGAAAAATCAATGGTGTACGTTCAATTCTTGGTTGTCTATTGCCTGAAATGTCAGAACAGTCTGCCAGTTATTTCTATTTTCTAATTTGACAAGAAGAATATGATAGCTGAGATAGTTGTTTGGGTTTTTTTTTTTTTTTTTTTTAGTATTTTATGTGTCATATACATTACAAAAGCAATCAAAGAAATTTGTTCCTCTGTGACTTCGTGGCACTCCAGCTCAGTAGAAAATTTGATGGGTTCAGGTGCTTTAAATCCTACATACTTTCATAGCTCATTATATCCAAAATCATAATTACTGTCTTCTACAGAATTTCCCAGAAAAATAAGTAAAACTATAAATTTCTAATTAATGTAGTATGACTCTTCCATGCAGAAACCGGCCTAGGTCTTGTAATTTTAAGAGAGTCTTTTCTAAAGCTGAAAAGATAAGAGGACTTTTTTGACATGGTTATGCAGGTTTGGCAACTGGAGAATTCAATCATTCTGACAAAGGTGGCCAGGCCTCAGGAATAAAAAGAATAAAAGAAGAATAAAAATATGATGACCAGAGAGAGATAATCTGGCTCTTCCCCCCATGGTCCTTAGATTCTCCCACAAAATTTAACATGTAGCATATATAAAATTGCTGAAACAGATTGGTAAAGGCCATAGGAATCCGACAGTAAAAAAAAAGGATGATCAGTGTTAGAATGATAAAAACTAATTGTCAGAAGTAAGTTGATTAATCGGAGATCTCATTGCCTTGCATTCATATGCATACAATTTAAGATTTCTTGCATACTGTGTTAGCATTAACTATTCTAACTCTAGGTATTCTTTGAGGATGATTCAATTTAAGTCTCTCACACTCAATATACATTGAAACAAACCCAGAATCTGTCACGAAAAAGAAAGATGCTCTCTTCTCTTGTACGAGAGAGCCCTTCCCACCTACATAGTTACTTTGGTAATTTCAAGTACCTTGAGACCCTTTTCCTGCTTGCAATGTTGTGCAAACACTAATTTAATTTCCTTGATGGCTTTCCAGCTACTAATCCATCTCTCCTGCCAGTGTTATTCCTTGTCCCTTTCCACGGGGATGCCACCAGCTAGATGGTTACAGCACCTTCTCCAGCCATGGATACACACAACTTGGAAGGCTCCGGTTGTCTCTGGTCATTTGAAAGTACCTCATGGCTGGCCAACAGCTCCCCTGCCTAGGAATAAAATCTATGCTTTGTTTTAATTATTTGCTTTCTGGGAAAAACATTACACTTGCTGACAAGAAACAGTCATGTAATGTCAGCCAACTTAATGACTATGGTTGCAGCACACTGTGATGTAAATTGTAGAAACCGAGCTGAGCAACATGCTACGTTAGTGAGCAGCGAGTTATTTCACTTCTTGTTAAGCTCCCTTTAGGGGACGATCTTTGCAAGCCAGTTTATTACGCATTTCTCTTGAGGAATTAATTTTTCAATTATAATATGTGTATTTTAATTGCAGGTTTTGGCAAATTGTTCAAACAGTAACAGCACAACCTAGAGCCTCCTTTCAAAGTGAAGTAAACTAGATCTCGCACAATACAAATGAAGTCTACATTGGGAAATAATAATGTTTTACCTTCTGTGGCTCGTTCCCCTCATCATCCCCCGTTCTGATTAACAGCCACCAGAGCAATGAAAAGGAAAGAGAAACACTTGAGCTTTGGTTGTTACAAGGTAAAGCAACATAAATCAAGAATTGCTAGTGTCTTGAGTAAGCATTTGGACAATTATCCACTGAAGATCATCTACAAAAAATAACCAAACCTTCCCCATAACTGTATCCCAATGAACGGTTTGTTGCGAGACTTATTGAGGGCTTGCTTAATGCAAGACCTGCCATGCTCGTGGTCTCCTACAGCTGGCCAGGCGATCACCTCCACACACCACTCAGCAGAGGAGAAACCATCCGGCTCTCTGGCCTTACATCTCCATCATATGTTAATGATAATTTCATTTCAGGACAGAGGAGAACAGTGATTCATGGTGCAGAAAACATACTTTGAAACAAGGTCAAAGCAGCTCTATTATTTTCTATATGGTACAGAAAGGAAAAAGGCCAGATGACTGTTAGAGCTGATGGACAACAGAAGGCCCAAGCTTTAAGAATTACAGTTTCAACAATTTTACTGGGAAAAAAAATTGATTGCGACAAAATGCTTTAGCTCAGCGACTGTGAAGAAATTGGTTTAATTTCATCCTTATTTTATATATACAGCATAACACTTGCAATCAGCAGCTTGGACAGATTGTTCTAAAAATGCTAGGTCATACTGATCTTAAGTTTCTCTAAAATTTCAAAATTAATTTTTGTCCATACTACCTGATCTAAAATCCCCACAAAAGATATTTGAAACAGCATTCACTAAGCAAGAGGGTTTTTTTAAAAATAAAAACTCAAAGAAATTTTTAACAGTCACAACCAATCAGTATTTGTATCTGGAACAGATTTCTGAAGACTTTTTTTAATGTACCCAGAAAAAGCCCTCGACAATCTATTTATCTAAATCAGATCTAGCTAAATTCTCTTTGATGCCAACCCTGCAGTTAGTTCCACTACAGGTTATCTCCAGACAGCAGGCCAGCTCCTCAGTTCTCACTTTTTTTCACAACAGAATTCAAGGAGGACTGAATGATTTTCACAAAATACACGACAAGGGAGAGTGTGTAGCTTTAACCCCCCACCCTCCTTGGATGGCTTCCAGCTACGGGAACGGGTGGGAGTCACTGGGCGCAAGCAGCACTGAGCAAGCTCTGCAGCCCATGTGAAGCTCCCAGTTACGAGACGGGGAAATGACAAAAAAGTACCTGTCAAGTATTTCACAGGAAGTTAACATGGTAAAATGAAAAATAATAATAATAGGTTTGGGCAAAAGATTTTAATCCCCTTCCTAAGAGGAATAAGGGAGAGGGAGGGCTTACAGGAATTATTTTTTCCTGGAAAGGGGCTGATTTCCACAAGAAGAAAGTAACTTCTCATTGGAAAGCAGACTCGAGGGTTCAATTTTTATCAAAAGATACTAGTTTCCAGAGTGCAAAATCCACAGCATTGTCAACAATTCTACAGAAACACACACAGATGATGTTTGGTATTACGCTGGGGCTCAATATACTGTTTTCATGAAGCTTTTTGTTTCACATCTCTTCAGATGACCATAGCTCTTGCATTTGACACTAGTGACGATCAATTTTTTCTACTCATGTAGGTAAAGCACATTGGTTTTACATTGACTTTTAATGAGATAAACAAAGACAAAATTTAATTTATTGTGCTTTCATCACGTTTGTTTTCTGCTTAGTATTAGACATAATACATCATCAGAGGGAAACATTCCTTGCAAGTTTCTTTGAAACCATTGTCTTTTAAGCAAAGGCTTTACTTTTTCTTTCAGACCTGATCTGTGTCTTTATTTGGTTGAAACTATCTCCATCCTTGATAACCATAAGATCTAGCTCTGCCAGGATATTGCTGAACTGTTTATGAGTTATACAAGGAGCTAACAAAGCTTAGCAAGACTTAGGGAAATCCTGGTTAAGCTATTAAAACCGAAAACCAACTCTTCCAATTAGCAGTGAATTCAGCACTATATGTAGGACGTAACTGTAACATTGATGAGTTCTGCCTGAGTCACAGCCATAGCACATGGGGGAATACGAGGGGTTAAAAATGACTTAATTAAAAATCAATGGTAGTTTTGTGATGAATTCAGTAAGCTGAGATTTTGAGCCACGACTGCTACACCATGGTCTCATCCATGACTGTAGCACTGTATCTAAAACCCAATGAATGGTAACAGAAAGAGGGAGCAGTAATATGAATTGTAAACTTGGCTTTATCAAGACTCCATAATTGCTTTCCTTTGCAATTTTATTTCATAGAATCATATAATGGTAAGGGTTGGAAGGGACCTTAAAGATCATCTGGTTCCAATCCCCCTGCCATGAGCAGGGACATATTCCACTAGACCAGGTTGCTCAAAGCTCCATCCAGCCTGGCCTTGAACACTTCCATTTGCATGTTCTTAATCTGTATGGTACAACAGCAAAGCCAACTAGTCAAATTAGGGGACCCTGACTAGAGCAAAATGAAAATATAAGACCACAGAAACATACAAACCAGAAAAGCAGACACGATGTAGGACACCATGCTGCCAACAGAGAGGGAAATGTGCTAAGAAATATCACAATGTTAGTATCTTCTTGGCTCCAAATTCATAAAAACATAGCAGGTGCAAGAACTTATGCCATCCTCATAAAACCAATAGTACACAATTTTGTAATTCCCTTAGGCTCATCATAGAAGATATGAGCAAGTGTCACTCAAACCTATCCTTACATTTCATCTAGATGTCTTGATTCATAGCAGGAAATTGTGCTAAGAAGTCATAAAGGTTCTGTAATTCATTATGTTGTCATTATCGTTTGTAATCTTCCTGTAATTAGGTATCAGTGGGTTTCCTTGGAGAACATATGATTGAGCCTTAAATTGCAAAATATTCTCAGCAGCATATGACTGCAACTGGAGCACTCGCTATGCTGTGTTTCTCAAGTGTATATTTAATGTAGGGAGGGTTTTTCTCTATATGCAAGCCAGTCTGCCAGGGAATGTGTCCTCATTACTGCATGCACGCTTAATGTCTGACAGGTCTGTGGTTCTTAATAAGGAGTTGGATCCCCTCATTGCATAAACTAGCTTCAGCAACCGATTCCACCTCATGAGCAGACATGGGGGTGGGGAGTTCAGCACAATGTTGTAGTAACACAATTATTTTAGTCTCATACTTCAAGCTGCATCAGTGGTCAGTTCTCTTCATACATTAATAAATCAGTTCAGTTCTCTGTAATTAATGTGCAGACATTTCCACCGTGACACAGCTCAAGCGGGTTATATACGACATTCCGCATATGTGTGTTTATATACACATATGCAGAACATGGTGTTGGAAATCTGTCCACCCACTGTAAGATACGTTGTCACCTGAGGCTCCTCTCAGAAAAACAGGAGCCACCACTCTCTCCACGCTTTCTGCAGCTGCTGCGTAAGGACTGTCCCACTGTTGACCGCCCTCTGACGGATCAGCCAGGCTCCAGAGGAGCAAACAAACGTTTTTCTAGCAGAAACTTAAGTGTGCTTGAGAACACTCACTCTGGTACAAACTGTTCTCACAGTAAAGGCAGTGGTATATCCGTCATCATTAAAACACTGACAACAATACGATTACAAGTACTCAATGAGTATTTTCGACTGATAATTTACAGGGAAAAAAGTTGATCTTTTCATAAAGCCCAGTAATATGCCAGTAGAAACCTATTACAGTAAGTACCTATCCTCAATGAAAAGCAAACAATGAATATCCCCTTATCTCTCTTTTTGTGCAAGGGAAGCCATTAGCTGGCAGAACTGAAGTTGAGTGTGAAAGCAATACATATTTTCCCCATACTGCAGCCAGAAATGCTGAAATAATTAATAGCATTGAGAAGCCTAATTACCTGGGTATTTATATTTACTCATTCAGTTGCTAGCATGACACTGACATCATTCTTCCACTGACAGTCCTTTATCTAATCTATCTCAAAAGCATAGTTTCCAATAATGTCGTATACTCACTGTCTTATCTTTCATTTCAGACACTTGCGATAAAGTTTTAAAAATAACTTTAAGCATCTTTTAAAATTCAAATGAAACTAAGAGATACATCTCATTACCCATGATTGCTATTGATGAAAATAACACAGTATCACAGGGCTTCTATCTCCAATCTCTATAGCCTAATCCTGAGCCACCGAAGTCAAAAAAAGAAATGGTACAAAATGGAAATATCAGACTCCTACTCACAAAACAAGAGCTCACAACAGCTATGATAATGATCCATAAGATAGCCACTGTATATGTAAATTCAGAAGACTCCAAACTTCTCAATTTTAAGTAATTTTAACCATTTTCATTGCTTAGTGACTTCTTATTGCCATGAAAGTTGTTAAATTACAAATGCTGCAGTATAACCCTACAAGCCACGTGGATCTAGATGCTGAAAATCAGAAACTTTCCCTATGATTTTGCAAGTTTTAATTGGATCACAAAGCAGAATCCTAAAGAGATCATTGCATAACACCCCTCCCACACAACACCTTCCCCACCCCTCCCCACACCTGTGTTTATAGAAGTTGGATCTTGAGATCTTGGTCCTGCAAATCCTTTACGCAAAAAAGAGCAGAACTGGCACCATAAAGCTATGACAGTGAATTTTAAGCCTCTTTTTCATATGTTCACAGGGGCAGGAGTAGATATTGGTAGCAAAAGAGCGTATTTGAAGAAATATGGATTAAATGTGATCCTCAGCTCGGATGTGAAGCTCTCAGCTTCACTACCAGGAAGCAGGGCTCAGAAGTATTTATCAATATAAGTCTGAGCTCCCTTGAGTCTCCCGTCATTAGACAAAATGCCCTGATTCCAACCCCCCCGCCCCCGAAATGCTGTGATGCCTGTCTAGCTGTTATATTTCCGCCTCCAAGGAAGTCGCATTTTGGTGATAGGAGCTATAATTTTATTACGCATACAGTTTTTAAAATACTTCTGGTATCCTTGAAATCATAGGAGACACATTTGACAAATTGTGCTTTACCCGGTCCGAGTTTCTTGGAAGGAAAATGTTACAAAAATAGAAAATACTGTTACAATATCCATAGTCCCGCCAAACATTTAACTGGCTATTTGGTGAAACTTGTTAGAGTCACGGCATCTTACATTCTTTCATAGTTAAAATATTTAAACATAAGAATCACCACTTCATATACAATCAGCAATAAAGATGCAATGCATACACACAGTAAGGAGGAAAGCAGCATTAATTTCACAGCTTTTTCAGTAAGGATATGAATTTTAAAGGTTTCAAATAGGAGTGAAACTCTTTCCTGCAGGTGAATCTACCTGTGAGCTCCTAGCAGCAGCTGGGGGAAGGTAAAGCATGTTTCATAGAATCACAGAATGGTGGGGGTTGGAAGGGACCTCTGGGGGTCACCCAGTCCAACCCCTTGCCGAAGCAGGGTCACCCAGAGCAGGCTGCACAGCACCGCGTCCAGGCGGGGCTGGAATATCTCCAGAGAAGGAGACTCCACAGCCTCCCTGGGCAGCCTGGGCCAGGG
>Ga0065711_1010514_pt1 | contig 15900 bp, 10 predicted proteins | sample Hoacrofraction12_FD_59098 | JGI IMG/M metagenome (GOLD analysis project Ga0065711, IMG submission 59098) | Hoatzin crop microbial communities from Cojedes, Venezuela - Epithelial fraction 12 v2 (version 2) | ecosystem: Host-associated > Birds > Digestive system > Esophagus > Crop | place...
GCCACAACAGTCCTTGTTAGCAAGATTACAAAGAACAAAACTAAACTGAATAACAGTGTTTAACTCTTACTTTAACATAGATGCAAAATTATATAACAAAATTAAACTAAAGCTATAGCAAAATCGAACTAATTGTCAATTCCCCACATCACACATACCTGTCTATCCCACTCTACTGGGACACACAGTGCTGGATCATACACACTTACCTAGGAGACGAGAGTGATGTCAGGTGCAAAGCTGGGCTGGGGATATTGGTCTGATAAAACACAGAGGAGCAATTCTGCTGCCAGAGTGAGTTCACCACCATCATCAACCTGCTACCAAAGGCAATGCAGAGTAGACATGCCGGTGATGATGCTGAACTCCTTTGGGATGGCAGTTCGGAGTGCAATGTGTGCTGACCACTGCTGATGGTTCATTACACCCATACACAGTGCACAATGCAGCTTACCTTGAAACGAGTTCATACACCTTTGCCCATTCCCTGCCAGTTGTGTCTTGCAGTTGAGACTAAAAAAGTCTTTGAGGCAGCAACCATCTTTTATTATGCTCCTATGTAATGCTAAGCACAGTGGAGTCCCGGGCACTTAGGAGCTCCAACAATGACAATTAGAAGTTAATACACACTCTTTTATTTCACCCTTTCTTCCAACAAGGCTGAATTTGATCCTAATATTAAAGAACAAGGTAGAATGAAAGCAGCAGGGAGCAAGCAGCAGCTACTTTTTATTCCACTACCAATTTCAGTAGCAGATCTGTTAGATGTTACTTTATTCCTCCCATCCCTATATCATGATTCTGAGCAGAAAGCATCAAGAGCTACAGAGGGCATAAAGAATTTATTAACAACTGACACAAAAGTCTTTATCACTCCTTCGTCTCCATTAGCTCTTCCAGAAGTAACAACATCAGAATAGAGTATATTTATTGTTTTCTTTTCTTGAACTTTTATTTTCACCTTTCCCTCCTCTCTTCTTCATTCCTAAGACTGGCCTTTGAACAAGTTTTTCAACCGTTTTGAAGGATTAAAGCAATGTTGAACACATTAAGCCTCACACAAGGAAAGTTCCTGTAGCAACACAAGAAAATTATTATGCAAAATTGCTAAGGACTGTAGCAAGAAAAGAAAGTACCAGGGGAGAATGACGAGCCAAAGGATGTGTAAAACACAGGACATGAAAAAGAAGACAATGATTATGGAACTGCATTTAAAAGGGGAGAAGAGTGGTTTTAATGTCCTTCTTTAATGATTCTAGGCTCCCTCCACTAGCACATAGATCATGATATCTAAAGCAATTTGGCAGAAAAAAAAAAACATTTTGCAGACATAAGCATTTTGAAATCAGGAAAACAACCAGTCTAATAATAAACCTGCATGAAATTCACAGTACTCATCCGAATTGCTTAATGAAAGTCCTGCAGAAGTGGCAGTAAGGGGTGACTGGCAGAAATACATGTGATGATAAACACAAAAAATAAGCATACAAAACACATCTCATTAGGAATTATTTTAAAAAAAAAAACTTCTCGTAGAAAAAGAGGGAAGCTGACATCCTTATTAGTTTTCTGGTCTTGTCAGAGGTAGGAAAAAAAAAAAAAGGGCAATCGGACAAAATGGTGAAAATAGGCTGAATTCAAGGAGAGTCTAGAACCAACAGAAATCATGCTTTTAAGAAGTACATAATGTCCTGGTTTCACCTTGGCTGGAGTTAATTCTCTTCTCAGAAGCTGCTGTGCTATGGATTTAGTACGAGAAGAATGTTGATAACACTGAAGTTTTCAGCTGTTGCTGTGAAATCAAGGAGTTTTTTCCAGTTTCAAACATTCAACTAATAAGCAGCTGTGCAGGAGCTGGGAGGGAGCATAGCCTGACAGCTAGCCTAAACTGGCCAATAGAAATCTTCCATGTCATAGATGTCGCGCTCATTTTATGATTGGGGGTTGGTCAGGGGGGCAGGAATCTGCTTTCCTCTTTTCTGTGAGTTTGAATCCTCTCTTGTCTGGAAGTCTGAACTTTTCTGGGAGTCTAGTCTTTTTTGTGAGTTTCGTGAAATTCACAAAATTCACAATTTTTCCGGGTTCTGCAATCACTGCTCAGGGACAGGCTGTGAATTCATCATTTGGTGGTGAGAAAAGTATGTTGTATATAGTTTATTTTGCATATTCATTATTCGCATTATCATTATCAGTATTAGTATTTTGTTTGTTGCCTTAACAAACTGTCTTTATCTCATCCCACAGCAGTTTTTCTTCTTGTCCATTTCTCCTCCCCATACTGCTGGGGGGAACAGGAGGAGTGAGCAGGCTGCTGTCTAGTGCTTAGTTGCTGGCTGTTGCGTTAAATCATGACACATAGAAAAAAAATAGTTTCTAAAATTATTTAGAATAAAAAAATTAATAGCCTTTTTGAAAATATAGTAAGATTAAAATCTATTGAAAAAAAAATTTTTTCAAGTGCTTCTTCATGAATTGTGAGGTATCTGCTCTAGCACATGCTTTCTGATGACTACCTGCTCTGTCTCCCTGTCGCAGCCTCCCCTGAAGCCTCCCGAAAGACGGAAGCTGCAGTGGCAACAGCACGTGGTTGAGAGGTGCTTATGATGTTTCATCTGCTCCCTTACTTTTCTTACAAAGCACTGCTCATTCAGCTTTCTCTCTTGATCAACTCCAATTTATGCTAAAGCAGTTTCAAGGCACTATGCAGCATAGGGCAATGATCCTGCAAGACCTTCTGATAATACTTAGGAGAGGCTCAAGTCACTACAAAGCCCACATTGTTATATGTGCATGGGTGTCTTTTTGTGGTAGTTATAAAGTACAGTGTGCTGGAAAGGTTAAATCATTGACAAATTTGGATTCATGAACATGATCATAATAGGAAAATACTGTTAAAATTATATTTAGTTTACAGGTTTCTGGGATTCAGGTTCTGCATCTTGTCTTTTGAAGTCAGCTGCTCTGAACTACTTTCCTTCAGAGAGGTTAATAAACAACTCATTCACCATAAAAATCAAGACATCAGCACAAAGGCCAGTGTGCCTGCCCAGACTGTTGCAGTGCTGGAGTAACCCAGCAACAAAAGCTGCTTCTGGCGTGCCCAAAACTGTCAGCACAAGTTCCCTCCTCAGTATGGCTGACTATTATCTATTAAAAGTTCTTGTGATTCCCTAATTTTTCTAAGTGCAGAGTCAGCAGTGTAAGCAACTTCAGTTTCATTTCCTTTGTTAAGCCAGATCCTTCAGTTTGTGTTGCCCTTCTAGTGTTTCTCTGGAATCCTGAGAAGAAGAAAAAAAGAAAAGAGGAGGTATGAAAATAAGATGAAAACAGCCCCACTCATAGATCAGCATATGCATAGAAGCATTATATTATTATCCATAGGTAAGCAAATGCATATAGTATGTATGTAAGAATAGGAACTCAGGAAAACACTCAAATGTTATGATATTAATGATAACATAGAGATACCACAGGCAGGATATGTAGGAATTCCATATTGATAGTAATTACTTGAATTATTCTGCTACAATCTTCAATCTACAGATCTTGAAAACTGAAGAAAGTTTCTGCATACACAGTTAATACAACTACAAATGCAAATGAGATTGAGGGTAACATCCCTGATTATTTATTTTCTGAGTAAATCAGGGTAAGATTTCAGTGTATCTACTTTATGTTTTACCACCAAAACTGAGTCTTCTCTTAAAAGGATATAGGTTTGAACAAATGGTTTGATTTGTTTGATTTTCTTTATTTTTAATTAAAAAAAAGTAGTCTGAAGATCTTGGTTTTATTTTTCTGTATGTTTGTGCATTTTTTTTTAAAGGGAAAGGATTAGAAGAAGACTGGAAACCACACAGCCTTTAATAAAATTTCATCCACAGTTTGAGTGATTTGAACAGGTAATTGAAGAGTGAGAGGGAGAAAAATGTTGTATTTCTCTGTTTTTTATCTAGCTTTTCTCCCCTAGGGATAATTCTGGTCAGAACAGAGTAACTTGGCCAGAAAGCAGTTACAGATATGCTGCCAGTATTAAATAATGACAGTGATCTAATCTAGTCTGATCCCAGGAAAGCACAAATTGCAAGCTCCTTTCCAGAAGCCAAGAAAGCTAAGTGTCTTTTCAGAGAACAAGGTGTCAAACATACCCGAAATATCAGCCCATGGCAAAGACATACCCAGTTTCTTCTGCTAGTCTCAGGAGCTGCTTTTGACACACAAGCAAAGTCTGTTATCAAAGGCAATGTGATACAGATGTGTACAGCCCCAAAGAACTTAAAGGAATACCTCAATACCACTGAGAAAATATTAAAATGAGCTTATGGGTAAGAGTTTCTTCTTACACTTCTTAGGATTTATCAGTCTTACCTTCAGGTAACCCCTAAGTTTACTGCAATTTGTTTAAACTAGACAAAGTCAGCTGCAGATATTTGTATATTGATTCTTTTCCTACAATTTTTTCATATTTGTCATCATTCTGGCACAATGAACATTTATTTCTTAAAGGCCATTTTCCTTGCAGAGAGTATTCAGTTTACAAAATTACAGTGCTCAAGGCATTCCTGATTTTTGCGAGGTGCTACAGAATCAAGATTATGCTGTGGATTTTTTCAGGATTCTGTATTCTAGGCAGAAGCTGATCTCTGTCTTAATAACCTTCCAGGATTTCTGCTACCTGCTCAATAAGGGTGTGTATACAAAACTTCAGCAGTAACTTTGTTTTTTCAACTTAGATTATACAAAACTTTATGTGCAAATCCATGTACAATTCTTACTGCATTCATTGACTGTCCTTCCTTGGCACCATTATCACTAAAAGAAAATGTCCGAACCATTCTCTGGTTCCACCTCTCAGACCAAAGCAATCTGTCTCAAACACAAAGCTATCTGAATGCCACAAGAGTCGTTTGGCAAGAGCAGAATGGCCTGATTTGGATCTTTGCCTGCCTCAAGATGCTTAATTCAGTCTCACTCTTTGCATTGTCAGACAGTATTGTAAGGAATTTTTACATTACTTATTACTTATTTTTATACATTATTATTACTTATCATAATTTTCTGTGCTGAAATTAGGGAACTAAAAATACATCTTAAAGTTTTTGATTTTTTTAATACAGACATAGGGATTTGCACAGAATGTGCGTTATAGGTAGTGTTTGTACCCGTCATATACCTAAAAAGAGGAAATCAGTTGTTATTGTGTTTTTCAGCTTATTTGTATACATATATAAACTACTCTAATTTTATACAATAATTTTGACATTGATTTTGTTCTCTGTCTTTATATAGCAATTGTTACAGCTGTACTTTTTTTGATTTATAGTAGTCTTTGATAGTTTAGTTCTTCTGGAATGATTATCAACAATAAAAACTATCCTTAAAGAAGATTTTGTGCTGTTTTGGAAGATCCCATGCTGAGAGAGTACCTGTATATTGATCTATGGCTAAAGTTACAGTTGAAAACTGTGTTTTAGGTTTGCTGATTCATTTCCCTCCACTCCATAAACATGACAGCTGTATTTGGCGGTTGATGTGAGTTCCCATCAATGCTTTGTGGAGCACCAAAGGTCTGACATCTTCAAAATTTTTCACTCTGTGGGATTCAGGATTTGGTAGGGGAAGTTCACAAAAGCCATATTGCGAGGTGTTTAGTCTCTCCTTTCCTAAATGTCTTCAGTATCTTTAAATCATCTTCTTGCTCAACAGAACCACAGTGAAAGCCTATTATTCTTTCTGTGAAAGTGAGTTCCCTCTCTGTGCACTCAACCTGAACTGCTCTTATACTTTTTTATTATATGTTTTATTATCCCTTTTCTTTTCACCTGTGTGGTGCACAAAATTAACATCCACCCTGACATTAGCTATATCCTTTAAGCATTTTATGTTTCCATTAAAGTATGTCATCTTACATTTTGCCCCTTGGGAAGTACCAACAAAGGTTTTGTTGATTATCTAATCAGAGATAATCATTGACATGTTGAAGAAACACAGCATAGGAAAATGTTTGGCCCCCACAGCTCAATATTGTAAGGGGAAGGTCTACTCATCAAATTATGTTCTGGATGTGAGCTTAGTTATTTTTCTTGTTAATTTTCCTTTAGGATCAACATTTTGTGTCATCCCCACTTACCTTGTTCTTCCACATATATTTTCTTAGAGTTACTGCCAGTTTCAACAGTCAAAGCTATCATTGTACCAAACCAACTCTTTTTTATTGTTCTACTAATTCAGTTATTCTTGTAAAATTCTTGAGCTGTACTGTGATCTAAAACAGTGAACAGGGAAAAAAAAAAGAAAAAAAGAACTGGGTTATTTTCACCCAGATTAATTCCTTGATTTGGTTCATATCATCCTGTTGTGACGGGATCAAGGACTCGTCACACGATCATTATGATCAGACAATAGTCAACTTTGTTAGAAGAGCATCTGGATTATATAGACAACACTCGATTATGATTGGTTACTATTTATAGAGCACCTATTTATAAAGCATCTAGATTATATAGACAACACTCGATTATGATTGGTTAATATTTATAGAACATCTATTTATCCGCAGCCNGCCTTTCGATGTCCTTGAGGCCTGTACTGCTACAGACCGATCAAGTCCATATTCAGAGTGTCTGGGTTGCTCACAATATGTCCCTGCTCTTCCAGGAATCCCAATATCATCCCTCCCCCAAAGTATTCTACAAATGTAACATAGAGGACAACCTGACAAATAGCAGATGTCAGAACAGGTAACAAGTAGAGGAAACAAGGAATAACATATCGCGATCTATATTTTTAATACCCTAAACACTATGCAATGCAGTTTGCTTAAGCTTACTTCAGTGCAGGTCACCTAATAGATCAATGTTTTTCAGGGTCCTTTAAACTGTTTAGATTCTTTTGATAGCTGCTAATTTCATTAAGTGAATTAATAATTACTTCTGCTGTATATTATTTAACTCTAACTTACCAAGCCTTAATGGATCAAAAACAAAAACCTTCAACTTCTAGCTATAAAAGATAAAAAAGATAAATCATTAAAACATGCAGAACAGAAGTCAGCTGACAGCCTAAGACACTAACATTTATGTGCCCACAGCGTAGATGCTGTATGTCAGATAACTGTAACCTCTTACTGTAGGCTATGACTATGTAGTCTGTACAGTCAATAGAATCTCAAAAACAGCTTACTTCTTCTAAAAATAGCCATATAGAGCTAAATTAATTTGGCAAATGTGAATGTCTAGTGACACTTGAGATGAAGTAGGATATCGGCCAACATGAACAGTTTTGAGGCAACCTAGAAAAAGAAATATTTATGTGGTAAATTTGAATGGGACTTAAAACCCTGTCAGTCTTAACTGTTTGACATGGTTGTGATACAGCAGGTGATCCTGAGGGTCTTTTAAACATGCAGCTTTAGCAACTTAAACTTATATATCTACCAGAATCCCAGCTATTAAGAGTATTTTTGATGATCCAGATGTTGAAAATAAGCACCTAATATGATAGCTAGGTGCTTTAATTTCACCTGCATTTTTTGATCCTCTGTGGATGAAAATGATTTCTTCAATGCTCCTAAACTGAGTAATTCTGTGATCAGAAAAGCTGAACCTACCAAACTAATTGATGAATAATCTGGAGATAAGTAACAAAAGCTACTTTATAGGTCGCACTGAAGTAATAAAAGAGTAATTTAACAAGGTGAAAAATAGCATCACTACTGTAAAATATAATATTCAACAACTATATGAACATAGATTTTTTTTTTTTAATGAGCTCTTGTCTGAGTAAAGGGAAAAAAGACCTATCTTCCTTGAAATAGAAAGGTTTTTATAGGACTGGTGACTAACTGCCATTGTCAATATTTCCTTAAAATTTCAGAAATAAATAAGCCAGGTAACTGTTTTAATGTAATTTACCTCTTCTATGACTTATAGCTCATAAATCAGAAGCAGTAAATGCACTAGAATTCAATATAAATAAGAAAACTAAAACAATTGTAATCACAATTATGGTCAATACATTATATAATTTTTTATTTTCCTCCTCTGCATATTGCTTAGTATTATCATACAGAACCCACTTATGATCACATATTTAAGACAAAATGAGAACCCATAAAATACATCGAATAAAATAGCAACAAAAATGTTTTCTTTTTCAAAAGTATTACCTCAAATGTCTGTTAACATTATATAGTACAGTTTCTAAGTATTGTTATATACTATTTATACTAAAAATAGATAATAATAGGGTGCCTAAGAACCAAGCAAATTTGTTACTCACTGTATAGGTGGAAAAAGATTTTATTACTGCTGTGAGTAACTTATAAACCAAGTAGATGAGGTAAAAGAAGAGAAGGCAACCAGACACAACCAGATGACAGACAATAAGATGTTTTTTTTTCTGAGTCTTCTAGGCTTAGTTAGTAAGAAAGAAATTAAACAGCAGGGGGGGGAAAGAAAAGAAAAAATGAGTTAGTGACAGCAAACAGGAAATGACAATAGGAAGGTCTCCTGGGTTCAGCTGGGATAGAGTTAATTTTCACAAGAAGCTGGTTGGGCCGACCCAAACAGCCATTCAAATGGGATATTCTATACCATGTGACGTCATGCTCAGTATTTAAGTGGGGAGCTGGCTGAAGGAGGAGCTTTTGCTACTCAGGAGCAAGCTGAGCGTCAAATGGTGAGAACACTGCATGTTGCATATGCTTTTTATCAGTATTATTGATTGTTGTTTTCTTCTGCCTTTGCCATTCTGTGAAACTGTTCTTTATTCCAACCCCCGGGTGTTTGCCTTTTTCCTTCTGATTCTCTTCCCCATCCCACCGGGGAGAGGGAAGGAGTGAGAGAGTAACCGCATGGTTCCTTTTGTTTCAAATTGAGGCAAAACCGCAACAGAAGGGAAGAAAACTGCTGATGAAGAAGAAAGAACTAAAGGATAAATTTAGAAGTTTTGAAGAATTTAGTGAAAGAACAAATTGATATGGTAACGAAACAAGAAAGACACTTTCTGCAGTTTCAGAAATTAATCATAGAATACCTCACCTTAATAGTGGTTGAATTTGCTGATCTGGCTTTTATTCATTGCTACACAGCCAATTTCTGAAATGATATTTATCTTCAGACTGGGATACTTAAATTCAGGTTCACAGCACAAGTGCTTGCATATCATGGTGTTATATGTAATATACTCATTTGTGTAATCATGGATGTCTGGTGTCATTCACTTGCCCAGGTTATCTGAGCTTTCAAAATGTGACAGATACACTGCAGAAGTTATAGGTTAAGGTTCAGATTACTCATAGTTATCCTATGTCCTTTTTAGTGTGAACTTTATCAGGTAAGTCATAGAATCACTGAATCGTAGAATGGTTTGGATTGGAAGGGACATTCAAAGATCGTCTAGTCCAGACCCACTGCCATGGCCAGGGATATCTTTCATTGCATCAGGTTGCTCAAAGCCCAGTCCAGCATGACCCTGAACACTTGCAATGGTGGAGTATTCAGAACGTCTTGGGGCAACACGGTCCAGTGTCTCACCATCCTGATCATAAAAAATTTCTTCCTTATGTCCAATCTAAACCTATCCTCTTTTGGATTAAAATCATTACCCCTTTTCCTGCTGTTACAGGCCATTGTAACAAGTCGCTTTCCAGATTTCTTGTAGGCCCCCTTCAGGTACTGGAAGGCTGCTATAAGGTCTCACCGTAACCTTCTCTTCTCCAGCCAGAACAGCCCCAACTCTCTCAGCCTTTCCTTATAGTAGAGGTGTTACAACGCTCTGACTATTTCTGTGGCCCCTCTCTGGACCTACTCTGCCAGATCCATGTCTTTCTTGTGCTGGGGGCTCCAGAACTGGATGAAGTACATCAGCTGAGGTCTGACAGGAGCTGAGTAGAAGTGGAGAATCACCTCCCTTGACTTGCTGGCCATGCTTCTTTTTGATACAGCCCATGATACTATTGGTGTTGTAGGCTGCAAGCACACATTGCTGTCTCATGTCCAATTTGTCATCCACCAATATCCTCATGTCCTTTTCCTCAGGACTGCTCTCAATCCATTCATCCTTCAGTCTGTACTGATATTGAGGATTGCCCCGACCCAGGTGCAAGACCTTGCACTTGATCTTGTTGAACTTCATGAGGTTCACGCAGTCCCACTCCTTAAGGCTGACAAGATCCTTCTGGATGGCATACCTTCCTTCAAGGAAACCAATAGGACCAATCAGTTTGGTGTCATCTGCAAACTTGCTGAGTGTGCGCTCAATCCCACTGTCTATGTCATTCCACTAAACGGGCTAAATTCATTGAAAGCATCCAATTATTTTAACTCTGCCTCTATTGTTTGGATACAATACCTTACTATGGATGTCTTAAATGATCTTTTGTACTGAAGATTTGTATTAGATGGCAACTGCTGGGATTTGATTGTGTTTTTTTTAAGTTGCAAAGGGTGAAATGTTGTCAGTGATGTGGAGAAACAGTGAAACCTCTTTAACCATTTTTAAATCAAAATATGTTGTAATCCATCCAAACTTTTCTATTCCTCAAAGTTCAGCAAAATTTTAGTGGTAAATTCTGAATTAAGTATCCATCATCTTCCTTACAGTTATGTAATCATGGCTTTTCTGAAGCCTGTTTTGGTTGATACTCTTTAAAATGCTGTATGCTGTATATATTCTAGTAAATAACTGAACTGATCCAAGATAACAGGTCTTTCTATTTTTTTAATATCACCTACTTTAATCTGCTGACTAGCTGTTTTCAGTTTAATTTTTTGAATGTGATAAAGTACTGACATATATCTGCCTAGCCATTCACATAAATCTCATGATGAAAGACTTACATATTTTAATTTGTATTCTCACTAAGGACTGCTTAGTCCAAAAAGTAACAAATGTCTAAAAGTAAGATTTAACATTTAAAAAAAACCCCAAACCCTAAAACACTTACTTTTCTTTTTTTCGTAAGTGAGAAGATAAGCTGAAAACACAACCCCAATCATTAACAATAGGTGTGTCAATTACTAACATGTAATTAGCCTGATTGTACTGTACTGCAGTTAGTGCAATTATCTGCACTACTAAACTAGCCAAACAAACTTCCTCTACATCCTTTAGAATCTGTTACCTTCAATAATTTCTTAGAAGTTTACACAGAATACCAGCAAGCACATTTTCAATAGCTCAAACCACTTTTTCATACTTTTTTTCTTTATTGAGTAGTACTCTGAATGAAGTTTATTCAATACCGGATAGAAATATGGATTTATTTTAAAAGTTTAAACAATTTTTATGGTGTCTGTTGTACACAGAAATAAAGTTAAGAACTACTGTTCTGCTCTTCAAAAGTCTGCTGACAGAGGTTAATGGGATTTCTTGGCTAAGACCAGAAAAGAAAGATATACTAACATTGCAGAATAACACTGAATTGCTATGTATTTTGAAGGCTTTTCACTGCAGTATATAAATGTGGTGGTGCATCCACAAATATTACCCTACCTGTAGTTTAATACCAAACAAGTAAATATCAGGCATTGCAGTATCATATAAATATTTACAGCTAAAATCTGAAAGAGTTTTACATATTTTTAAAAGCTTAGGTTTTTTTCAACAAATTTATAATAGAGGGTTTGTTTTTGGCTTGTTTAGATTAATTTTCTTCTATGGAGTCAACAACACTAGGAGAATCCACCAACTTTTAGAATTATAGAATCATAGAATAATTTAGGTTGGAAAAGACCCTTAATATCATTGAGTCCAACCATAACCCTAACACTGCCCAGGCCACCACTAAACCACATCCCTAAGTGCCACATCTGTACCTCTTTTAAATACCCCCTGGGGTATTTAAAAAATCTAAACCTCCCCTGGATAAACTTGAAGCTGTTTCTTCTTGTCGTATCAATTGTAAGTTGGCAAAAGAGAGCAGCACCCACCTCACCACAACCTCGTTTCACATAGTTGTAGAGTCTGAAAAGGTCTTCCCTCAGCCTGCTTTTCTCCAGGCTAAACAACCCCAGATCCCTCAGCCGCTACTCATAAGACTTGTGCTCTAGACCCTTCACCAGCTTTGCTGCTCTTCTTCACCCTCTTAGCTTCACCAAACTTAGCGAGGGATCACTCAGTCCCTTCATCCAGATCATTGATAAAGATGTTAAACAAGTCTGGCCTCAAAACTGAGCCCTGGGAAGCACCACTTGTGACCAGCTGCCAACTGGATTTGACTCCATTCACCACAACTCTTTGGGCCTGGTCATCCAGCCATTTTTTTACCCGGCAAAGAGTATGCCCATCCAAGCCATAAGCAGCTAGCTTCTCTAGGACAAAGCTGTGAGAAATTGTATCAAAGGCTTTACTAAAGACTACGTAGACAACATCCACACCCCTTCCTTTATCCACTAATCAAGTCACCTTGTCATAGTAGGAGATCAGGTTGGTCAAGCAAGACCTGCCTTTCATAAATTCATGCTGACTGGGCCTGATTGCCTGGTTGTTCTGTACGTGCCACATGGTGGCACTCAAGATGATCTATTCCATAACCTTCCCCAGCACCAAGGTCAGGCTGACAGGCCTATAGTTCCCCAGATCCTCCATACAGACTTTCTTGTGGATGGGTGTCACATTTGTTAACCTCCAGCCAACTGGGACCTCTAAGGTTAGCCAGGACTGCTGATAAATGATTTCTGCTAGCTTGGTAAGCACCTCCACCAGCTCCCTCAGTAGCCTTGCATGGATCCCACCCGGCCCCATAGACTTGTGTATGTTTAAGTGGTGTAGCAGGTCACTGACCATTTCCCCTTGGATTATGGGGCCTGCATTCTGCTCCATGTCCCTGTCTCAGCTGGCTGGGTACACCAAGAACAACAACTGAGGCAAAGAAGACATTAAGTACCTCAGCCATTTCCTCATCCTTTATCACTGTTTCCACCCACATCCAGTTAAGGATGGAGATTCTCCTTAGCTTTCTTTCTGTTGTTAATATATTTCTAAAAACATTTTTTACTGTCTTTTATGGCAGTAGCCAGATTAAGTTCTAGCTGGTGTTTGGTCCTTCTAATTTTGCCCTTGCATAACCTCACAATATCCTTGTAGTTCTCCTGAGTTGCCTACTGCTTCTTCCAAAGTTCATAGCTCTTTTTTTCCCAGAGTTCTAGCAATAGCTCTCTATTCATCCAGGCTGGTCTACTTCCCTGCTGGCTCATCTTTCAGCACATAGGGATGGCTTGCTCCTGTGCATAAGACCATTCTTGTCCTGGTTGGTAAATCTAGGAGTAATGTGTAGTTATATGTGTTTTTTTGGGACTTGTTCAGCATCTAATTTTACTTAGGGATAAACACACAGGAGAATGCAGAATTTATATCATCTTCTGACATACTTGGTGCTTCCTAATCTTTCTTCAGGTACCTATTCTAAGTCAGCAAGAAATTTGGTGCTAGTTGCTAAGTTTTTTTTTGTGTGTGTAGTATTACTCTCATACTTTAACTTCTTTTACTGTAAATGAGATCTGTTCTTTCACTGACAGACTGAAAGCTAGATTTTTTGTTCATGAATAATATTCTAGTAGTACATCATATATGTGGATTTGTAGTAGATGGAGGAAAACAGTTTTACCCTGAAAGCACTGTGAAAGAGCAATGGAAATGCCTAAATGGAGTTGACTAATGTCATTTAGATGATGCAAGGCATCCAAGACAAGACTAGGGCTGGCGGAAGAGACATAGGACTGTGGGATACCGGTATCTTTCTGGAGCAGCAGCTCAGGGCCAGGCAGAGTAGCCCAGAGTATCTTAACTGTCACTACATATGTAGACCCCTGAGTTCCTCTCCTAGACTGTTAGCCTGTGGTTTAGAGACAATAGGTTTCTTGTTTCATTTGAACAGTGAGATTCAAAGGTAACACAAAAAAATTACGGGTACATTACATTTCTATCTCGTGTGCCTTTGGTAACAGCTAGCTGTAAATAGGTATAAATGAGGTTTTAATGCTCCACTTTGCAACACCTGACTCTTCAGATGGTTGTACAAGATGCTTTCAAATATTCTCTCTAAGACTATTATTTGAAAGGGAGTTTTTCCATAGCCTGATAGCAACTTGTGATTTATGTATTTCTCTGAATGGAATTTACAAGGAAACTGGATATCATTAAGAAGCAGCTGTTTTTACCAGGTTTGATCTAGGTCAGAGTGGCTTCAGAGTGTTAATGATTATGTTTGCCTGTCTCAAGTAAATTCGTTGTGAGTGACTTTGTGAGGCAAAATTGATTTGAAATAGACACTGGATATAGCATGCTGCAAGTTGTTAGCATGTTTACTGACCATAAAACCACAGAAGTTGTTTAATATAATTCCTGAAAGAAAACAAACAAACAAGTAAAGATGATAAAGCTGTGTAACACACAAATTTTTCTTTTGTATATGCATTTTTTAGGAAACAAAATAGACTATCAATAGGTATGAGACTATGAGTATTACAGTACTTTATAGTCCAATGTCTAAACAGAGAAATTAACATATGATAATCTCATCTGATGCAGTAGTCAAAAGAAATACAATGAAGACTCAATAGTTTTGCAAGTATCTTTTCTACTGAAAGGTGCCAATTGATAACACAACTAAGGTGTTATTTGTTATTTTTGTCAGTATTAAAGGTCATTGAACAAAAGTTAAACATCCTGAGCATTCAGTTTCTGTTTTAACCTGAGCTTTACTTGTTTCTATTCTATTCGTTTCACAGTGTCTAAAATCCTTTTCAATATTTCATTTGTATACTGTAAGAGAGATATACACTTTATAGAAAACTGTAGAAATTATAATGTTCTAACTTTCAAGTCATTGCTTGTCTACGAGATAGGTGGAACTTTAGATCACCAGGGGATCTCAGTACAGACAATGGATTTCCATGGAGAACCACTGTTTTGCAGCATTATTTTTTCCCTATTTAATTCTGAATTCTTGAACATTTATGCAGTTATCCACTGAATGCTTCCTTGATTTAAGACTTTAAAACTATTAAATGCCCACAGGATAGTATGAAAAAGTTGTATTTGTGTATTATACATTTTACATTCAAACCGTAGTTAGGGCTAAGTCTGGAGTTTCAGTTTCAACTGCAAATCTTCAGGCATTTACTCTCTAAGCCAGAACCTAAATTAAACTAAACTGTTGCTTCAATTTAATCTTAATCCATTTTCTATTCTATCATTTAATCAGAGAAAATGCAGCTTTAGGTTGCACAGCCACTGACAAAATCTTTGCCAGGAAAATTTATGGAACTCTCTCGTGTCTATACTGGGCCAGAATCTTGTGTGCCTGCTGTGATTAAGATGCTGTCCAGCAGTTCCTGATGAACCCTTATGCTACAAACAAAATGAAATGTTACTCATCCCAAATAATAGGCTTATAATTCAACTTCATTTATTTTATTTCTGAGCCTGCAAATCATAGTAGGTTGCAATAACTGAACAACCAGTTTTATTTTCTTCAACGTTTACCTAGTAAAAATAGGTCTTAATAGTATTCTGTTACATATTTCTTGAGCTGACCTAGCTACAGAATCACAGAATATTCAGGGCTGGAAGGGACCTCTGTGGGTCATCTAGTCCAAGCCCCCTGCTGAAGCAGGGTCACCTACAGCAGTCTGCACAGGACCTTGTCCAGGCAGGTCTTGAACATCTCCAGAGAACAAGAGTCCACAACCTCCCTGGGCAGCCTGTTCCAGTGCTCCGTCACCCTCAGAGGGAAGAAATTCTTCCTCATGTTCAGAGGGAACATCCTATGCTTCAGTTTGTGCCCATTGCCCCTTGTCCTGTCACTGGGAATCACTGAAAAGAGTCTGGCCCCATCCTCCTGACACCCACCCTTCAGATATTTGTAAGTATATATTAGGTCCCCTCGCAGCCTTC